>Ga0123337_10002388_pt1 | contig 21559 bp, 16 predicted proteins | sample frozenSSSSmetaG_FD_89792 | JGI IMG/M metagenome (GOLD analysis project Ga0123337, IMG submission 89792) | Glacier valley bacterial and archeal communities from Borup Fiord, Nunavut, Canada, to study Microbial Dark Matter (Phase II) -... | ecosystem: Environmental > Aquatic > Freshwater > Ice >...
GGACCGAATCCGGAACCCGGCGTACCGACAACATTCGCCTTTTCAAGGAGGTAATCAAAGAACTCCCAGGATGTCATGCCGGCGGGTGTTTTCATCCAGATATAAGGGGCGTTCACGCCTCCTGATACCTGATATCCCATAGCAGCCAGACCCTCGCGAAGAATTCTGGCGTTCTCCATGTATGCTGCAATCGTCGCTTTTACCTGGATTTTTCCTTCCGGTGTATAGATGGCCGCCGCCGCGCGCTGCGTAATATATGACACGCCGTTGAACTTCGTGGCCTGGCGTCTGGCCCATACGTCCCTGACACACACGCCATTTTTCACAAGCTGTTTGGATATAACCGTATATCCGCAGCGAACTCCCGTGAAACCAGCCGTCTTTGAGAAGCTTCTAAGCTCGATGGCACATTCTTTTGCGCCGGGTATCTCAAAAATCGTATGAGGGAGATCCTCGGAAATAAAGGCTTCATAGGCAGCATCATAGAGGATGATCGCGCCGATTTTACGGGCGTATTCAACCCAGGCTGTTAGACCTTCGTATCCGATAGCGGCTCCGCTCGGATTGTTGGGGAAGCACAGATAAATAAGATCGGGCGTTCTCTCACCGTCTTTTATTTCCGGAACCTGCGGGATAAAGTTATTTTTTTCTTCGCATCTCAGATAGAAAAGATTCGACCAGAGCCCCGTCTCAGGATCATACTCTCCTGCGCGTCCGGCCATAACATTTGTGTCAACATACACCGGGTAGACCGGATCGCAGACAGCTACATAATTCTCTGCTGCAAAAATATCCCCGATATTTCCGGAGTCGCTTTTGCAGCCGTCACTGACAAAAATCTCATCCGTATCGATTGTAACGCCGCGGCTCGCGTAGTCATGCTCAGCAATCGCATTAACAAGAAAATCATATCCAAAATCCGGTCCGTATCCATGGAAGGTTTTTCCTTCGCCCATTTCAAGAACCGCCGCCTGCATAGCAGAAATAACGGCAGGTGCCAGGGGTCTTGTAACATCCCCGATTCCTAATCGAATGAGATGTTTATCCGGATTCTGTGCTGCAAATTCCTTCACTTTTCTGGCTATTGTGGCAAAAAGATAATTACCGGGCAGTTTTTGAAAGTTATCATTCAATTCAATCATGCTTATTTCCTTATCCATTCCGCCCCCTTGTATGGAGGCACGTTTATCAGGAACACCGCTGCGCAGTTAATCCTTATCTGAGCTGAAAAATCTGCTCATACATATACTTTTACAAAAAACTGCTTAAAAATCAACTGTTCCTTCAAAACTTATCGCAGCAGGGCCTTCCATGATCACATCACCGGAAGCTTCATTCCAGGTAATATCCAGCTCGCCGCCATTTAAGATGACCGTTGCTTTCCGGTCGGAAAATCCATTCAGCACAGATGCAACAACCACGGCACACGCTCCGGTCCCGCAGGCCATCGTCTCTCCCGAACCACGTTCCCACACGCGCATACGAAGATGCGACCGGTCGATGATTTCAACAAATTCTGTGTTGACACTCTCCGGGAACAACTTGTGTTTCTCAAAAAGAGGCCCCAGCTTATCGAGATCGAGCGACTCCACGCCCCTTACATACACAACTGCATGCGGGTTTCCCATAGATACGGCCGTAATGTTATACAGTTTGCCTCCGACGGCAATGGCCTCATTGATCATGGACTCATCGCTCCAGATAACCGGAACCTTCCGGGCTTCAAGGACCGGTTTGCCCATATTTACAGTAGCACGGACAGCCTTTTTGTCTTCCACCGCAAGAGCTATCTGCTTGACTCCTGAAAGCGTCTCAATCGCAATATTGGTTTTTGACGTAAGTCCCTTGTCATAGACGTATTTTGCAACACAGCGTATGCCATTGCCGCACATCTTGCCTCTGGAGCCATCTGCATTGTACATATCCATAAAGAAATCCCCGGCTTCCGAGGGTTTGATAAGGATAACTCCGTCAGATCCGACTCCGAAGTGCCTGTCGCTGAAACGGATCGCAAAAGGCGCTATCTCCTCCGGTTTTAGGAGCTCCTCTTTTGTACAGTCGATGTAAATATAATCATTTCCGATTCCCTGCATTTTTGTAAACGGTATCTGTCGCATATTTTCCCTCATTACTCTTTTCCCTGTTGCCTTTGTTTCCCATTATTTTCAAGAAGTCTTTCACTCAATTACGCTGACTATTACGTGTTTCTCAGTTTTCCTGACTCTTAAGAACCGTGATTGCCATATCAATTAGTTTAGATCCCGAATCCATACTCTTTTTCTGCAGGAATCTATGGGCTTCCGGCTCTGACATATTGTTGCGGTTCATTAGAAGTGCCTTAGCCTGATCAATAATTCTTTGTTCATTCTGTTTTCTAATTCCCGCCCCGGCATCTCCCGATTTTGAAGCAGCCGGTTTGGAAGGACGGAACGATCCCGTGTACAGCTGCCGTGTTTCGAGGAGCATTCGTGCGGATGAAGCGAGATCCTGGGCCTGCACGGGCAGTGACAAAGTATAAAGTCCTTCCCTGTGCTCAAAAGAGAAGTCCATGTCCTTGTTCGAAAGGAGCATAAGCATATCATAATCATCCGGAAGCAGTGTGAGCATATTGACGGATGACATGTCTGAAAAATGTGAGCCGCAGACAATAAGGCCCCCTCCGTCGTCAGAGGAAATATTACGCAGCGCCATGGATGCATTTGTCGCGATCACCTTTACCGGAAGATTGTGCCGGAGCAGAACATCCCGGATCCTGTGAGCAGTATCCATGTCGTGAAAAGCAACGATAATGCTTCTCATCAGTACCCTCCTCCTTGGCATTTATGTCATACCCTGAGATGTTGAGATATTAGGTATTAATAGCGAAGAAGGTACCTGTCGATCTCCCATTGTGTAACCTGAGTCTTATAATCGTTCCATTCCTCTGTCTTGGCTTCTATGTACTTCTCGTAAATATGTTCACCCAGGGTTTCAAGTCCGATTGGATCTTTCTCAAATTCGACCAGAGCTTCAGCAAGGCTTCCCGGAAGACTGTCAATACCTGCGTCAGTGCGTTCCTCATGGGACATATCAAAAATTGACGAACGGTATTGCTCGGGAGGAGTCAGATTATTCTTAATTCCGTCAAGACCGGCTGCAAGACACATAGCCAGAAGAAGATAAGGATTGGCCGCAGGATCAGGGCAGCGCAGTTCTACACGGGTACCGATTCCACGGGTAGCCGGAATCCGGATAAGTGCGCTGCGGTTAGCTGCAGACCACGCCATATAGCAGGGAGCTTCATAGCCGGGAACCAGCCGCTTATAGGAATTGACCAGAGGATTTGTGATTGCTGAAATACCCTTCATATGCTTGAGAATACCGGCAATAAACTGCAGGGCGGTTGTCGAAAGACCCAGATCAGCATCCGGATCATAAAAAGCATTTTTTCCGTCTTTCATCAATGACATATTTGTATGCATACCTGATCCATTGATTCCGAAGATTGGCTTGGGCATGAAGGACGCGTGCATACCATATCTCTTGGCGATCGTCTTTACAGTCAGCTTGAAAGTCATAATATTATCGGCCGTAAGAAGAGCGTCACCGAATTTGAAATCAATCTCATGCTGTGCCTGTGCAACCTCATGATGGGAAGCTTCAATCTCAAAGCCCATAGCTTCAAGGGCAAAAGAGATCTCGCGGCGAATATCTTCGCCCTGTCCGACCGGCTCCAAGTCAAAATAGCCGCCTTCATCATGTGCGATTGTCGTCGGTTTTCCATTCTCATCATACTGGAAAAGGAAAAATTCCAGTTCCGGCCCGACATTGAACGTATAGCCCATGTCTTTGGCCTCGGCAAGGATTTTTCGAAGGGCGTAGCGGGGATCGCCGACAAACGGCTCACCATTTGGTGTATAGATATTACAGATAAGGCGGGCTACCTTGCCTGACTGCGGTCTCCAAGGGAAAATCACAAAGGAATCGTAGTCGGGGTAAAGATACATATCCGACTCATCGATCCGGGCAAATCCATCAATGGACGAGCCGTCAAACATACACTCATTGTCCAATGCCTTTTCAATCTGGCTCGGTGTAATAGCAACGTTCTTTATCATTCCGAAAATATCTGAGAATTGAAGGCGGATAAACTGTACATCCTCTTCTCTGACAATACGGATTATGTCTTCTTTCGTATACTTTGACATTTGTCTTCCTCCTCTGATCATTAAAGCGCAGCAGATAGGCTCCACAATTCTAAACGAAAAAAAGGCGGACACGCCGCCTCTTTACCGGTTTTCTGTATTTTACATAAAAAGGGGCCTTGTTGTCAAGACTTTTTGCAAGTCGGAAGAGCTTTTCTTGCAAAATCTTCAATATCGCTTGCCAGAGGGGCGAGAACCACTTCCTCACCCTTTTGGACCTCGAGAGCCCTCTTAATAAGAAAGTCTGTCATTGCGGGATTCTTAGGCAAAAAGCTTCCGTGTGAATACGTGCAATACACGTTTTTATAGACTGCACCTTCTGTGCCATCCTCGCCATTATTACCAGATCCGCACAACACTTTTGCAAGAGGCTTAACTCCATCTCCCAAATACGTACGTCCGCTGTGATTTTCAAACCCATACAGCGTGTTCTTTTCCGGAAGGATTTCACAGGTATAAACAGTGTCGCCGATAAAGCGGTTCTTCTTACCTACCGTCCAGACATCCAGCGCGCCCAGGCACTCGATCCTGTGACCGTCGTGCTCCTCATAATAATTGCCCATCATCTGAAAACCGCCGCAAATACAAAGAAATACCTTGTTTTTAGCAACTGCTTCTTTAATTTTTGTGCCCTTGACAGCAACAAAGTCATTTCGAAGAATATTCTGTTCCGCATCCTGGCCGCCGCCGAGGAAAATCATATCATATCGATCCGGATTGAATTCCTCCCCGATCGACACGGCTTCCACGCTAAAATCAATTCCCCGTAAGCCGGCTCTTCGCATAAGCGCCAGAATATTGCCGCGGTCTCCATACAAATTCAGAAGATCCGGGTATAAATGACAGAGTCGGATTTTTTCCTGCATGTTTGAAAAGCTCCTCTCTTTATTTCCAGAAGTCTTTATAACGATTCACTATTATTTCCAGAAGTCTTTAAGATGGTACCTTTTGACCAGAATTTCACGAAGAGCAAGCATCGCTGTATAGTTGGGAAGAATATAAAGGCATTTGCCATCCCCGCACTCCGCGAGGGCCTCGTCTACCAGAGATCCGCAGTCTTCCATCGGTCTGGCCTGCATTCTATCCTTATCGATGCCTGCATAAGCAAGACGCAGATACATGTCTCCGTATCTTTCTCCGGATACAAATACCTTCTCCGGGTATGTTCTGGACTCAAAGTCCACATCCCAAATCCAGGATACATCCCTGCCATCGGCGTCATTGCTGTTCAAAAGTAAATACATGCCATCCGCATCGGACGCCTGGGATACAAAAGAAAGTGCTCTTTCCAGGCCAACCGGGTTTTTTACCAAAAGAAGACACAGGGATTTTGATCCGATTTTGATCTTCTCCATCCGCCCGAAAGCCGGCCGGACCAATTCCACCCCCATGGACACCTTCCCGAAAGAAAGTGAAGGTTCGCGGACCTTTTCACCTAGTGCGACACATGCCGCGACAGCGGCTACAGTATTATAGAAATTGTGCAGACCCGGTATCGGAAGACCCACAGTAATGGATTCACCCCGGTATGTAAGAGTAACAGGAAATCCGACGTCGGAAGGCCCGGGCGTTTTTTCTTTCCTGTCTTTATCAGATTCATCAGCATCGTTAATATCCGTATTATAGGATACGGAAAAGGTCGGTTCAGATCTGCCGTAACCGCAGGAGGGACAGTAAAAGTCCCCAAGATGGCCAAAACTCCTGGCCCTGTACTCATACTTGGTCTGGCAGAAACTACAGTACGAAGCATCGGCTGTCGTCTCTCCAAGCGCTGATTTAGCAGCCTTTGTAACAATGTTACGTGCCATGGATTCCTTGTCCATGCCAAAGAAAGTGACGCGTTCTTCCCGTCCTCTCTCCAGGGCTGCAACAAGGGAGTCATCTGCATTCAAAAGAATCTGCGCGTCCGTGTCATCAAGGCCTTTGGCAATAAATGCCTGCGTATGGGCGAGTTCCCCATAGCGGTCAAGCTGATCCCGAAACAGATTGGTGACAACACACACCATTGGATGAAGAGGTCCGCAGACCTTAGCAAAAGCCGCTTCATCCGCTTCAATCACATATATTGTTTTTTGGCCGGTTTTTCGGGCACGTCGTCCAATACGGATCCCTTCAACAAGGGTCGTTGCAATACCGGTTGCCAGATTGGCGCCGGACACATTGGTTACTACTACAAATCCCAGAGAATCCAGGATGCCGGATACCATATGAGTGGTTGTCGTTTTCCCGTTTGTTCCTGTAAGAACAATAACATGCTGGTCCTTTGCAAGAAGTGAAATAATCTGCGGGCAGATCCTGATTGCCGCACGACCGGGAAGCGTTGTGGCACCGCGGCCTAAAAGGCGCAGTCCTCTGCTGATACCTCTGGCTGCAAGAATCGCCGCTCCCGCCCGTACATTCATCATAAGGATTCCTTCACCTTCTTTTTTGTATCGTCAATAAGGGTAAGAAATTCATCAAACAGATAATTATTATCCCATGGACCCGGAGCACCCTCCGGATGATACTGGACAGTAAACACAGGTTTGTTCAGGTAGCGCAGGCCTTCTATAGATCCGTCATTCATGTTGAGATGACTTATTTCACAGATTTCTGCGGAAAGCGTCTCATCCGTAACCACATAGCCATGGTTCTGCGATGTGATATAAACACGATCAGCACGAAGATCCTTAACAGGATGATTGATGCCTCTGTGTCCGTAGCGAAGCTTATGTGTATCGGCGCCTGTTGCCAGTGCCATCAGCTGATGTCCCAGGCAGATGCCCATGATCGGCATACCGGAGTCATATAGCTTTGCGATCTGTTCAATGGCGGGACCGCAGTTCTTCGGATCCCCGGGACCGTTGGACAGAAGAATACCGTTAGGATTCGAAGAAAGAATTGTCTCAGCTTTTGTATCCCAGGGGAATACAGTAACTTCACAGTCTCTTTCCACCAGATTCCAGATAATGTTCTGTTTGACTCCAAAATCCATCAGTGCAATACGGTAAGCCGACTTCCCGGTCACAGCAGCGCTAGAATCATCTACGTCAGATTTGGCCTCATCTGCTGCCGGCACAAGCGACGTTGGATACCCCGATGCAGCATCCGCGGTATATTTGCTCTTGTTCCAGCCCTTTTTTCCTGCAGGGAAAGTATATACATCCTTGCGGCTTACCATTGGAACAAGTTTTGATCCATCATATTTCTGAATCTTTTCGAGGGCCGATTTCATATCCAGGTCTTCTTTTGCTCCATCCGTAATCAGACCAAGCATTGTACCGTGCTCTCTGATCAGGAGCGTCAGTGCCCGGGTATCAATTCCATATATACCGGGTATATCATTTCTTTTCAGATATTCTTCCAGATCTTCCGCCTGTCTTAGATCACCTTCCATTTTGGTCAGGTCGCGCAGGATAAAGGCCTCAACCCAGGGACGCGTTGATTCTGAGGTGTCCTCAAAAACACCATAATTTCCAATAATCGGTGACGCCATCGTGATTGCCTGTCCGGCATAAGATGCATCCGTAAGGAGCTCAACATAGCCGGTAAGGCCTGTATTAAAAACAACCTCACAAACAGCTTCTCTCTTTGATCCGAAGCGAAAACCCTCAAATACAGTTCCATCACTTACAACAAGACACGCCTTCTGCATAATATCCTCCTGTTATGCCGTTTGCTTCAAGAATTTTCTTTCATCAAACGCGCAAAAAACCTATTTGCGCACTCTGATAAATTCTTTTAACTCAGCATTTTAACATGATTATGCCATGTGCGCTATCACAATAATTCTATGGGATCCTATACCTGTAGGCGTACAGGTAACAAGAGTAAGCTGTTTGCCGCTGCCGCTGTCAATTTTTATATAATCAATCAGCTCAGAAGGATCAAGTTTGGGAATTACAAGATCCACAACGTAGGTATATTCATTACCGTCAAGAGTCGTTATAACAACACTGTCACCGACAGCAACTTCATCAAGCCTGTTGAAAAGACTTCCATATGCTTTCATTCGATGTCCTAGTACAACTAAATTCCCTTCTTCTCCCGGCAGAGCCGTCTTTTCAAGCATCCCTGCGCCGTAGCGTAAAGGAACGACGCCGGCGTCGTCGAGGAGCGGAATATTCAGGTCAATTTTTTCAATGTAAATCCTGCCGAGAGCTGTAAGTACGACGTCTTCAGGAAGCTCGAGCGGCACAGTTGTTGGTACGATTTCTGAATATAATTCACCTTCTTCCGAGTCCGTCAGGATCGTCACAAAAGTCTCATATTCTTCTCCGCTTACTGCAAGTGCGTTGGCATCCACGATAATCGTGGCATTTCCTTCTTCTATCTGACTCATAAAACTATCTGTCTTCTGAGATCTCAGGTAATTAACGACAGGGTTCCACAATATCAGTACAATAGCCGCCGCAAAAAGAAGAACGGAGAGAACCAGGAGAAATCTATTAAAAGTGGAGTATCTCTTTCTTTTTCTAATGGTCCCCTCATTTGTTCCGTTATTTATGCTGTTGTCTGATCCTGTTTCAGCCTTGTTTTCCGTATCCGTGCCGGTTTTTCTATCTTTTCTTTGTTCTGAAAGGTTTTTATCATTATTTGTAGTTTTCATGTTATCACCTCATACGAGAGTATCTTTTCGTAAGTTTATCTTATTTCGATACGTCTTACTATGATTATAACAAATTCTGGAGGTAAAATACTTTCCCTCGTAAGTATTTTCTGCTATCATAGGTGTACTTTTTGTATGATAATTTGTTAAAAAGTACTCAGCGGTACACAATCAGGAAAGTGGGCGTTATGCAGGATTACGAGATGAATGGGATCTGGAGAAAGGTAACTGACCTTTTAGCCGGAGAGATCTCAGAAGTCAGCCTTAAAACATGGATAATGCCTATGAAGCCAGTATATGCAGACGACAAAGTATTTGTCCTCTCAGTACCGGATTCTTTTTCCTATACATATGTTATTCAGTGGCAGAACCTGATAAGTAATACTTTCTCCATTGTCTGTGCAAGAAATTATGAAGTACAGATGGCTGTCAGCGGTTCTCAGGAGATTCTCGAAGCACTCAGGAAGCATGCGGCCCCCGTTTCAATAAATGCTCCCTCCGTATCCTCCATGTCTTCGTCTTCTTTTCCCGAGGAAGCGCCGCGCACAGCTGCCCAGATGAATCCTCAATATACTTTCGAAGCCTTTGTAGTCGGCTCCGGCAATCGTTTTGCCCATGCGGCCTGCGTCGCTGTTGCGGAGAAGCTCGGTGGCCGTAATTATAACCCCCTGTTTTTGTACGGAGGGTCAGGACTTGGCAAAACACACCTGATGCACGCCATTGGTAACTATGTTACGGTCAAGCATCCTGAAAAAAAGGTCATATACGTTCAGTGCGAGCAATTCGTAAATGAGTTTATTTCTGCTATCAAAGAAATCTCGTATGATGATTTCCGTGAAAAATATAGAAGCGCCGATCTCCTCCTCATTGATGATATCCAATTCATTGAAGGAAAAGAGCAGATGCAGATTGAGTTTTTCCATACCTTCAATGCGCTGCACGAAGCCGGCAAACACATTGTCCTGACCTGCGACAAGCCTCCGCAAAGTCTCGGATCACTTGAAGAACGCCTGCGTACCAGATTTTCAGCCGGTCTGATTGTTGATATTCAGCCGCCGGATTATGAGACACGTGTCGCAATATTAAAGAGACGCGCCGAACAGAACAACGTTAATGTCCCCGAGGATGTATTTGACTATATATCCGCTAATATTGCCACCAACATACGTGAGCTCGACGGTGCCTTCAATACGGTTCTGGCTTATAGCCTTCTGGCTGGTTCCATAGATCTTGAGGTAGCAGTCGCTGCGCTTAAGGATATTATCCAGCCGCGTCCGAGCCGTCAGCTGACAGCACAGATGATAATGGATATTGTCGCACGCTACTACAACGTTACTGTTAATGAGATATTGTCCAATCGACGCAGCAAAGATATAACGGTCCCCAGACAGATCGCCATGTACCTTTGCCGTTTTGTCCTGAATATGACATTCCCTAAAATCGGCGATGTTTTCGGCGGTAAGGATCACACTACTGTTATACATGCTTGCAATAAGGTTTCAGCAGATCTCAATGCTGTTACATCTTCGTTTTCTCATGACATTGAGGAGCTCAAAAAGCGTCTCGCAAATTAATTAGTTATCCACAGTTTTCTGTAGATATGTGGATAACTTCCTGTGAATTCAAAGGGCTTAAAATGTGGATAAAAACCGATTGTGAACTGTTCCCTGAACACTCCCTTTATCCCCGTTTTAAATCACAGGAAATAAACAGGACAAACGTATATGCTGCAGCGCTTTTCAGGCTTTTCCACTGGAATCACACACCATAATAAGAGGGCGGAGATTTATTTCTAATTATTGTAGTAGATTTCGTCTTTTCAAATTGATTTGGATTTCCATATTTTTTCGTATACAAAAAGCTGTGGAAAACTCAAGTTTCAAAAAGATTATATATTTGTTGCAATTTGATTACAAAACAATCATTCTCTTTGAAAGAGAATTTTTACAATTTGAAGTCATTGACAATCATTCAATTTATTGAATAACATCAAATAAGAGCAGATTTTTACTGGTTTTTTATGTATAATAGGGGTATTATTAAAAACTTTATGGAGGTAGTCCAATGAAATTTATATGCTCGAGGGATCGTCTGATGGAAGCAATTTCAATTGTCCAGAAAGCGGTTTCTACTCGATCAACGCTTCCCATTTTAGATGGTATACTGATTGAGGCTACTACCTCTGAGGGAGTTAAGCTTACAGGATATGATTTGGAGACGGGTATTGAAGCACAGATTGAATCCGACGTAACTGAAGGCGGATCCATCGTTATCAATTCCAAGCTTTTTGGAGAGATTGTAAGAAAGCTTCCTGATAACCAGGTTGCCCTTGAGAGTAATAACCAGATGCAGATAAGCATTGAGAGCGGTTCTTCTGTATTCTCAATTAAAGGAATGTCTGCTGACGGATATCCTAAGATTCCGACCGTAGCCGATGCTGAGAAGATAAGTCTTCCTCAGGGTATTTTTAAAGATATGATTCGACAGACCATTTTCGCAGTATCGACAGATGAGAGTCGTCCAACATTAAACGGATGTTATTTTACCTGTGACGGATTTGCAATTGAGATGGTTGCAATTGACGGATTCCGTCTGGCCCTTCGCAAGCAGCTCCTGGGTCAGGATCTTCCTGTCATGAAGTTCATAATTCCCGGCAAGGCTCTTCATGAAGTTGGACGCATACTTGGCGGCAAGGATACAGAAGTTGTTGTGTATTCATCTGCCAATCATATTCTTTTTGATACGGATAAGGTTAGAATAGTTTCACGTCTCATCCAGGGAGAATACATGAACTATCGTGCTATTCTGCCGAAGACATCACTGACCACTCTCCTTGTCGCTCCAGGGGCTATGCTTGATGCAATAGAGAGAGCGTCACTCATTATCCTGTCAGAAGACAGAAGGTGCCCTGTGCAGCTTTCCATGCCCAATGACGAGACACTGGTTATCAGTGCAAGTACAGAGCTTGGAACTCTCCGTGAAGAGATTCCTGTCAGCATAACAGGAGAGAAGATTGATATTGACTTTAATCCCCGTTATTTTATTGATGCACTTCGTGTCATTGATAAAGAAGAAATTTCCATTATTTTTAATGGAAGCAACGGCCCATGCGTTCTTAAGCCAACAGAGGGTGAAGATTTCTCTTATCTTGTACTTCCTCTGCGCCGCTGATTATCAGGATAGAATATGCTTATCAGATCCATACATATTGAGAATTTCCGCAATTACAGAAGGCTTGACTTAACTGTCGAGCCTTCTATTAATGTTTTTTTCGGTGAAAACGCACAGGGAAAAACTAATATTATAGAAGCAATTTATTTGTGCGCCTGTGCTAGATCACACCGTACCTCAAAAGACAGAGAGCTTATCTATCATGGCGAACAGGGATACAAAGTAAAGCTTGATATGCTGGCTCACAGATATCGTCATCTGATTGTATGCCGGGATGATGAAATAATAACGGCACCAACAGATCCTTCGATGATTTCAGAAGAAGACAAGCCGGTAAATGACGAAATTTCTTTTTCCGGACATAAACATAATGATTACTATGAAGAAAGCCTGTCCATATCCTTTCAGGAAGCTTCAGAGACGCCTGAGGGGCTGAAAAAGGCCCGTCGCCTTGCAGAACATGATCACGTACCTTTAGAAAGAATAAGCGATTTTATGGGGCTTTTTCACGCGGTTATATTTGCACCGGAAGATCTGCTTCTGATAAAGGAAGGACCCTCTGTAAGAAGAAGATATATGGATCTTCTTATTTCACAGGTAAGACCCTGTTATTTTTATGACCTTTTAACCTATTCCAAGCTTCTGCAGCAGCGAAACCGTACCCTTAAGTTATTAAGGCAGAGGCAGGGAATTCATACTTTAGGGAAAATGGAAGAAAGTGAAATTGAAATATGGGATTATCCTCTTGCACAAGCCGCGGCGCGAATTCTCGCTGAGCGAATTCTTTTTTCTGAAAGAATAAAAATATTGGCCAGCCAGAAACATGAGCAGATATCAGGCGGAAAAGAGAGTCTTTTTCTTAAATATCGGACAATTTCAGGACTTTTGACGGAGGAAATTCAAAATAATCCAATAGATAAAATAGAAAGTATTGAAAAATACCTGATAGCAAAGTGGAAATCATCCCATCAGGATGATTATGAAAAAGGAAATACAAGTGTAGGTCCGCACAGGGATGACCTTGAACTGTCGCTGGACGGAGACGGACTTCGTGCGTTCGCCTCTCAAGGACAGCAGCGTTCAGCGGCACTGGCATTAAAGCTGGCTGAACTTACAATACTAAGGGAAGAAACAGGCGAAATGCCTGTACTTCTTCTGGATGATGTATTCAGTGAACTCGATGCGGGACGCCGTGCCTGCCTTTTATCCAACATGGAGGATGCACAAGTTTTTATAACTTGCACGGACAGATCTTTCATAGAAAGAGAACTCACGGACAGATCGGACAATGTGTTAAAAAATAACGCAGGGATTTCTTTTTATGAAGTAGCCGATGGGACGGTAACCCTCCGTTAAAGAGATAAGTATGGTATAATTAGGTGTGATTTTGAGATAATTTGTCTTGAAATATCACACATTTGGAGGAACTAATACAGATGTATGTTCATGTTGGCGGCGAGTATTCGATCTCGGACCGGTTTATTATTGGAATCTTTGATATGGATTCCATAACACCCAGACAGACGGATATGATTAAGTTCCTGGAAGGCGCTGAGAAGGACGGCCGTGCTGAATATGTATCTGAAGATATCCCCAGATCAGTTGTAGTTTCTGTTGACCGTGTTTATTTTTCACCCATATCAACATCGACACTTCATAAACGCATAACAGAGATGCATGCCAACCCCGGCAAGGCATTCTATACAACTGAAAAGTATTAGTAACACTGTTACAAACCAAGTGATGTCAGCATGTTTGGCAATTGCCTCAAACAAGGCAATGCAAAAGCCAAGGTAAGGGAAGGATATACATAATGAGCGAAGACAAGAAGAATGCAGACAATCTTTCAAAGGATAAGGAGTCATATTACGCCTCTCTTTCAGAAGAGCAGGATGAACTTGACGGCTTATATAATTTAGCCAGCAATCCGAGAGCTTTGGCAGATGATTACAAGGAAGATTCTCCTGATGAATTAGCCGGAGCTTCTGCCGGGCAGGATGAATTTGACACGACAAATACATCTGAATACAACGAATCAGATATTCAGGTCCTTGAAGGCCTGGAGGCTGTGCGTAAGAGACCGGGTATGTATATCGGTGATACATCGCCGAGAGGTCTGCATCATCTTGTATATGAGATTGTAGCTAACTCTGTAGACGAGGCTTTGGCCGGACGCTGCGATACGATTTGGGTAACCGTTAATAAGGACGGATCTGTTACTGTCGTGGATAACGGATCAGGAATTCCTGTAGGTAATCATCCTAAGATGGGTATACCAACTGTTGAGGTTGTTCATACGATTCTTCATGCCGGCGGTAAGTTCGGCGGCGGAGCCTATAGTGTCTCCGGTGGACTCCATGGTGTTGGAGCATCTGTAGTTAATGCGCTTGCATCCAAAATGGTAGTTGAAGTTAAACGCGAAGGAAAAATATATTCTATTGGTTTTGAGCGTGGAATTACAACAATACCTCTTAGTGTGATTGGTACATGTGATATTAGCGATACTGGAACAACAACAGTATTTATGCCGGATACGGATATATTCCCTGATATCAACTTTGATTTTGCATCTATGATCACCCGCTACCGCGAGATGGCGTTCTTGAATCGCGAAATAACAATTATTCTTAAAGATGACCGAGAAGAAGAACCTGTTGTAAAGAATCTACATTATGACGGAGGGATAATATCATTCGTTGAGTATCTTAACCGTCACCGTGAAGCTCTTCATAAACCGCCGATTTACATTGCGCAGCGTTCCGGAGACAGTTTTGTGGAAGTCGCCATACAATATAATGATTCTTTTGCAGAAAACGTCTATTCATATGCTAATAACATAGCAACGGTAGAAGGCGGAACACATCTAACCGGTTTTAAATCAGCTCTTACCAAATCAATCAATGATTATGCCAGAAAGTATAAATATATTAAAGATGGCGACAAGAACCTTCAAGGTGAGGATGCAAGAGAAGGAATTGGCGCTATTATCAGCGTTAAACTGCCGGAACCTCAGTTCGAGGGTCAGACGAAGACGAAGCTTGGTAATGCCGAGATAAGAACAATGGTAGAGTCGGTGGTTGCAGAGAAGCTTTCCGGGTATCTGGAAGAGAATCCAGCAATGGCTCGTATTATCATGGATAAGTGTCTTTCAGCATCTCGTGCCAGAGAAGCAGCCAAGAAGGCCCGTGATCTAACACGCAGGAAGAGCGTGTTTGAATCAAGTGCTCTACCAGGAAAACTGGCAGACTGTCAGGAAAAAGACGCATCACTGTGCGAGATTTTTATTGTTGAGGGAGATTCCGCTGGCGGCTCGGCCAAACAAGGCCGCGAACGTAAATATCAGGCAATTCTTCCTCTATGGGGAAAAATGCTTAATGTTGAAAAGGCTCGAATTGACAGAATATACGGAAATGAAAAGCTTCAGCCTGTAGTTATGGCTCTCGGAGCCGGAATTGGCGAAGATTTCGATGACACAAAGCTTCGTTATCACAAAGTAATCATCATGGCAGATGCTGATGTCGATGGATCTCACATTCGCACACTCCTTCTGACGTTCTTCTTCCGATATCTTCGTCCGCTCGTTGAAAAAGGATATGTATATATAGCATGTCCTCCGCTCTATCGCGTATATCAGGGTAATGAGGGCTATTATGCATACGATGATGCCGAAGTCGAAGCAATTAAACAGAGAACCGGATGGAGAGAACCGAAATTGCAGAGATATAAGGGTCTTGGAGAAATGAGTTCTGAACAATTGTGGGAAACTACAATGGATCCAACCAGACGCAAGATGCTTCAGATCCATATAGATGATGCACAAGCCTCTGATGAAGTATTTACACTTTTGATGGGTGACAAAGTTGAACCAAGAAAAGAATTTATACAAATGAATGCAAAATATGCAAGAACAGATATCTAATTCTAACTTCTGATCGGAAGTGTTCAAGTAAATACAATTAATGAAATGTAATAAACCGGATCCTTCAAATAACGAGGGATCCGGTTTGTTTTGTTTCACGTGAAACAACTATGATTGTTATCATGTCTGTCTCATTTGAATATTCGAGAATGTTTCACGTGAAACATTCGTTGCGGGAAGATGATACGGATAATATGCTGATTGACCTATAAATCCTGAATGAAAGAAGAGACTTGAGAGGTAAACTACTGCATATATAGATGGTGAAGTGTTGAGTTGGCTATATATGTGAAATAATATGGAGCGCGTTTAGAAAAGATGTTTTCGATCAATCCATAAACATTCAAAGAAAGAAACTTGAAAATTGCATCTAGATTTTTTGTGTCATTCAAAATTCCGCTGCTCAATTGCGTTTAGAAATTAACAAATTCTGTAAATACTCAGATTTTGCTTCATGACATAAAGATGTTATAGCATTAACAGCAAATGTTGTAATGGTAGTCAAGCTGCCAATTGTTTCACGTGAAACATAATTGTCGATAGAATTGTAAATGGAACAGTGACCTGCCTGCAATGTTTCACGTGAAACATTGCAAATAGTATGAAACCATAAAGAACTTTTGCTCGTTTTAAGAATTTTTATGTAAAAAGAAAGATTATATTAGAAAAGAAGACGAAACGACTACTATACAGGAGAGAAATCTGTTAAAATTGATGAAGTACCTACGAAAAGAGGATTAATCAAGAATGACGAATGTACTTTCAATCGTAAATCAAAAAGGCGGAGTTGGAAAAACGACTACAACGGTTAATTTGTCCGCATATTTGGCAAATCATGGTAAAAAAGTTCTTGTAATTGATTTGGATCCACAGGGCAATGCGACAAGTGGTTATGGATTTGACAAAAGTACTCTTGAAGCCTCTGTCTATGATCTGCTTGTAAATGATACTCCGATTACTGAGGTTATACAGACTACAGACAGGGAAAACCTGGATATGTGTCCTACAAATATGGATTTAGCTGGAGCAGAGGTTGAATTAGTGTCTGCAATGTCGCGGGAAACCATTCTTAAGAGAGCAATAGACTCTATTTCGAGTAATTATGATTATGTATTAATAGATTGTCCGCCTTCATTAGGGCTTCTTACAATTAATGCTTTAGCAGCTTCGAGCGGAGTGATTGTACCTATTCAAGGTGAATATTATGCCTTGGAAGGACTTACTCAACTTATTGATACAATTAATCTGGTAAGAAGACATTTAAATCCTACAATAGGAATATTTGGCGTCGTTATTACAATGTTCGATGGAAGAACACAGCTTACACGACAGGTCACCGAAGAGGTTAGAAAATACTTTGGAGAAAAAGTGTTTAGCACAGTTATTCCAAGAAATATTCGTCTTGCTGAAGCACCAAGCTTTGGTAAGACAATAGCCGAGTACGATCCTAAATCAAGAGGCGGGCGTGCCTACGAAGAGTTGGCTGATGAAGTAATCGCTCGTGTAAGCAAACAAAACTAACAAAATCTGACCATCATTAAGCATGTCAATATATTCATGCGTATCTATATATAGGAGGATAATATGGGACCAGTTTCAAAAGGCTTAGGCAAAGGATTAGGAGCTTTACTTTCTGTTGAAGGAATTCCGGAGCAGTTGAAAGACTCAGTAGTAGAATTAAAAATCACAGATATTAATCCTAATGGAGAGCAGCCAAGAAAGCGGTTTGATGAGGAGTCACTTCAGGAACTTGCCTCATCAATAAGTGAAAATGGGGTCATACAGCCTATAATTGTAGTAAAAAAGGGTACAGGATACCGGATTGTAGCCGGAGAACGACGCTGGAGAGCGGCAAGACTAGCTGGTTTCACGGTGATTCCTGCAATTGTACGTAATCTGACCGAGCTGCAGACTATGGAACAGGCACTCATAGAAAATATTCAAAGGCAAGATTTGAATCCTCTGGAAGAGGCATATGCAATGGATCGCCTGATGAAAGAGCACGGACTTACACAGGAGCAATTATCAAAGAAACTAGGTAAAAGTAGACCGGCAATCGCCAACACTGTTAGATTGATCTCCATCGATGAATCAATACAGGACTATATCCGCAATGGAGACTTAACCGCAGGACATGCCCGTGCACTCCTGGCGCTTTCCTCAGTAGAAGAACAAAAAAAAGCAGCAGATATAATTCTAAGTAAAGAATTAAGTGTAAGAGAGACAGAGGAATATGTAAGAAGGATACTTGCACCAAAGCCTGAAAAGGAAAAATCAAATTCTGATCTAGATAAGAACATAGCAGCTATCGCTCTAAGCACAAAAGATGTTGAAAGAAAGCTTACGAAGTATTTTGGAACAAAGGTAAAGCTTAAGGTTAAGGATCAGATAAAGGGAAAGGGTTCTCTTGTGATTGATTACTTTTCTTATGATGATTTAGACCGTGTTCTAGAAATCATAGGAGAAAGATAATACAAAAGAGAGGGTCCGGCTGTGGTTTTTGAATATATGATACGAAAACACATACAAATACAAAAATAAAAGACTCAAGGAATTTCTGACTGACGATAAGACTAATAAGTATATTCGAAGCTTTAACTGAGAATAATAAGAATTACAATTACAAATTTTAATTATAGCAGGAGTGATTTCGTTCCAGAGATTGGACTTCACTCCTGCTATGTTTATATGTATATCTGAGATCGTTTCAAAATTATTAAATATTGAGGTTACCTATAAGGACAAAAGCAAGATATATGATTTTGATTTGTCAGCTTAAGCTTCCGGTATAAGCCAAATGAGTCGTGAAAAATAATTGCGGTAAACCGCAACCATCAGTTGATAATGGCCTACTTAATGCTGCGGAAGTGACTATTATAGAACGCGCTGCGCTAAGGACCCGTGTTTTATCAGAGGGAACCACAAGAGAAGTCGGAATGATCATATGGATTATAGTAAATTTCGAATAGAACTAAAGTAAAGAGACGCTGACTTACTGTAACATTGTTACAAATGCCGGATATCAGGCAATAAATCGAAATCTGTAAAAAATATTATAACCATAGTAATCATATAGAATTAAAGATTCGGGGGGCGGCTATAACAATTCAAATAGTGATTTGCCTATTCTTTTGTAGATGATATGGTACGGACTGTGACACAGCAGCCGGATGTTATAGTAGCAAAAATTACGAGATTAGCTGCATTGATACTTTTCCATTCCCATTGCATTTACTTTTTCAATTGAGGACGCTAAACATTATAAATATATCATACGATCGTAGATTGACATTTGTGTCATTTCTTAGTAGAATAGTCAAGCGCAACTTCTGCCTTAATTGTGATTTTCATTACAGTTACTGAGTTGTACATGGAGAGATGGTCGAGTTGGTTTAAGGCACCAGTCTTGAAAACTGGCGAAGATGAGAGTCTTCCGTGGGTTCGAATCCCACTCTCTCCGCCATCTATGCTACAAAAGCCATAGCATAGCTATATTTACGGAGAAGTACCCAAGTGGCTCAAGGGGAGGCTTTGCTAAAGCTTTAGACGGGGTAACCCGTGCGAGGGTTCGACTCCCTCCTTCTCCGCCAGAAACCTCAAGACGAGCTGATACCAGTCGTCTTGGGGTTTTTATCATTGGAGAAATATGTTATTTTAAAATGTACCCTATAGAATGGACAGCAGGGGTTTTCAAAACCCTTCATTTGAGACAGGTGGTTTTCAAAACCCTTCATATTGTACAAGTAGATTTTTGAAACCCCTTAACCTAGGACAAAGGCCGTTTTTGATTCCTGTTCAGACAGGTATTAAAATAAGCTTGAACGGAATAGGAGGAATGCCACATGGCTAACAAAAAATTTACGGAAGAAGAAATGAAATATCTCGGGGCTAGTCCGTATGTTCTGGATGTAAGTCCTAGTCTTGTGCACTTCTCGGTCAAATTTAAAGGGCTGTTTTGGAATGCAATGCAAGAAGGAAAAGAGCCGCGAGATATTGTTATCGAGCTTGGCATTGATCCGGATATTCTTGGCGAATATCGTGTAAGCGGATTGAAGTATATGATCCGAAATGAAGTTCGAGAGGGAAAAGGGTTCAGAGATTTTAAAACCTACGGGTCATATCTCAAGGACTATACAGATCCAGAAGCAAAAGTAAGACACCTTGAGCAGCAACTGGCATATAAAGATCAGGAAATAGAGTTTCTAAAAAAAATTGTATCGTTAGGCCGGGAGGATGCAAAATCATGAATGTTCCGGCATCTGCCAAGTATGCAATCATTCGCGGGATGACTCAGCGAGACAACAACTTGCTCAACATAACGTGGCTGTGCACGGCTGCCGGTGTATCGCGGTCCGGATACTACCATTACCTTGAAACGGAAAACCGCAGACGACAACGTGAAGAAAAAGACCAAAAGGATTTTTTAATCATTCTGGAAGCTTATCAGTTTCGTGGTTACAACAAGGGCGCCCGCGGTATTTACATGCGGCTTCTTCATCTGGCGACTCCGGCGCACATGAACATTAAGAAGATCCGACGTTTGATGAATAAATACGGGCTTTTCTGTCCTATTCGTAAAGCAAATCCGTACCGGAGAATGGCAAAAGCACTAAGAACAAGCAATGTTGCCCCCAACCTGCTGAACCGGGAATTCGAAAAACACGGCCCGCGTGCTGTATTGCTGACGGATATCACCTACATCATTAATAGGAAGGCGCCACGCTGCTATATGTCTACTATCATCGACGCCTGTACAAAAGAGTTGCTCGCGTGGGAACTGAGCGAATCTCTCGAAATCGATTTTGTTTTGGATACCGTGAACCAACTTATTGAGAATTATGGCATCTCTTTGTCAGCCGTAACCCTGATTAATTCGGATCAAGGGTCACACTACACAAGTATCAAGTTTATCCAGCTGATAAAGGACAGTGAGCTACGGCAGTCCATGTCGCGAAGGGCAAACTGTTGGGATAACGCTCCACAGGAATCCTTTTACGGTCACATGAAAGATGAAATTGACATTTCTCAGTGCACAACGTTTGAAGGAATTCACCAAGTGATAAGAGACTGGACTGATTACTACAACACCGAACGATATCAGTGGGATTTGGCAAGATTAGCGCCCAAAGAATATTACAAGTATCTCGTTACAGGAAAGTACCCTTTAACAATACCAAAAGCAAAAGGTGAAGATTGAAGGTGGGGATTTTCTCCTCCCAAAGTTTTCGCTTTGGCTCCCAGGGCTGTAGTGCTTGCTAGAGCATTAACGCTGATTTGACTGGAATTCAAAAAACCCAAATTGTCCTTGACATGGGGTATACATTAAAATATGTAATTTCGGGTCCTTTTGAGGGTGTTTTTAGCCGAAATTGACCAATAGTGTGAGGGTCGATTAATTCTGCCAATTTAAATGGATTTAGGAGTATATTTCAATTACTACAAGCAGTTGTAATTATAAAAACAGATGAAGCAACTTCCTCACCCTCTAAGCAGGCAGTATAGATTAATTCAATTTAATGGAATGATTTTAGAATTCCATGATGATTTTGTGTGCTTATTCTTTCAAAATAGCGATTATATCTTATATATAGGCCCAAAGTATTCCATTTAGCGTCATCTTAAACAAAAATACAAAAGGTGCGAATTGAGGCTCCGCCACAACGGAATACCAATTGCGGGAAAGAGAGGCAAGATTAA
>Ga0123337_10002389_pt1 | contig 21558 bp, 20 predicted proteins | sample frozenSSSSmetaG_FD_89792 | JGI IMG/M metagenome (GOLD analysis project Ga0123337, IMG submission 89792) | Glacier valley bacterial and archeal communities from Borup Fiord, Nunavut, Canada, to study Microbial Dark Matter (Phase II) -... | ecosystem: Environmental > Aquatic > Freshwater > Ice >...
CCAAGTATTAGATTAGATCACGGTGCCTCGCGTTCATGAAATGTGAAAGCGGCGGTGGGAAAATAGGTGCACGAGCCTCATGGTACCTCGAGGGGGGCAAATACTAAATGCCACCCACTGTACTTCGGATGCCACTATGGAAAAGAGCACATGAGATGAAATCTGGTGACAGCAATACAGCAATGCCGTTGAGACTGAGTTCTGTACCTCTACTCACTGCTCACATGGCTTCCCCGGATGTACCGGATGTCCTGGATGTGGAGTGTATGTGCGAGGTGTAAATCAGCCTGATTCTTGATGCAGTGCAGTCGTTGAAAATAGGTGTAGATGAAGTTATATGAAGAGCGAAGGGCGAAGTACCAGGGCCCGGGGGCTCAGTGAAGTCGGAGTAGATACAGTAAGATAGGATAGGTAGTAAAAAGTAGTCGATACCAAATTATAGGGACGGGACGGAGAATGGGGGTGTTGTCATCATTGCCATGGTGCGTGTCATGGTGCCATGTCGATGTCGATGTCGATGGCAGGCTGGTCGTCGCTGTCGATGGCTGGCGTACCTTGTACCTTCCATTCCTCGCTCGCTTGCTGCAATGTACCTACGTAGAGTACGTAGATACTGCAATGTTAGCGAAGGCTTCAGAGCAAGCACAGCCCACACCACAATGCGCCTTCTGCATTTTGCATTCCTATTCTTCCCATCGCCATTCATTCCTTGAAATTTCTCATTCTTCAGTGAAATCCAGTGAAATCTTCAGTGAAGTCTTCAGTGGATGTGAGGGTAATGACTAGGGCATCTCAGGGCAGTAGGTACGGTAATATAATGTGCTTGCTTTCCATCGCCAGGAGATCTCTGAGCCAACCACGTCCTTTACATCGACATCTCTCACGATGGCCGGCGCGCCTACCCGTTTCATCGCATCCACCTTTATGCTTTCCATAGGCTCATGCTCGACAGATCTTTCCAAGCTCTGTTTGGGATTTGGGAAGCGGGAAGCGGGAAACGGGAAACGGGAAACGGGAAGCTTCTTTCTTCAAGCCTCTCCCGTCTCAGCTACAGAGGCGTGGAATTGGCTGGCTGGCTTCTGGGTGTATGGCTGTGCCGCGCAAAGGTGATGGTGACGATAATGATGGTGATGATGGTGATGATGCTGATGATTGCTGACAACGATGATTTGTGGACGACAGCCGCTGGGCACATGAACCACACCTCATCCCCCAATCTTCCTCCTCCCTCCTTCCTCCTTGTTCTCATATCCCCTGTTTGCTTTGGATAATTCCGATCACGGCGAACAATCCGAATCAAGAGCTACGATAATTACCCATGGTTGGGAAATTGCGACCTGGCCTCGCGACCTCGCTTCTCCCTACTCGCTACTCACTACTCGCTACTCGCTACTCGCTACTCGCTACTCGCTACGTGTTGGGCGGCATTTCGCATTCCTGGCGACGGCCATCCATCCCATCCATCGTCGCTGCCAGCCGAACTGCAGGTAGATGTCTCCGCTTCCTGGATATCTGATCCCAGCATCATCCTCCGCCTGGGCGAAGCGCCACATGGCAAACTATGCCAAACTGTGGCAAACTATGGCCAGGAGATCATGGTCTGGGGTGGCAGGGAGAGGTGGGTTTGTGGCATGAGACAATGAGACGATGAGAGAAGAGGCCATGAGGAGTATATATTCCCTATCGTATAATCATATAAGTACTCCAACAATCAACGTTTGCCCAGAATAAAGAAGTAGTCACCCGAGCTTTCTTCACAGCTGTTCACTTCTTTACTACGATCTTCAGAATTTCAATTTACTTTGACTGGAAGTGCATATATTCATCACATATTCATCTCAAGGCATAACATTCAATGCTTGACTCCGGATTCAGGTCCTGGTGAACATCGACCTTCATAAACAAAACATTGTCCCGATCTGCTCCTTCCAATATTCAGGTCCCAGAAACATATTTCAACAGCAAGTGTTGTCGTCTCTCTTGCACCTTCACGACTTTCCACGAATCAACAAACAACATATGAGGCAACATAAACAACACCAGGAACACTTCTAGGAATACTACCTCCATCTAAAATCCTTCTACTCTTTATCTATTATTACCCAAAACACATCTTCTCATGGCATCCTATTTCTCGATATACCGTTTCCTTGCGGCTTTGAGCCTTCTCCTCGTCGTCTCCGCCGCTCCTGCCCCTTTCGCTCAGTCTCTCAATACGAGAGCCTCGTCGTACTGGCTGGCAAATATCCAGCGTCAAGGAAAGGTTGCATACGGCGATTCGAATTTTCAGATCTTCCGCAATGTCAAGGATTTCGGTGCGACTGGTGACGGCTCCACCGATGATACAAACGCGATCAACGCTGCCATCTCCAGCGGCAACCGTTGTGGTCAAGGGTGTGACTCGTCGACTGTCACTCCTGCACTTATCTACTTCCCTCCTGGTACATACATGGTTAGCAGGCCATTGAATCAGTACTACTATACGCAAATGGTGGGCGATGCTGTCGATCCACCAACCTTGAAGGCCACAGCTGGCTTCGTTGGTATGGCTGTCATCGATGCAGATCCATATGATAACACAGGAACGAACTGGTTTACAAATCAAAACAACTTCTTCCGCCAAGTTCGCAATTTCGTTATCGACTTGACGGCTATGCCATTCAGTGCTGGCGCTGGTATCCATTGGCAGGTAGCTCAGGCGACGAGCTTGCAGAACATTATTTTCGAGATGAGAACCGACGGTGGAGCCGACAATAAACAGCTTGGGATCTTTATGGACAATGGTTCAGGCGGATTTATGACTGATCTCACCTTCAATGGTGGTTTTATCGGTGCCTTCTTGGGATCCCAACAGTTCACCACCCGCAATCTCAAATTCAATAACTGCAAGACTGCTATATTTATGAACTGGAATTGGGCCTGGACCTTCCACGGCATCGATATCAATAACTGCGGCATAGGTATTGACATGGCAAATGGAGGCCCCGCTGGACAGACAGTCGGCTCTGTGTTGTTATTGGATTCAAAGATCAGCAATACTCCAATCGGTATTACCACTGCCTATCAGGCCAACGAGGTCGGCACAAACGGCACACTGATCATGGAAAACGTGGACATGTCGACAAATGTTCCCGTAGCTGTCAAGAATGCCGGAACTGGAGCAACTATTCTTGCGGGCAACCAAAAAATTACCTCCTTCGTCCAAGGCCGCGAGTATCGAGCGCCCAATGCTGGACAAGCTGTTCAAGGTGCAACTTACTCCACCACTAAGCCAGCCAGTCTTCTCGGCTCAGATGGTAGGCTCTTCGTCAAGTCTAAGCCCCAGTACGAGGATGTTCCCATTTCTTCATTCATCTCGGTCAAGGCAAACGGAGCCAAGGGTGATGGTGTGACAGACGATACTGCCGCCATTCAAGCAATCTTCGACTCTGCATCCCCATCAGATATTGTCTACTTTGACCATGGCGCCTATGTCGTCACATCCACTGTTAACGTGCCAAAGAACATCCGCATTACTGGCGAGATCTGGCCACTCATCATGGCTGGTGGTAATTCTTTCTTCAAAGACCAAGCCAACCCCAAGCCGGTCTTCAAAGTCGGAAATCCCGGTGAGAGTGGTTCGGTGGAGATATCTGATCTCATGTTCGAGACACTTGGCCCGCAACCAGGTGCTGTTCTTATGGAATGGAACCTCGGAGAAACTTCCCAAGGCTCTTCGGGTCTCTGGGATGTGCATTTCCGGATCGGGGGCTCAGCTGGAACACAATTACAGTCGAACACCTGCACCAAAACCCCACATCAAGGAACTTCAGCAGATCTGAATTGTGTAGGTGCATTCCTTCTCTTCCATGTTACCACGCAAGGTGCCGTATATGTTGAGAACTGCTGGTTCTGGGTCTCCGATCATGAGCTCGATCTTCCAGATCATAACCAGATCAACATCTATAACGGCCGTGGCGTTCTCATCGAGTCCCAGCAAGGTCCAGTGTGGCTGTGGGGAACAGCCAGTGAGCACAATGTCCTCTATAACTACCAAATATACAACGCTGCCAATGTATTCCTGGGACACATCCAGACAGAGACGCCTTATTATCAGTCCAATCCCGATTCCTCAGTACCATTCAGGGTCAATCCAGTGTTCTCCGATCCAGATCTCACACAAGGCGCCTCACTAGTCAAAAAGGCCTGGGGTCTCCGTATCCTCGATTCCTCTGACATCTTTGTCTACGGTGCCGGTCTCTATTCTTTCTTCGACAACTACGCGCAAGAGTGTCTCCTTACACAAAACTGCCAGACCAATATGGTGTCGATTGAATCATCATCCAATGTTCAACTCCTCGGTCTCAGCACCAAAGCCGCATATAACATGGTCACCCTCAACGGACAATCCGCCGCGCTTGATCAAGACAATCGAAATAACTTCTGCGCGACCATCGCCTTTTTTGAGGAGATCGGAAATGGCAGCGAGCCGGTAAGCAGCGTTTCAGCGTCTCCACCGACATCTTCTCCTACATCTCGCCCTTCAGCTACATATGTCTCTCCTCCAGAAACTTCTGTTACTCCTTCGGATTATGTAACTGTTGTGTCGTCAATTCCAGCGACGCCGACCAAGTCCACCACAGCGAGTGTGCCGATAGTAGTAGTCCCGACTACTAGCCCATCTTTCGTCACCGTTCCAAGCGCCTCCACAACAGCGCCAGTCGGTCCTTCAGAGTCATACACTCCAGGTGTTGAGGCTGGGTTCACACCTGGCGTACAACCTGGCTTTACTCCTGGTGTTGAGGCTGGCTTCACACCTGGCGTACAAGCTGGCTTTACTCCTGGCGTCGAGGCAGGCTTTACCCCCGGTGTTGAGGCTGGCTTCACACCGGGCCTGCTTGCCAATCCATCTCCGACGAAGAGAGCATGTGGGGAGTAAGGATAAGGGAATTCTCGAACATAGTCGCTTACCTCTTTTTCTACCGCACATACTTCGTACCTTGGCATTGAAGAGAGATAGATACCCGTTCTTTTCCTTGTACACACATTCAGATTGACATTTTTCTCCCTCCTCTCTTCTGCCATATACTCAAGGTCTCTATGTATCTAGTATTTTTTTTGGGGGGGGCGCTGTGCGGGTCATGGGGCGTTTGTTGACATTCAATGAGATCGACATTGGGGGAAGGAGGAAAACCCAGTGAGGCGCATGACATTAGTACCTAGGTAGCCTTAAGAATGACAAACAAGTACATGCCAAATAATTGATTATCGTGCCTTCCTTCGTTCGTGCTTATAGTATTTTATCTTCCTTCATGGTGTCGATCAAGGTTGCACGATATCACCTATAAAACAGTTGTGTGTTTGTGCTCCATGATCAAGGGCAGAGGGCCACTTTTGCGGGTCGCGCACTTAGGTGAGACCCTTGAGCACAATTCGTTGATAACAGGATCGTGGAAACTTCCATAAGACCTTCCTTCTACAGTGATCTGGAACTTCAGCGCTGTGTCCTCGCGTTGTACTTTTCGATGGAATCCAGTGTGCTCGCTCTTCGGATTTGCAAATGAGGTAGGCAAATGCATAATGCATGGGATAGAGTGTTTCTTAAGATGAGAGAGAGAAATTAAGGATTTAAAAGGAGGTAGGTATTGGCAGAAGATCTTCCCCGCCATCTCTTTTGTTCTGATGGAGCGGAGCAATCGAGCCGATTAATCACAGATGGCCCTACGCCCAAGACCGGGAGCCAGTGTCCAAACCTTAAATTTACACTTACCCATATACGGTTAGCCCTGTTCTTGGCATCTCGCACGGTTCACCTCGATGGATGTCAGGTCGCGTACTCTATCGTAGTTTGAGGCAACGACATGGCTATCTATTACTGATCCAAATCACAAAACACCGTCGTTACTCAACCTCTTCCTCTTATTCACCATATTTGTCGCTCTTGTCAACTTCACTTTGACATGCTCACGCTCTTTGAGCCTTTCCAATGCGCATAACCCCACACACAGCGCCCTCGCCTCATCCCTCGCCTTCCCCCACAATCTGCAGATAGACGCGCCGCCTCATCTGCAGAAGCGGCTCTCAGCATCTTCCCTCCCATCCAGGCAGCAGAGGAGACACAGACATCATATGCGGCAAAGGATGGCGCCGATACCGGGCACACCACGGCGGGCCAGCGCGCCTCGCGCTCGAAAGAGCACCACGCGCCCCCGATCAGGCAGTGGTAAGCGCGCCGGCTCTCCAACACCAGCAGCGAAATCCGAACCGCCACAGAAGAAGCGCAGATACATACCCGGCGGACCAGGTGGTGGTGGCAGATACGTGGATGAGGACGGGAACGAGGAGCCTGTTGGAGGAACAGGGCCTGGAGGATACAATTACGTTGGGCCTAGGGGACGTGTAGGCCAGGAGAACGCGAAGAAGGGGATTACACCGGTGGTATATCAGAGACGGGACAGGAGTACACGCACGAGAACGGTTCTGCCGAGGAGCCAGCAGCCTCCGATGAGGTTTAATAGCTCAGCACAGGCAGCAGCAGCGGTGGTGCAGAATGATGGATATAAACCCCGCGAAGAGAGGTCGTGGGAGGAGTTCCATCCGAATCTTGACATCGATGCGAAACTGCAATTGTTCACTGCATCAGATGTTGATGCGCTCCCGGCTGCAGTGCCAGAAACACCCGCGGCTCCCTTATCGGCGAATGGCTCCATCAATGGTGTGCATGGCGCACTTACGCCAACTAGTGCTAGAGCACTCACACCAAATGGCACTGTGAATGGCGCAACGATGCTATCTGGAACGCCACCTACGAAGAGAAGGCCAGGCAGACCACCGCGAGATCCTGTGGCATTCTATGCTGCACGAGCAGCATCGCATTCACTAGTTCCGACCAGCAATGGGATGGCACCTGCAACACCAAGGATAGCGCCTCTTCAAAATTATAACGCTAAAGAACGGCTCACTCTGCCACAGCCGTCATATCGGAAAGTAGACGCATTGGCAAAATTTGAAGACAAAGCATCTGGCCAGGTCAAATATGTTGAGAAGTCAATGGCAAATGTTGGCTACCAAGAGACCGATATATTCATCCGCCCTAAGTATGTCTTGATCAAGCATAGTGACTCATATCTCGACGAAGACATCGACTTGCCTGTCAAGAGCAATGAGAATGTTACAGGGGCTACTGCGGGGAGCGTTGGGCGCGTTGAATATGATATGGATGAGCAGGACGACAAGTGGCTGGAAGGATTTAACGCCTCGCAACGCAAGGCTGCAGGCATAGAACCAATCTCCCGAGAGATGTTTGAGATCACCATCACGAAGATTGAGAAGGAGTGGCATGCTCTCGAGAAGCGCATTCCGAAGCCAAATCCCAAGCCACCGCAGACGCACCGCCCTCGGTCAAGTTCGGCTGCTGCTGTGAATGGCGAACCTCAAGCAGGCGAAGAGCAGGACAGTAAGTGTACCATTTGCGACGATGGAGATTGCGAGAATACCAATGCTATTGTCTTTTGTGATGGATGTGATTTGGCAGTACATCAGGAGTGTTATGGTGTGCCATTCATCCCAGAAGGGCAATGGCTGTGCAGGAAATGCCAGCTTATTGGCAGAGGCATACCTGTAAGTGGCTCTACTTATTATCTTACTCTTGAATACTAACGTCAATCTAGACTTGCATCTTCTGTCCAAATACGGATGGTGGCTTCAAACAGACCAACTCGTCAAGATGGGCTCATCTCCTCTGTGCGATGTGGATCCCCGAAGTGTCACTCGGAAATCATACTTTTATGGAGCCTGTCATGGATGTCGAAAAAGTTCCCAAAACGCGATGGAAATTGACATGCTACATCTGTCAGCAGCGGATGGGTGCATGTATCCAATGCGGCAACAAGATGTGCTATCAAGCATTCCATGTCACCTGTGCACGACGAGCACGGCTCTTCCTGAAGATGAAGAACAGCCAGGGGGTGCTTGCAGAGATTGACGGAAGCACTCAGCTCAAGGCCTTCTGCGATAAACATTGTCCTCAGGATTATGCAAAGGAGAATGATGTGGTCACTGCGACTAGGGAGGCAAGAAACTTCTACAAGAAGACTATGAAAGGGCGTCTCTGGGCAGATAGCCAAGCGTCTGCGCTGGCCTTGGCAGCTACACACCAGAATGCCGTCACTGAACATCCACCAAACGAGTCGGAGTCTACAGGTGCTCGACTGGCACTCACTCTTGGCAGCGCAAAGAAGAAAGGCGAGATCCAGAACCTGAAATCGATCTGGAAACTGCCTTCTGGTGCCCCTGTCATTCCAGCTGTTGTCTATGATGCCGTTGAAGCCTCACTGCAACGCTTCATGATCCGCAAACGACGCGATTGGGTCGCCGCAGCCTGCCGCTACTGGACGCTCAAGCGCGAGGCCAGACGAGGTGCAGCTCTCCTGAAGCGATTGCAGCTTCAGATGGAGACGTTCTCGTCGATGGAGATCACGCGGCGCAACTTCGCGAGTATGGGTGAGGCTGGTCGGGCCAGACTCCAGAAACGCATCGAGTTTGCGAAGATGCTGATCCGCGATGTGGAGAGGCTGAAGGAACTTAGTGCTGATGTGGTGCAGAGAGAGACGGAGAAGCTACAGAGTGCTATTGTTGAGAGGGATCATACTGATATGGTGCATTTTCCAATTGCGAAGCTGTTGCCGCCGATCGTTGAAAAGGCTTTGACGTAAGTTGTCGTGCATTTCATTCATGAGTTCATGTCACTAATTGTTATACAGTCTTGATATCAAGAAAGTTTTCACTCTTGGTCTCCTTCAGGTTTCCAAGCAAGTGGATGCTCGATACTACGTTGAAACCATGACGCTTGCAGAGGATCTCGCGGTGATCTTTAAGAATGGCATCGAGGCAGTTGGAGAAAATATGCCAGGTGAACTGACAGTGAGCTGCGAAGAGTACAATGCATCATTGAAACAAGCTATCTATGAAGTCAAAGACAGGAAGAAGCTTGCCAAGCGTATCGTCAAAGCTATTCAACCACAGCTTGAGGCAGCTATCCGTGCCGAGGCAGATCTTGTTCAGAAATCCCCAGAGCAGATGGTGGCTGACATGGAGGCGGTGCTTGAGGGATGCATAGACGTCTCACCTGAAGCACTGCTGGGACCAGCAAAGCAGGATACTGTGGCGGATCAAGAAGCGGTCGATCATTTCATGGAAGGCGTCGAGGTTGCTGCAGACGACAATGCCGACATAAACCAGCAAATCACAGTCGAAGCTGAGGCCGCTGACAGCGCCGCTGCACAATCAAAGGATGTCGATATGCTCGATGAAGATGCACCGGGCGAGGAAGTAGATGATGGCGATGTGCTCACGCCCATTGTCAGTGTAGCGGACGAAGTCGCAGAAGCAAACAGCAACAGAGCGACTGCGCAGTTAAAGTCCAAACAATCAGAGCAGCCCCCGAATGACACACAGATCTCCGACACCCCGCCCGGAAGCAACGGCTACGACATCACCAGTCCCATCTCGCACCAACCCCCGCATCCACCGACGCCACCCGTGTCGAACCCCAGCGCAGGCAGCACCGTCAGTCAAGACCTTGCCTCAACTTCCGTCTCGCAACCCGCCGAGCCGTCGTCGGGCAATTTCCTGACCGAGGGCGGCAAGCCCTGGTACCTCAAGTATTACGACCCGGAGACGAGGACGCTTGTGGAGCCGCAGTGGGCGGCGCGGGCGTTGAGCGAGGAGCTGAGCGAGATGGATGATGATGAGTTGAATGATCTGGGCGTGGGTATGGAGATCGATGGGATAGAGAGGGATGTGGAGGTGCAGGGAGAGGGGGTGGGGGCGGGGGCCGGGGAGGCGGAGGCGGAGGCGGAGGTCGGGAAGGCGAAGCCGTTGAAGAAGGCGAAGGTCAGGAGAAGGTGGAGGGGGTTCAAGTGATTGGGTAATTAGTACACGGCGAGTCTGTTTGGGAGCCTTAGGGGAGCAGGCGTTCGGGTCAATGGGCGATATTTCGAAGAGCAAATGAAGGGGAAGGCGGAGGCGAAGGAAGGCGTATTTTTAATGGCGTATTAGAGGCATGGCTGCGGGCGAGCAGGAGACCGGACTGCGAGATACCGTTGCTTATGTTTGTACAACATTCTGACGTCGAGATTGCAGAGCCCCACTTCGGCTTTGGAAGGTGAAAGAATACAACATGCGTCTTACTCTCATGGTTTATGAGCATGCTATTGCTACTTGCTTCCGCGACGTGTGCTTTATTCAAAATACCGAAGTAAAAAGCTAAGTTAAATAAATTATAAATACGCAGAAAAAGATATCTGAGCCATGAGCTCAGAGAGGAACTGAAGAACTCTGCATGTTGCACCTCAAAGGTGGAATCTCGCGCCCCGCACGTGGACCAGGCATGGCAGACTGGACTGTCTCTAGGAACGGGCCGAACTGGTATACTAGCATTTGGTCTTTTTAATCTATGCGGTATTAATGTTTTCTGCAGCTGCAAGGCTATATAGAGAGTACGAGATGAGGGGATTGACTGCGTGCCATGGCTGAGTTACAGCATATGAGAGGACGCTAAAGAAAGGAGTCCTAGAAGCACCTTAGGAACTTATGATGATGAGGACAGGAAACCAAGGCTTCATGAAGGCATGTAATTTGGGCCTATTGCTTAGAAGTTGATGAAGTAGAGGAAAGAGCAAGACAGCTGGTCGTGACAGCTAGAACTAAATGTATGGTATTATCACAAAATCATATTGAGTTCACCTAAGACGTAAATATGTTCATAGGGTATTTAGGCCCAACTAGGGAAGCAGAGCTAATCTAATCATATCCCGAATGGAGCTCCCTCATGGCTGCATCCTCTGCCCTACTCGGATCCTCGCTGCTAGATAAATAACCGTTCCGTTTGTTCATGTATCCCCAAACTCGTCACATCTCAAATCGCTGAAGTTTCCCCTAAAAACAATATGTAGGCATGTCATGGTTTATCCCCAACCTCACAAGCCAACGGCCATTAGTAAAGAGAAGTGGAATATGACGCCTTCGATACACTCATCCACCGAGCTCAGCCTTTGACAGCGAGCCCAGGCTTCACGAGGACCGATTGCTCTAAGATCTGTCGATAGGAAAATTGACGCCTTTGCATCTCTAGAGAGATACTTAACGGCTCCATATGGGATCGAACTGCCGCAGCAATCAACCTCACTTCGCAGCTGTGAGCAGCATAGAAGGAGGGATCGCTAGGCACAAATCTGGTTGGGAAAGAAAAGAGGGGAAGGAACGCGCAGAAAATAAATTTATTTGTAGAAGCTCAGGTTCGCTTCTGACGGGGAGTCAAACCCCGGTCTCGCGCGCTTTGTCGAGTGAGGGTCTGTGTTGGCGGCTGGTAATCTGGTAATCGAAGAGTTTCCGATACCCAAAACACAAGAATTCTGAATGGGGGGCCATGGCGCCTAAATGTTGTGACAGTATTGATAGTAGATAGCAAGCTTGTTAACAAGTACTTGCTATTCTTATTATCACCTACAGCCCAGGTCGTGTGGATTAATGGTATAGCGATAACTTTCAGCAGTGAGTCTGACGCATAAAAGCAGATAAACTAGCTACCTGAAGTCATTATGAATATGATTAAGCACCAGTTTAAGACAGTAGCCATTGCTGAAAAATCCTAGTAACAGAGTGAGATACTGAGATTCAACAACCAGGATGCCCAAAATAGCAGATTCCGTCTCAAGGGCTGGCTGATTATGAGTCTTGCCCAGTTGAGAATTTCATGATGCTACAGAAGCTCTTACCGCCTCGCCCAAAGTCAAACCACCCTCTCCTTATTCAGAGCGCAGATATATGTTTAGGATGCCAAAATTAGGTTAAATACAAAATGACAAAAGAATTATCTGAGCCATGAGCTCAGAGAGGTGTTTACTCTCTGACGGGGAGTCGAACCCCGGTCTCCCGCGCTTTGCCGAGTGACAAGCGGAAATCATGACCGTTAGACCATCAAAGACTATTGATATTCCTTGCAATATTAAGAGACATAAGAACCTGGCACGTCGGCGTGAGCGACATCAATCTCGAGACGATTCAGATGGTTCCCTAGACCGCGAATCATGGCGACCTTACAAGGGCTCTCAAAAACTAGTTGCTATCAGAGTTTCTTACACTCCTGCAACAGGTACAATCATCTGTTGTTGAGTATCAAGACGAGGAAGAGAACGTTCAAGATGTTTAGAATCCATCAATTTGGCATGAACTTCAGACATTACAGCCTGTGACTGCTATCTGACCAAGCGGTTCTGATGAATCGAAGGATCAGTCCTTGGGAGGCAGCCATTCATCCCAGCGCCATCCCCAAGCAGCTCTGCAGCGCAGCACGAAGGAATTGGGAGATATGAAGGACCAACCCCTTTTCGGTAGGGTCAAGGAGGAAAATGATATCCTCAGTCAAGCCCTGATCCGATCAATGAAGTACTCGGACATTTCGCGAGCACCATTTGCCCAATAGGACTGTTCAGGCTATCGCAGGCCGTGTCCGCAACCAGGGGCTTAAAGATCGGACACTTACACCTCCGCCAGCAACGCTATTCACGTCACCATCCCAAAGTAGCTCTGCAGCGCAACACAAACCTGCCACGGCTGCTCCTGAACTTGATCAGCTTGCACATCCTTCCTTCACACAATGGACAAAACGGCTTGATGACGCGCTTTTTCAAGCCAGCATGTCTAACAAACAAGTATAAAGGCTTAATGAAGCTACAGAAAGCAAACTTTCCGGGGAAAAAGCTACGGGTCTATCAAAAGGCGCCTCTTCAATTTGAAGCAGATTCGACGGGAGCTACGAAAGAGATCCACGAACGGGTCATATACTTGGACTCCAGAGAGATGTGCTCTTCTCATTGGAGCCAGACTATCGCACGAGAAGAAGACCTGGACTCAAAGGGGGGGAGGGGGTGGCAGGAGCTGAAGAGGGAGTTTGAGGAGAGGAAAGGGATAACAGAAGGATTGGCGCTTTGGAGGTATGAGGTTGGGGGACAGTGGTCGTTTTTGAAGTAGTTTGGATTTGGAGGGAACTGGGAGATGGAATTTGCGTAAGAGCTGGATCAGGACAGCTGGATCCGAGTTAACAAGCACGATTATCGTCTTTCTTCGGTTGTCCTACGCGGTCACCGAGAGACATATTCGATATTTTCGGTGATCGCGAGGCGTGTATCCACTTCTCAGTGATTAAACGACGTATTAGATCTCCTTGGTGAACGAGAGTGTATCTGACTTCCTTGTTCGCAGAACGCAGAACGTACCAATGACTCATTCTCGTGACTTATTATACAACATCGAATATGGAGGCAAAGGCCAATCTCTCGGAAGGATGATGGATGGCGCCTAATCCCGCTGAATAGAAGGGGGGAGATGAGATACAGGATGGAAAGATCGATCGACAATTGGAGGGATGTCTGGCCCATGGATAGAAAGAGTCTAAGGAAACTGAAGGGGACCGTGAGATCTAGAGGATGGAACAACAGGCTGGCAAAACAGACATCAGCTGGAATCGGCAGAGCAGAGAAGTCGGATTAGTGGAGAACAGGGATGGCGGTGAACAATGTTAATGCGGCTCCTAAGGGGGCGTTACAGAATGCTTTTTCGAAGGGTCTAGATTATGGAACAGAGGATACTATTGCGGGGGATAAAGGAATGCAGGAAGGCGAAGCCGGGGAGCAGATAACTATTAATCGAACACCCTCGTTGATCTGCTCTAACTCCCAACTAATGCATGACCGCACAGTAGACTTGGAGGCTCCAGAGCTAAAGATGTCGGCCGCAGAGAAAAGTGATCTGCTCGAAGCAGAGAGACGACGAATAGCAAGCATATGCGACATGCCCGAAACTACTGGATCAACTGTGATCGACGACGACATTGATGTAACTCTGGCCACGGTCTACATCACCGACAAGGAAGCCCGACAAGCAAAGAGAGACAAGTTGAATGAGGAGATAGGTACAATCTTAGACATCCTTCTTTCTCTCATTCGCCTCACTCGCCGCTGGTTCTGGGACCTTGTTGCCTTCATCTTCCATTGCTTTTAATTTCCTCTCAATCTTATTCCATACCCAGGTCGAGGGGGGATAAAGGAAGGGGCGTAAGTCGAATCTCTGTACAATGTGTTAGCTGTAAATTATTCTGGGGAAGAAAAGGCGCAGAATGGAGAGAAAAGGAGATACGAACGTTGTCGTCGGGGCTGTATTGCTCGGCGTGGTAACTTGGTGTCAAAGTTGTCATCTTGTGGCGGTTAATTTGGTAGCACCAAGTGAACCACTTCACTTTCTCATAAATCTGCCTAGGACTCATCTTATTCCCCCATTGATGGAGTAGAGCAGTCCTGCGTTTTTTTTTTGTCAGTTACTGAAACACCGAAAGAGGGCTGTCGATTATTGACGAGATTTGCTCACCACATTGAGTAAGGGCCCATCTTGGCGTTCTTTCGAAGTCTTCCGTATATAGATAGCTCATCGTACGTCATCCCCATATCTTGCTCGTCCGACTGCGTATACTCATGAGTAATGGGCTCCAGTTCCGCGGTCGGTGGGGCGTCGATGAACGATTGTAGGATTGGCATCTCAAAGTTTGTCGAAGCCCACAAAATGAAGCTTTTCAGGTCTGTTTTGGAGATTCCTCCGATGGGATTGATCTGTGAGGAGCAGGTTTTGTCAGCTACTGACGAAACTCGATCGAAATCCAAGGTATCGAGTGAGGATAGATACGTACATCTGCTGATGAACAATCATATTTTGTATAATAGCCTCGAAGTTGCTCGTCGACGTTCCTTCAACATAGTCAGCATTTTGTCATCAGGAGGCCGATTCATCAGTCTTTATTTAATAAAGGGAGAAGTTTCATACGCAGAACCAAGAACAAGTAGTCCTCCAGGTGATTTATTCTCAGGGTTCTCTGAATTTCGACCGCGAACTGTGGGCAACAGCTGCGCGAAAAGGTAGCTTAGCACCATGCGAAGGCGTGCCTGGATGTTCTGTAAGGCCAAATTGCTGGACGGAGTGCCTCCGTGGACCTTGTACTTTGGAACGTATGCTGTGACTGTGGTAAACAGCTTGGTGACCGCGTAGTAGACAGTGTCGATGTTCAAGTCCTGTAACATTTCGTCAGTAATTGACAGAACGTATAAACAGCTAGTCCTTAGCACACACATAGTATGGCTTGACAAGATGCATGAGAAAGACGTACCAGGTGATAAGAGCCAATCTCCTTCGCAAGATCCTTTGCTCGTTTCCGGGTGTCTGGCGAGCTGTTCTCTTCCATACCAAGGTATGCCGAATGAAAAAGGCCGGCAGCGATTTCCTGAGGAGACTCAGGCAGCCATGTACTGTTTGCAGGCTTTCCGTGAATCATAAGCAAGTCTTTCAGGACGCGTGGATTCTTCTTCTCAACGATGTCGGTATACACCAGGCGACACATTGAATGAACGATCACTGCGGTCGCACAGCTGTCGATACCTCCGGATAATGGCAAGAAGAATCCTGCTTGCTTTGAACGTCGAAGGTAATCCCAAAGCCAGCACGCAGGACCGAGTGCAATCTCTTCTTCTACACTATGATAACGCACTTCCAGAGGACAACTAGGACGGATCCGGGGGTCGGAATCTTCTGCGTCCTTGGACAAGCTCATCTCAACCTCAATTCGTTCGTAAGCCGGTTGCTTTATGGCTTGCATAGCTCTCGATTTCGAGGTCCTATAACTGCGGACAGCCTCGAGATCGACTGTGGCGGTGACGGTCTCAACATCTTGTAGCGAAAATTGACTTCCATGTGCAACTACTTGCCCGTTGCAGACGATCATGGCTGAGCCATCATAGTAGAGCCTGTCCCCGTCGCAGCCCTGTTGATTCGCGTAGAGATAGATTCCCCCGCTCTTCAATGTCTCCTGAACGATCAGTTGAATCCTCGTGTTCAATTTTCTCAGCTCATGGTGACTTCCAGAAGAGTTAGAAAAGATCTCGCAGCCATCCAGCCCCATCCCAAGGCCCGGAGATCGTGGTGTGAAGAGCTCTTCACAGGTCTCAGTTCCCATGCAAGTATCTAGCGTCGATATCAGAGCGTCGCCAATCCGGCACTTTTTCTGGCCCGTCAATTTCTGAGCAATCCTCGGTAGGTAATAGTCTTCCACATATCGCTCTCCCTTCCACGGAGAAAAGTACCTCATCTCCCGGTAGTTGCCGTCATTCGCGAGGGAGAGCTTTGGGCGGATGAGCAGGATCTGTTTATTGTACGAGATGATACGGCAGTTGTACCTCACATTACGATGCGAGACCGGCATTCCAATATCAAGAAGGATATCCTGACATACCTCATTCTCGAGAATCTGGACCAATGACTCCCAAGCATGGAGGTCTGTATCTGCTTCGAGGAAGTGGTCGAGTAATCCATAACCGGTGATCTCAAGTTCAGGTCCAATTCTCAAGGATGAACCGGCTGCTTTGGCTTCTTTGATGCTTTGAAGGATTCTGTCTGCGTTGCCCTGGAAGTCAAGGGCCCACTGGTTCAGCGAGCACGTGGTGAGGGTGACGAGATGGCCCATCTTGGCTCTTGCGATCGCAATTTGTGAAGGTTCAATATGCAAGGACCATTCAAAAGAATAATCAGGGATTCAAGATAGTAAATGCAACGGGTTTTACCTAAGGTATTTTGTAGTTTCTAGGAGGAAGAAGATGTGAGGTTGTGAATCATTTATATCTGGCGATTTGGTTTAAGAAGCACGTGACTTTCTCTCCCCTTATATTACATAATTTTGTTTTCGTGTAGTATTGCTGCTGTCACATGACCGCAAGAACACCAAGATCGCGATTTGGAAGCTTTAATATAACTTTTTATATTATCGTTTAATTGATACGCATTTGCTTAGGCAGTTTGACAACTCAATTAGCTCTTTTGGATAAAATTAGTTGCATTTATTTTAAACACGTAGTTCTTTTGTTATTAAACTTAAGGTTTTATAGTAAAGGATTAGTCCTGCGGTCGGGTGACCTGGTCGAGGAGCATCGGGTTTCCTAAGGCTTGGGAGGATTATGAGGATCGACCGAGGAGAGCTCAGCTCTAAAGTATGTGTACTGACGACTTGTACGAATGGCGATGAGGAGATTGGAACAGCAAATTATCTGGCAGGGCTGGAGCGTTGGAAGCCTTCTCGTGGTCCGAACGAGCTACGATCGAATTGTGGTACTGTTCAACAATTAATGTATGCAAACTAATACTATATGCTTTTTCAATACCCAGAGGGCCAGAACCTGAAGACTCCATTCCATGCGCCCTAACAAATAAAATGCTTGTTCCTGACCAGTGGGACCAGAATCATCCCCAACGCCTCCCCCTTCAATTATCGAATCTCATGAAGTCGAGACTTTTCAGAGCGAACTAAAACTCTCCCCAGCACCGAAAATATCCAGCGAGCTCGTCTGCACCCCATCGCCTTCCGAGCTGACTGCTCCTTGCGCAAGCTAGATGCTGTTGTCCGAACCATCCAAGCCCATGAACCCACCCGACAAGAATGGCGCACCACACATACACCCTCCCGTCTCTAAATTCAACATACAAACAGCTCCCGCCTCACTCGGCGTCGCCAGCCCTCTCGCATAATTAGAGTCAGTCCTCAACTCCTCGATGAGGAGTTGAGGACTGACTCTGGCATAGACGAGCGACAGATGGAAGAAGGAACAGTCGATTTGAATCTTATGTTATTTGGCGACCCGCCAATTCCCTCGCACGCCAAGTGAAATGCGACCTTCTCTAAGCGTTAATACATATAATGATACAATATAGGGCTTGCCGAGTCTCACAATAGAGCGGGGTCGCCGGATTAACCATATCTCCCTCTCCCCCTTTCTGGTCGGACCACACCGTTGTCTTGAGGATATTATGTACATGCATAGCTATGAGTTTGGCAGGGGACAATGGACCTTCTCGAAGTCGAGTGAAGCCTTGACACTATGTTCCCTTGTCGCTTGCTCGTGTCCGTATTTTGCTGGGGCATCTACCTGCTACATAAGTTGTTTACTTGATTCAAGCATCCCAAAATCAAAGTGGTCCAGGTGTTCTCTTTCTGTATCAATTCCCCTGCTTTCGTGGGCATATAGGAGCCGCATGCCCAAGCATATGGTGAGCTTGTTCAATTTGACAATTGCTACAGTATCTCTTCACAACTCTCTTTCTTCTTGATGCCCCTCTACAGTGTACGCTTCATAATGTTATTGTCTAGTCTTTCAATCGCTTTGATTTTGTACCCTGCTAAATCATTTGTTCTTGGAGCACCGAACATTGTGACGAAAAGTGCTTGGGGGCCCTATGAGATTGTGGAGTCCATTGAGCAGAGTCCAAGCGAATGGACCTTTCGAGGACCAGCGAACATCGATGACATCTTGAATTACCGGATTGTTATCAAACCCAAAGCAGACCGAGACCTGGCGACCAAACTCGCTGCGATTAACAGTCCCGAAAGCCCTGAATATGGAAACCATCTGAGCCAAGAACAATTGTCAGCTTTCGTCGCTCCTAAAGACGAGACTGTTGAGTTTATTATCTCGTGGCTGTCCTCATTCGATGGCATCAGCGATATTGCATTCATCAACCATACAAGCTCGATCTCTTTCCTCAGCACAGTCAATGCCGCTAACAAGTTGCTGGAAACGAAGTTTGGAATATTTCAGATGACTGAAGGCGGTGCTGCCATTGCCCAAAGTCTCCAATACAGCTTACCAGAGAGGATCCGTCAACACGTCGCGCTCGTTCACCCTGTCACATATTTCCCGACGCCCCGGAGTCGGAACCCGTTCTGGTCATCAAGGAGGTCTATATCAAAGCTCGACAAGAAGTTCATCAGTCCGCGCGATGTCTCGCCCGAGCTCCTGGCTGCATGCAAGACCATCACACCCTTGTGCATAGCTAAGATGTACAACATCACTTACACTCCACGTCAACGCGACAGCAAGTGGCAGCAGTCTTGGGGTGGCAGGCTTCCTTGATCAATGGATTAATCACACGGATATTACCTCTTTCGTCCGAAAATATGGTAACTCGGAAGACATTCGTGCTAATCCTGGCTCCTTCACTGTCGAATTGGTCAATAACGGAACCAACAATGAATTTTCGGCTGGCATTGAAGCCACACTGGACTTGGAATACAGCATGCCTTTCACCGGATCTCTTCCAGTTGTTTATTACTCTGTCGGCGGTCGTCCACCAACTCTTGGACAAGATGGGCAAGAGCTCCCCCTCAACCAGAGCTACTCCGAGCCATATCTCGAATGGCTGCAATACATGCTCGAGAAGCCAGATGGAGCCATACCCCAAGTGGTCTCTATCTCTTACACGGACACCGAGCAGACAGTACCACGAGACTACGCTGTTCATGTTTGTGACCTCTTCGGACGACTTGAACTTCGCGGTGTATCAATCATCGATGCCTCCGGCGATGGTGGGGTAGCTGGTCAGAGGGACGTTCCCTGCGTCAGCAATGATGGACAAAACCGTGCCACCTTCCTTCCCACGTTTCCAGCAAGCTGCCCATGGGTCACTGCTATCGGTTCAACATCAGTCATACCAGAGCAAGGCTCAAGCTTCTCATCTGGAAGATTCTCAAACTACTTTGCTGTCCCAATCTACCAGCGCAACGCCACCGCCACCTACATCAAGACGCTGAATGGACAATACGAGGGTTTATACAATGCCTCAGGACGCGGAATTCCTGACATTGCAGTCTTTGGCTCTCGATATGAGACTGAGAATAACAACGCCTCATCAGGACATCATTCAGGAACCAGTGCCGGAACGCCGGTATTTGCTTCTATGATCGCGCTGATAAATGACATACGACTGAGGAATGGAAAGCCAGTTCTTAGGTGGCTGAACCAACTCTGTATTCGGACAGTACGAAAGAGGTCTGGAATGATATCACAGAAGGTGTGAGCTACGGATGCGATGTATCGTGGAATACGACTGTAGGATGTGATGCTGTAACAGGACTTGGAAGTCCAAATTCCCAGAGGCTCGCAAAGGCGTTGACGTGAGGATTCAGGCACAGAAATAATTAATAAATCGACTTATAATCTAACAATCATGATTATCCTCCTTCGTCGAAGTCAAGACGGTTCGGTTGCCGGCGGCAGGTCAGCTCGGCTACTATTCGCCTGCAAATTTGCCTTCTGTGGTCAGCACTCTCTCTCTCCCACCTCTCCCCCTCTAATCGTTGGTTTTCCGCAAACCACTACTCGGTAGTGGTTGGTCCAAGCAAGATACCTTACCGGACTTGTACGGGTCAATGTCACAGTCGTCTGACCGTCGGGCCGGCGGTTGGATCGACCACACGGTGGTCTTGAGCCACCCTAGAATGGAAGATAAATAGTTAGAGCGGTCGAATGGATGCAACAGTTGGAGATCTGCACATAGTTTTAGTAATTGACCGTATGTAGTTAAATAATGGATTAAATTTACCAACTGCTTTCTCGTGATGACTATTGTGAGAAGGCAATTGTCATGAATATGCATGCGTTGATGCTCATCGGCCGTTGATTCTCATCGGCCGTCGAGATCTATTAACAGCTTCATCTATATGACAGCTGTATTATCATGGCTGTTGATGAAATGAAGCAGTGGGTAGACAGTCACAGTTCAAAATACTCACGACATGCAAATGTTAACCGTTATTAAGATGTAGTGGCTAAACTGCTTAATTGCTATCTACTATTCTACTGCTGTCCTAGTTCCTCCACTATGATGCCCATTTTCATCTATCTAAGTCCTCGTTCCTTAAAGTCCTATAATATACTAAACCACCTTAACTAACCGTGAATATACTAGTATCCTCCATCTTGTCCTAAATCCCTAAAAGAAGAGGAGTATATGTAAGTACGGGATTTAACCCTAATGATGCAGACACCAATCAGGCTCCTTCAACAACATGCCGCACCCTGATAACTGTTGGAAGCCCATCCATTCCTCTCCCCCTCTATGGAAATAATCTAACCATCCATGTGCCGTTGCATCATGATTCCCACCGGCTCTAATGGGGAATGCAATGCCATGCCTGATGCCGTTTCCGAAAACTCCTACTCTAAAGGCCTCTCCCAGATGCTGGCCTCAAACAGGGACAACTCCGCCGCACTTCCTGCCTTCCTCAGCGCAGGCCAGAACTCGAGAATCAGACTCTTAACAGCAACCTTAAAGGTGCCACTGTAGTCGTCGTAGCCGCCGGGAGGGAGGGAGACGTCGACGGCTTTGACGAATGGTGGGGCACCCGGCCCGGACTCAAGCACGGATGTGATGCATTCCGCGTCGGCCATTAGACACATCTTTGTGTCCAAGCCTGGCTCGACGTCGTCGCCGTCTTCTCTAAGAATCCTAAAGGCACTACGAGTATCGTGTTAGTAGAGTATTATAATCGGACCGTCGTCGTCCCTCTAGAAATGGAACGGATTGCAGCAAAAGCAGTCGAGGAAGGGGGGGGGAGGGGGGGGGAGCACGGGAGAAGACAACAACACCATGGCACCGGCGACGCTCCACCCCCCCACACCCCACACCCCCCCAAACCACACCACACCACCC
>Ga0123337_10002391_pt1 | contig 21553 bp, 22 predicted proteins | sample frozenSSSSmetaG_FD_89792 | JGI IMG/M metagenome (GOLD analysis project Ga0123337, IMG submission 89792) | Glacier valley bacterial and archeal communities from Borup Fiord, Nunavut, Canada, to study Microbial Dark Matter (Phase II) -... | ecosystem: Environmental > Aquatic > Freshwater > Ice >...
CCTCCCCATCCCCATCCCCATCCCCATCCCACCCTCCCCCTCCTCCCCAAATCTCGGCACCACCGTCTCCCCAAACCTCCTCGCCGACACCCCCGCCGCAAACAGCCAGTCCATCTCCGCATACGTCCTGCCCATCGGCTCCGGGATGCGGAAGTACGCGTATGCGAAGCACGCCACGCAGAACCCCACCCAGAACCACGCCGTCTTGCCCCCCCAGTCCAGCGCCGTCGGGTTGAGCTGGTACGGCGTTACCACGCAGTTGAACACTCCGAACGCATTGTACCCCATCCGCGCGATGTTGATCGTCTTCGACTTCGTGCGCGTCGACGACAGCTCCGACACCAGCGCGTATGTGACAGGCCCGATCGTGCAGCCATACACGAGGGTGTAGAGGAGCAGCAGAGACCCCTCGATCCAGCCCGAGAGCGTGACGGGGAGCCCGAGCACGGCGACGATGCCGCAGATGCTGAGGACGAGGCCGAGGAGCCCGAGACCCCAGAGCTCGATGGTGCGGCGCCCGAATCGGCCCAGGAGGCACCAGGATACGGCTGTGCCGACGAGGCCAAGGGCGTACTGTAGGTGCGTTAGCATGGGAAGCGTGTTGGAGCGGGATGGATGGGGAGACTTGCCTGGACAATGACGAAGTTCCACGCCTGCGCGGCTGGCATGCCCGCACGCTGGAAGAAGTACGGAGACCACTGCATGAGGGCCGAACCGCTGGCATTCTGGATGACCCAGGTGATGGTGGAGATCTCCGTGCGGCGGCGGTTGACGCCCTTGAAGCAGTCGAGGTAGCCGGTTCCCGTGCCGTTGGTCTCACGGAGCTCGTCGGCATTGGTCAGCTGGATCATGGCGAGGTGGTTGTCGACGGTGTAGCCCTCCGGAGCATGTTTGTGAGCGACGAGCTTGCTCAGGGCCTTGCGAGCATCCTCGTTACCGCCTTTGCGGACCAGCCACCAGGGTGACTCTTGTGCCCAGAGGGAGAAGATGAAGATCGGGACAGGGAAAACCCATTGGAGACCGAGTGGGATGCGGATTGAGAGCATGGTGGTATTGGTGACGAGAGCACGTTGAGTGACAGCACCAAGACACTGGCCGATGATCCAGCAGACGTTGCTCCAGGCAGTGACATATGCTCGGATTGGAGTGGGACAGACGTCGGAGGCATAATTGGTAGTGAGGGTCTGGAAGACACCCCACGGAAGGCCGCACAAGAGGAGACCGACCAAGAACATGGCCAAGGATGTTGCGAAGTAGACGATGAAGATGAATCCCGAAAGCGCCACGAGCGACGCCATGAAGGTCTTCTTGTACCCGAATCTCTCCACCAGCCATCCACTGAGCAGGACCCCGATCATCTGGCCGACCGTTGGGCCGATGACGAGAGCAGACTGCCACGATGCCGGGATCTCGCAGACGTTGTCGATAGGAGCTTCGGGACATTGGTACTTGCGGCGAAAGACCGGGTTGGTCAGGAAGCCGGTGATGAGGACGAGGTCGAAGCCTTCCATGATGCAGGCGCACGACAGGATGATTGCTTGGAGGACGGCCGGCCAGAATGCCTTCACACATCTCAAGAATGACATGTCCTTCTCGATCACTGTTGCCATGCGTGCGAGGGGCACACGTTCCTCGCGCTCGGCTGCATCTTGTTGCCGGAGGGCGTCTATGTCGGAGCTGATGCTCTCGAGACCTGAGATTGCGTCGTCGGTTGCTTGGTTGTTAGGATTCTCACCTCCATTTCTCATGAAGGGGAGAGTAGGCAGTCCCATGATTGAGACCGCTGGCTACCTTAAGGATAGAGGGATGAAGCTTTCCACGATCAATGAAGGTAATGAATGCTGTTAGGATATCCAAGGCTCTGCAGTGAGAGCCCAGGAAGGAAAGATGAAGAATATGAGATGAGGTATATCGATCAGGATAGGACGATATGAGAGAATGCATTGATGGAAGAAAGAAGATGCGAACGGGGAAGTATATGAGAGGAACCGTTTCCATACGAGCTCGATTTAGTCTGCCGCCATCTCCTCCTTCCCCAGGTAAAGGAGTGTGCATTTCTTGTCATATCGTGGAGAGGAGCAGTCTGATTGGAAAGAACGAGCATCCCCAGACGAAATGGCAAGCCAACTCGTGTCCATGCAGAGCAGGTGACATCTAGAACTGAGACGGTGCGAACTCTGTTTGCGAGCTTAAGGGGCTAAGAGTGAAAGAGAGTTTGAGAAGAGGAAAGAGCGATACTGTACTTGTGCATACGTCGTCTTGGACAGGAAATGAGCGAAGCAGTGAGTTCTCAAGTTCTTGAGCAGCGAGGATGAGATGCCGCTGTCCAATTCCTGTTCCATCCTCCATCCTCAATCCTCAATCCTCAATCCTCCAGACGAATAGAGAAGACACGAAGAAGATCAATATACGTCTATGTCTGTCGAGGACTCGAGTGTGATGATGTTCACTGTCGCGCTCGAAGAATGGTAGGTTATAGGAGTGACAGCGGTAACGGTACACTAGTGCGGGTAGAGGCACAACCTTAATCCATAGCCTCGATCTCCTGGTCTGGTCCGAGTCTGAGTCCTGGTAACAGTCTTACTGCACACCAGATGTAAGTAAAGTAGCCTCATCTCCGGCACAAAACGCATCATAACGTCCATTTTACAATAAGCCAGCCCATCATATTCGAGTCCAATTGCTGCATGTGACGTCCATATGGTTCAGACCGTTTATATTACTACTTCTACAATCCAGAGCTTAGGTATCATCCAGCTGTCAACGTCGTCTGAGCAGTATCCTGAGAGCTCACCTAGACTCCCTACCCAAACTCCCCGCATGATTTCCCAAGCGCTTGAGCGCCTACTTTACAATCCCCATCTTATACAAACATCACCTGTCCCCGGACTAGCTTCTATTTCCGAAGACTGCCAGATCTGCCCAGTGTATACCACTTCTTGGCCCTGGTGCTCGCAGTATCCCTGACCGTGTGGTCCTCCTGCTGTTCCGTCCCCTCATTCGCATTCGTATACGTTCCCGACATGCTACTCCCTGCGACGTGGCCGGTGCTGAGTCTCCGCTCCTTCCTGCCACTTCCGCTCGCGAGAACCGGGGGTCTCGACTCCAGACTGTGAGAGGTCGATGGGCGGCGCGCGTCGACTGTGCGCTCGAGCCCTCCATTTCGACCCCGCGGGTATCTTGAGATCGGTGGAGGTGTTGCACTGAAGTCGTGCAAGTCTTGCGGCACATTATTGTTTTTCTGTCCAGATTTGTCATTGCCGGAAGAATTACCCTGTTCGTTGTAACTCTGAGAAAAGTTGAATGCCGGCGGTGGTTGCACGGCTGAAACGGATCGGCCGATGCCAAACATCTTCAATAAGCCGCGCTTTGATTGCTCTCCGTCTTGCCCTTTTTGCGGAGATCCCTTACTATTTGTTTTGACTGGAGCATCCGAATAAAACGCCGACGCTTGAGCAGCCGCTTGTGCTTGCTGGAGCCGACGAAGCCTCTTTTCGTTGCCGATTGGTGAAGCGGCAAGAGAGGATCGACGTTCAGGCGGAGCAGGACGGTATGAAGCATCAGCATCAACGCTTCCTTGTGGGAGATGCTGGCCATCTCTACTGTAAGCTGACGCTGATCGTTCAAAGCGTCTTGAAGGAACAGCAGTATCGTCGCTTCGAGGATCCGAATTGGATTCGAATTTGTTTCGTGGCCGAATAGGGATGTCGCTATCGCGGCGACTGAACATCATGTCTCGTCCCCAATCTTTATCACGGTCGGCACCAAAGGAGAACAACTCCGGTGGTTGGAGTGCTGCGGGAACGGAATACTCCCTTGCGATCGTAATCCATGGATCAAGAGTGCTCGTTATCGCACTGCCAAAGTCCGAGTTTGTTTCTGTGGCCTCACTTTGTGTAGCCGTGTCCCATCCGTGGCCTTCGCGGCGGCTCGTAATCGTCTCGGCTGCACTGCGAGGGCGTCGGAGCCTAGCCTGCATGTATTCGGGGCCTGTATGAGCGCGATTTAGATACGACCTATCGCCCTCAAATTCTGGCAATTGACTAGACATGCGACTAGAAGCATCGCCGTTGAGCGTATCACTGGAGGCTTTGTATTGCTGAAGTGTATTGGTGCTAAAGGTATCAGGTGTTGGTGGAAGACCACGATTATCATCGAACGACTCAACGTCGGTTCTTCGAAAACTGTCCTTCTTCATTGGAACAGATCTTGGCGGATCAACAGCTTTGCCATCTGGAGAATTCTGAAACAGCCGCGCAGAGATGAGAGGTTTGTTGCGTCTTTCAAGGGTTCGCTGCAGCTTCTCGAGTCTTTGAAGCGGCGATTTGACAACATCGTTCATGGAGAGGAACTGTCCTGGGATGACGCCGCTAGTTCTTCGAGGACCGGATACCTTTCGATCTTTCTGGTTAAGATGGTTGAGTCCTTCCCCAACCCACTGATCTACGGAAGACGATTTCCTATGGCGAACAGTATCGGGTAAATCAACTTGTTCCGCAGAATTCAGGTCAAGACTCTCCAGATCCTGATCGTTGCCCTTTTTGCCATAGACACTCAGGAACGAACTCTCACTCAAGACGCTGAGGCGAGGACTGTTCATGCCGTCGAGCTCCGAGACGCCATCATTGTCCTTGGTGTCATTATCTTCAGAGAGCTTTGGCAAAGCCCTAACGCTCTGGTCACGAGGCAAGTAAAGACTGCGTAGAGCTTCAGTCTCCTCAGTCTGTTCAGATAGGAATGACGGCATCCTTGCGATTGTCCTTGTACTTGGCTCCATTTTGCGATTGCGAACGGGAGTAGCATCGTTGTCGACTACACGTCGTGGCACTGATGGGGGTGAACTAGCTACGTTTTGGCTGCTTGCTCCGTCGGTATAATCGCTCAAATAGAAGCTTGTTTCCGCATGGATCGACCTGACAGCATTTCTTTCTTGTATGAGCCTATCGTTTTTCTCCTCCAATCCAATTATGATGGTCACAGCCTGCTCCACAGCTTGGTCCCTCTTCTCTAATTCGGCAAGGAGTTGTTCGTTGATGGCTTGGAGCTCATTCTGCTCGTCGATCTGTTTCTCTAAAGCCTCCAGACGTTCTTCGAGTTTCAATTGCCGTTCCCGTCGATGCCAAAGCTCAAACTTGAGGTCGAAATTCTCCTTATGTAAAGCAGAGACTCTCTGAAGAATAACTTGTCAGTATCACATTCATATCCAAATATAGTAACGTAGGTAGTCTCACATCTTCCATAGCCTTCACGCCCATCCCCGTCTTGCCAGCTGATCTATCGTCTTTTCGATCATTAGAGCTCGGTGTGTCTGAGTCTTGGTCTCGCCCACTCCGCCGAGGGCCAGCTGGTGAACTTTGCGTCCCGCGTAGACTGTCCTGAGGCGCACCGCCCGCATCCCTACTTTTTCTGCGATCATTCAGCCTCGCAGCCTTCATCTCCCGTAGCTTCTCTTGCAGAAGATCTCCCGCTGCTGCCTCGCTCCCAACTTGGTTTGAATCGTGCATCTTGGCTCGATCGCCTCTGACTTTCTGAACTCGGTGATGTTGGAGATTTGTCGATGAGCCATTCGAGCTGGCTGAAGCGTATCGAGATTGCGACGAGCCCGTCCCTTGAGCTCGCGCTCGATCTCCTGCAGAGAGATGAGCGTCTTCGCGAGAAGCCATGTTTCCGACTTCACTCCGCCAAAAGGTGAACCGGGGCTGATATCCAAGGCCGTTCGGATGCGACCCAAGACTTTGGACGCGACCTCCTGGTTGGCAGAATAATTCCTGCGATGACAGCTGTCAGAGCGGTGAGGTCGGACTTCCTCGAATGAGGTTGAGGTTCAAGCTGCACGAACAGCGCGAGGATTTGCGCGTGTCCGCTCGTTCATGCGTCGTTTGCAGGCTGAATGTGCTCAGATTCGATATGAAGAATGGCTAACCAGGCTCTGGACAACTGGAGTGTCGCGAATTGGGGTTGGCTGAAGGAATGGATGGAGTGCCTTTGTGAATACAGCTCCTTTGATGCAGCAAACGCTCACATTGCGTACGATGCCGTTGATTTGGCCAGCGAAGTTGTTTGAGAAGGTGTCCGGACGGTTCAATGGCACTGTGAGTGAGACACCATGTTCCAAAATATGAGCGAGAGGGATTGAAGAGGTTTTGAGAGCCAGGCGAAGCTCAGTCTGAGGTAGCCAGTCTATATGTATACTACCTACCTGGGTATGTATGTACATATGTATGCGTACAGTACTCGGCATGTATGTATGTACAGTACATATCCCACTTCAGGACCTGTGTTCCTGGTTGATCCTTCCCTTTCGTAGGTATGTATATACTGTACATACATACATATCTTACAGAATAAAAGAAAAAGCCCAGGATGTTCCCAGAACGCCCGTCTCCACCGCCATGGCCGGGCAACGATAACGCGTTATCGACTCAGACACATAGCAGAGAGGAGCAGCAGGTCAGTGCCTCGCAAGCCATTTCTTTCATTCTTTCGCAGAGGAACTGATTTGATGATCATGGGCCATCCTGGCGAGGTCGATGCTTAGCAGTGCGCGCCCCTTACTTGATGGTTTCTCAGTATTATGTATGTACATAGGTATATATGTATATGTACATGTACATACAATACATATGGTACATACACAGAATAAAATGTTAGAAAGTAAGGGGAAGGTTTTGTGGTCCAGGGCGACAATCAACACACGAACCAAAACTGTGATAGAGGCTCTGATAGGCCGGAGTGCCTCACTTAAAATTGCCCACCTACAAGTATCTAGGTACCTCCTGGCGGGCGGAGACGGTCCAAGCCGATGTCCCCGGCCCACTAATGCATCCTAGCAACCGCGAGCCAGGCCGGCGGGGAGATGATGTGAGGAGAACTACCTGACAGTATACATACAGTATATATATGTACAGCATACAGCATACAGCAATATAGGAATTATATTATAATGTACATACATAGCAATATGTGACATCTTATGAGGGAAGAGGCATGAACTGCTGCTGCTGCTGCTGTCCCTGCAGACTCGCGCATAGTTCACATGACATCCTGGAGAAATCTCTGATGTCGGGTATATCGCGATGCGCAAAAACCTTTGCACAGGATCGCCACAGTCGCCACAGACTTCTCATCGCATCCCGTCAGATGTGAGTGAGGTGTGTGATAGTGTGACGGGCGTTTGGTGATGGGGCTAATAATACCAGAGAGAGCTTGGTGTTTTAGCCGTTTCACTTCCACCAGGTTGGCGGGGTTATGGAAACCAAACAACCAAACTCACCCTACATCCGCGATCGCAATGGCGGGCAGGCAGGCAGGCGAGGAGACGGAGGTTGCGGGCGGGCGAGCAGCAGATCTGTGCTTGGTGAACGAGGGACAGGAGAAGAGTGAATATTTTGTAGGTACGCAGCACGGAGTACTTGCTTGTACTTGTACAGTATAATCGAGAAATATAGAGGTACTCAACTGCAGCCAGGCACAGCAAACTGCCGGAGGGCAAAATGATACATCACATCACAGATCCACATGCGTTTCTCGAGCTTCATGACCTGTCATTCACTACTGCGACGATCCGTGGCGTGGCTGCGAACCCCCGAGAATGCTTGTCGTTGCGAATTCGATGATGAAGCCGATGTTTATCGTCGCAGGGACAAAAAAGGACCCTGAATCCCTTCACAGAGCGCATCCGTAGATCCAAGGCAACGCAGCTATCACTGTATCTCGGTTCACGATATCCAGTGCTAAACACCTGGCGATCACACTCCTCCGATCTGGATCGAATGGGAGGGATAATCGATCAGTCAAGGTATTGTAGCTAGAGTGACCTCGCCTCGTCGCTGCATGCCATCGATTCCTCTCATACTGTCCTACATAACGCACGCATTCCGTCATAACGCTCCCGCCGACGCCACATGTACCCTGTAAATCCAAACGCCGTAGCATGATCATCGAGTGCTCGATTACCGAGCAACTTCTTGCACCTTGTCCCCGGTACTCGGAGCCTCATCGATGAACTGAGGTACCTCGTCCACCATGAAGCTCGGCGTGCTCTCGCCTTGCCCGTAGCCCTCCATCTCCATCTCATCGCCCAGCGCCTCCAACTCCGCATCCAGCTCCGCCTCGTCCACGTCCTCCGGCACATCGTAGCTGCGACTGATGCTCTCCTGTATATCGTTCCCAATGTCCATGAGGTCGGCCATCTCATCCTGCATCCTCTCGATCTTGTCGATATCGATCTTTCCGTACTGCTGCTTCAGGCTCTTGTTCGTCTGCTTCATCACATCCACCGTCGTCATGACGTTCTTGAGGTTGTCCGTCATCATGCCCGCCTGCTGCATATTCCACGACTGCTGTTCTAACTGGTCGCGCTGCCCCTCGTACATCTTCCGCCTCTGGAGGACCTTGAGGGCCTTCTGCTTTATCGCTGTCTTTCCGGGACCGTCGCGCATCTTGGCGAGCTTGGCCTGGTAGGCTGATAGTTCGGCGTTTATGCTGGCGAGCTTGACGTCGATGGAGGCGACACGGCTATCTACCTGTGGCAGTGTTAGAAGGAGTCTCGAGAGCGAGGGATCCTTGTGAGTGGCTTCTTACATTGCTTATGGCGCCATCGAGAGTCGGCTTAGGAGCTGTGTTCTTTGCGCCAAATAGTCTGTTCATCGCGTTGCCTGATGTGAAGGTGCGAGGGCCAAGGTGATGTGGTATGCGACAATGTGGAGGGGGATGGGGAGGATTCGCCTCTCTCTGAAATAAGGGACCCTAGATGGGCAGCTAGAAGAAGAGACGTCTGCGAGTAATACGGCGTTCGTTGGAATTAGAGGTAGAGAAGAGGTAGAGGTAGAGAGAGCCTTGAGATATTGTGTAAATAGAGTTGATCGAGTCGAGTTGCGTTGGAGTTGTATGTACTCTACCGTACTCGTACTCCGACCTTCGTCATGGGCTTCGAGAAGGCCATGTTGCGGCTAAGTGGTCTAACTCGGCTGGACTGTCACGTGGCCAGTGGAGGAGATGCCAACAGGTCATTCATTCATGTGCTAAAGACGGGAATACTAACTGAGCAGCTGTAGATGCTTTGCACATTGAAACATTGAAACAGTGAAACATTGAAACATTGAAACATTAAAACCGCCCAAATAATATACCATCGTCGGCGCTTGGCTTGTGAGCGTCAAATCGTCTGTTCTGTGAGTAAACGCATGGCATACCCGACCTCTGCCTGAGAAAGGGGCTGAACATCCATCCACCTTAGGCAAGCCAGATACATCTTGGACAGGGATTTTGCGGGAAGAGATTCGCAACAGCCAGCGCCAGCGACAGCGACCGCCGCATCATCATAACCCTCATCCATCTTCACAACTCGGCCTTCGTCCCGCAAACGAACGTCTCGCAGTTCCCCAACCCATTTTCGACTTGTACTTCTACTTTGCTTCATCTCCTTCTTGTCAATTACGATACCCGGTTCTAGTCTGCGCGCTCTTAATTACTGGCCGACAGAGATAGCGTGACTGCCAACACATTCGCCGAGCCTCGACACATCCCGAGACCTTGTTCCAGAGGACAACGACTTCTCGAAGTGTATAATTCAATATAGAATGTGAGCAGAACCGCCATCTCTTCTACTTCGCGCTTTGTCACGACCGCAGCTTGCTTTCTGGGCGCCGATGCTGTATTCCCTGACTGTGTTGCGCATTTGCGAGTTCCCCAACAACAACAACAACAACAACAACGCTGACAGAGCCATCCTCCAGTCTTCTTCAGGGCATCTTTTACGACTTACGCCTGTGATACCCACAACAGTGCCGGCGGATTTGAACGCATACCGTCCTCGCCGATCTCACGACTACCCGTATGACAGATTACTTGGCTCATCTTTCTTGTGTAATAAAGGCCCCGGATATCACCATTCGGCGCCGCATCATCAGCCATATTTCGAAGTGACCTGCTTAGTGCAAGATGTTTTGGAGATTCGGCGGATACGCCAATGTTTCCGCCATCGATACACTTCTCGAGAAGCACGATGTTACCCTGGAGGAGCTGCTCGATGAGAGCGATCTGATACAGGAGCTCAAGTCGCATAACACGAAACTCATCGAATATCTGCGCGAAGATCCGATTCTGGAGAGACTGCTTGAATACGTGGTTGCGACGAAGCTGGAACCAGTCGCATCTGACGAATATGATCCTGAAGAAATCAATGATGAAGAGAAGGGCAAAGATGTAGAGGAAAGGTCCTATCCACACATCGTTCCAGACTCCGGCGACGAAGAGGATGATAGAGAAGAGAAGAAGCGGAATCGCTGTGCATACGTTGCTGCGGAGATCTTGGCGTCCGACTCATGGTCACTATCGGCAGCACTTCTGGAGAACCAGACGCTCCTGCGCAAATTCTGGGAATTTCTCGCCCGTCCGCCGCCTCTTGATCCATTGCAAGCTAGCTATTTTACGAAAGTTAATGAGGCTCTATTGGACAAGAAAACCGAGGAGATGCTCGACTTGTTCAAATCCATTCCTGATGTTGTGAAGAATATGCTTCAGCACGTCGACTCGCCCATGGTTATGGATTTGCTTCTGAAGATTATCTCTTTAGAAAAGGCAGAAGGCGGACAAGGAATTGTTGATGTGAGTCCACGCTATACAGTCTTAAACAATTATAGTCATCTAACATGTAATAGTGGCTTCACTCTCAGGATCTAATGCCAACCCTCCTTTCATTTTTGTCCTCAGAGCATTCCTGGGCTACACAGACCTCGGCTGGTGATTTCCTTAAGGCCATCATCACCATATCCGCGAATGCTTCGCAAAACGAGCAGTCTTGCATTGGACCGAACGAGCTCACGCGCCAATTGGTCTCTCAACCATGTGTAGAGAAACTGATCAGCGATATGCTCAAGGGAGGAAATCCTTTGACAGTTGGCGTGGGAATTGTGATCGAAGTTATTCGAAAGAACAACTCTGATTATGATCCTGATGTCGGTGCTGATTCGAACATGGCTCCATCAAGCCGCGATCCTATATATCTTGGAACACTATTACGGATGTTTGCCAAGCATGTGCCAGATTTCATGGCGCTTATCCTCAGCCCTGATCATACAATCGGTGGTGACGATGGCCCCGTCACGATCAAAAGGAGGGAACTTAGCGCAGCATTCGGCGGCAAGGTAGAGCCGCTAGGATTTGACAGATTCAAGACATGCGAGCTCATGGCTGAACTGTTACATTGCAGTAATATGGGACTTCTGAATGAACGAGGCAGCGAAGAATATGTCAGAGCTCGGGATGCGGAACGAGAAAGACTGAAAGCAGAAGGGAAGCTTACAGTGTCAGGGGATCGATTCAATCTCGATAGTGATGATCTGACTATGAAGTCGTCGAACACTAGTCGCTTGGGCTCCAACTCTCCAGAGGACATGCGCAGACTTGAAATACAGAACGCCTCAGATGACGATGGTTTTGAAGAGGTGACACATTCTCAGGATTTAGGTGACGATACAAAGGATGATTTTGACGAAAAGTCCGATGTCGATGATGATTTACTTGCAAATATGAAGCCAGAAAGCTTGCATTCGTTCTTGGATAAGGATGACGACGAGTTTGTCGACGAGCCGTTGAGCTCCCCGCGGCTAAATACTGATGTGGAATCTGTGGAATCTCTGCAGCCAAATACGACTGAGGCTTCTTTACATGTGCAGCCATTGTCGCCAACAAAAGAGCTATCCGACAAGGTTGAAGATTTGAAAGTTAATCAGGATGAGAGTAGTGGCAATCCACCATCGTATGATGATCATTCGAAGGACCCTACCGTTTCTCCAGATGAGCAGATCAAGAAAGCTCCGGATGAGGCTATTAGTGCTGAGGCACAACCAAAAGCTGAGGAAAGGGTGGAAGAGTCTCCAGAACCGACACTACAAATACCATTAGGGCTCGCAACACCTGATGATGGCCTGCCTCCACATCCTGATGATCACCCAGCACCTTTATTTGTGAAGAAGAAGGACGAATCTCTTGGGAAGGAAGAAGAAGCTCCAATTCCTATCCAAATTGCTCCTCAAATACGGATTCCAGAAGATCTTTCATTGTCATCAAGTTTCAGTGTTACCGAAATTGAGGATTCTACGATGGTGGATGCTGACGGCACAATACTACTAGACAGTATTGACGATTCAAAGGCTATTGAGAACGAGGACGAGTTCATCTCGCCTGTGGTGGGAGATTATCTTAAGATGCAATTTGTTGAGCACAAGGTGGTGCCAACGATTCTGGTAGGCAGGCTTGTCTTATTATGGAAGAACTGGCTAATTTTTGCAAATATAGGATTTCTTTTTCAGATTTCCATGGAATAACTTCCTACATAACGTCGTCTACGATGTTGTACAACAGGTTTTCAATGGGCCAATGGACCGCGGATATAACCGAACTCTTGCCATTGATCTTTTTAATACAGGAAATATCACTCAGCGGATCGTACAAGGGCAGAACGATAGTGACGAAGCACAGGCACTTAACAAGATGCGTCTGGGCTATATGGGCCATCTGACACTCATCGCGGAAGAAGTAGTAAAGTTCACGGAGCGACATCCTCCGGAGCTGTTATCAGAGTCTGTTCTCGACAAGGTCATGAGCACAGACTGGATTAACTATGTCGAAGTCACTCTTGCCGAGACGCGAGAGCGAGATAATGCGATCCTCGGTGGCGTTCGGCCAGACCAAAACGGTGGTCCTCGGCAAGCCGTGATGAACGCTGTCACTGCAGCTATTGGCGGTGGATCTTCAGCTCTCGCCGACGCCGGCCTCAATGGCTCCCTTGACGGGATGGACCTTTCGAACGGCAGCGGTACATCGAACGGTGGCTTCACTCTCACAAGCGGATCCCTCCTGAGCGGCTTCGGCAGCTCCAGCGACGAAGAGGACGAGGAAATGGACGAAGACATGAATGACGACGAGCGAGGAGGAAATGCCGGCGGCGCTGAAGTGGGTGATTTCTTTCCCTTGGGCCCCCATGACCACGAAGAAGATTTCGACTTCGAGTTAATGAATCATGAGCCTCCGTTATTTGCCGACGGACCTTTGTTTCCTGACGCATGACGATATGGGCGAGTAATATGATTGTATATTTTTACTTCTTGTACACGTTTTCGTTTCTTTGGGCGATAGAATGGGGTCAAAGTCAGGCGTTCGATAAAAGTTGACGCACTGCCTGTGATTGGCTAGTCGTCGTTTTCACTCGTATTATCCAACGATTTCTACGGCCTCTTCTATCTTTCATTATGAGTGCTCGGCATACGTGCGTGTGACTCGTGCGTGTCCGATCTCTCTCCCATCTCTTTGACATACGGGCACGAGATACTTGCACATCTCCATCTACGTCATCTACTCATGGCACATTTAATCCACCCGAAATCTACATCACATACTTACACTCACCCCTCACAGTTCTCCCGCTACATCACCACCCCCTCCACCACAACGGCGACCTCCACCACCACCTCCGCCCCCGCGGACCTCGACCCGCCAGTCTTCGCGCCGCCGCCGCCGCCGGCTCCCGCACCCCTTAACATCCCCCCCTCGCGCGCGCGCCGCCAACTCGCCGCGCGCCTCGCACGACACACGCAGACAGCGCACGAGCCGGCCAACGACACCAACGGAGAATCGGCGTCGTCGGCACCGCCGGAGAAGAGCAGCAGCCAGAGCCGCAACCCGTTCGCGGACACGGACTCGGACGACGAGCTCGAGAGCGAGAGCGACGGCGCGTGGGCGCTGAGGCGCGGCGGGCCGGGGCCGGGGCCGGATCCGGAGCCGGAGGCCGCGGAGGGCTTTGAGGATCTGGATGATGATGATGATGACCATGTGGGTGTCCCCTTGCGCGATTTGCCGGCTGTGTCCTCGTACCTGCGTTCGTTCCCGAGCCTGTCGCCGCCGGAGGGGTGGAAGGGCACGATTAGTGATGGAGGGGAGGCGGTGGATGAGGGTGTGGCGGCGCCGCGGCCCGTGTCGCCTGTGCGCGGTGGGTTTGCGGGGCTGTGGCCGTTTGGACAGGGGGCGAGGGGGCAGAGGGAGGAGGGATCTGAGGGGCGTGGGCGGGACGGGGAGGGGGGAGAGGAGATGGGGAATGTGGCTGACTTCTTCGGGCAGAGCGATAGCGATAGTAGTGATGAGGGGTTTGATGGGGTTGGGGAGAGGGAGGCGAGTGGAGAGTTTAAGGGGGAGAGGGGGAGGAGGCCCAGTGTGACGACGGAGGCGACGAGGAGGACGAGTCTTGATGATGAGGATGAGGTTGTGGTTGGGGAGGTGGAGGGGAAGAAGGCCGAGGTGCCGGGAGGGCAGGATAAGGGTTTGTGACTGCGTTGGTGGGCTGCCTTGGGAGGTCGACGTGGCGGATGAGGATGAGGATGGGCGGGGGAGTGTGTATTATATTTGTTGTGCTAGATGTATGGTATATGTCTAGTAATTGTATAAGTATGTGTGGTTCGCTTGACATGGCAGCTGTTTGTGTGCTTGCTGGAGTAGCATGGACGGCGGAGGGCTCGTAAGGAGGAACCGAAGGACTGTGCACGAAATAGTAGTTCGGTGGATTTACTCTACTGTTTAGGTCCCTTCAGCAGTGCCAGGTCTGAGTGGTGATCTTATTCGCATTGTGGTTGACTGATGAGCAACCCAAAAATGAGTGGCCGAAGCTCCCGGATGTCCATGTCTTGCTGAGATGACGTATTGTCTCGTCAGTGACGGTATCCGATTACTGGGTTCAAGATGTCCCTCTCCAACGACAGCACGGGCAGAGAATCGTGAAACAGCAGGATCTAGAGAGACTCGGAGGGATAGGAAAAAGTAAAGCTGAAGCTTTTCATTCCTCATAGAATCACATGTAATGCTCCAATAGAAAACAGACTCGGAAGGAAGACTTGGCAATTTATATCAGTTTAGCCAGCCATTACAAATACATCAAACACCCCGTGCCCCCCCGTAAGCTCAATCTAAGCAGTCCAGACCCTCTTAATCGCCTCGGTAACACCAACATCGTTCGTCTCAAACTCGTAAAGTCCCACGCCGACCAGCACCGTCGCGCCCTTCAGCAGCCACCCGAAAAACACTCTCGTCTTCGGCAAGCGCTGGCGGGGGATGTAGTCAATGACCATGGACTCGAAGCCGATGTGGGAGTGGATGAGGAGAGTGGCACAGAGGAGGGCGTCGGTGGCCGGGTTGAGGGTGCCGGCGACGAATGGCGCGACTGTGAGCGGGATGAGGCCCACGGCGATCAGGCGCTCGAAGGTCCAGTGGTAGGAGCCGTGCGCCGAATCTGTGGGTGGGACAATGGCGGCGTCGTTTGCTATGCTCGGTCAGTACGATTGGCATCGACGGCGCGTTGCGGCCGGTTCGAGGAGCAAGGATGTCATACCAGTTCCCTCGATGACCTCTGTGAGTCCATTAGTGACGGTCCAAGCATGCAAGAGGGAGGCCTGGGGGAGGAAGGAGACGTACGGGGTCCTGCAGGCAGGATCTGCTGTCTGCCACCAGCGTGGAAGGCGGCTACTCTGGCGTTGTCTCGTACGAATGCGCCCTTGACGGAGTGTCGTGTGAGGACGGAGGGAGTCGGCTTGGAGAGAGCTGTGGGGAACGAGGTCGAGACCTTGGTGGTGAAGGCGCGCTTCGAGACGGCGGCGAGGCCGCACTGCCTCAGCAGAGTAGGACGAACGATTGAAGCCATTGCCAAATCTCCACTCCTGCTTTATTGCGAGTATATGTGGTTGTCGAAGCAAAATAGGGAAATAATGAAGTTCTGCGGTCGACTGGTATCGGAATGCGTGACGGCAGCATAGCCGAGGAGAGAGCCGCTTAGCACAGATGGAATGGCCGCACGCTGATTGGCCGGAATCAGATTTCAAGCTTGAGCGAATCTAAAATCCCGACTGACACCGGTCCTGCCATAGAGACGAGACGACTCGGACTTGCTCACCTGTTGATTGTACCCACGAGCCTCCTCTCTCTCTCTATTTTTCCTCATCCCCATCTTCGATTCTTTAATACGAATAGCTGCCATGGCCTCCCGGCGGTTAGCTCTCAACCTCACGCAGGGTCTGAGCAAGCGTGCTGCGTTCAGCGCGCCAGTCAAGAGAGGCTTTGCAACGCCCATCACAAGCAGGAAGGGCGTCGTGACGGAGACCACAACGCTGTCGAACGGCTTGACGGTATGTGCGCGGCGGGCTGGAGGCCTCGATGAGGGTCAATTGGCTGACGGGGACATCTAGATTGCCACCGAGCACTCGCCATGGGCGCAGACTTCGACTGTGGGCGTGTGGATTGATGCTGGATCTCGGGCAGAAACGGACAAGACCAATGGCACAGCACACTTCCTCGAGCATCTCGCATTCAAGGTGAGCACACTTGAGCACACTTGGGGAGGCCGAGAAAAGGCTTTAGACGTCGTCGGATGTTGACCGGATGCATAGGGGACCTCAAACCGCACACAACAACAGCTCGAGCTCGAGATTGAGAACATGGGCGGACACCTGAACGCCTACACATCCGTACGTTCACGCAACATATGACCAATGCAAGGCACTGCTCACACATTCTAGCGCGAGAACACTGTATATTACGCAAAGGCATTCAATGCCGATGTTCCAGCAACCGTCAACATCCTTTCCGACATCCTCCAAAACTCCAAGCTCGAGAAGTCCGCCATTGAGCGCGAGCGTGACGTTATCCTCAGAGAGTCCGAGGAGGTTGACAAGCAGCTCGAGGAAGTTGTCTTCGACCACCTCCACGCCACCGCTTTCCAGGGACAGCCACTCGGCCGCACCATCCTCGGCCCCGCCGAGAACATCCAGAGCATCCAGAGAGAGGACCTCGTCGACTACATCAAGACCAACTACACCGCTGACCGCATGGTCCTCGTCGGTGCCGGCGGTGTCCCACACTCCCAGCTCGTCGAGCTCGCCGAGAAGCACTTCTCCGGCCTCCCGACCGAGCCATACTCCCAGGCCTCCGCCTCTATCGCCCACGAGCAGAAGCGCAAGCCAGAGTTCATCGGCTCCGAGGTCCGCATCCGTGACGACACCATCCCAACTGCCAACATCGCCATTGCTGTCGAGGGTGTCTCGTGGAAGGACGAGGACTACTTCACTGCTCTCGTTACCCAGGCTATCGTCGGTAACTGGGATAAGGCCATGGGCAATGCTCCACACATGGGTAGCAAGCTCAGCGGCTTCATCCACAAGAACGACCTGGCCAACAGCTTCATGAGCTTCTCCACCTCCTACAGCGATACCGGGTGAGTCATCTACTCCTACTCCCCTTCTCTAATCCACAACTAACCAGTGTTAGTCTCTGGGGAATCTACCTCGTCTCCGACAACCTCACCCGCCTGGACGACCTCGTCCACTTCACCCTCCGCGAGTGGTCCCGCCTCTCCTACAACGTCACCGAGGCCGAGGTTGAGCGTGCCAAGGCCCAGCTCAAGGCTTCCATCCTCCTCTCTCTGGACGGCACGACCGCCGTCGCCGAGGACATCGGCCGCCAGATCATCACTACCGGCCGCCGCATGGGCCCTGAGGAGATCGAGCGTGTCGTCTCGCAGATCACGGAGAAGGAGGTCATGAGCTTTGCCCAGAGGAAGCTGTGGGATCAAGACATCGCGATCAGCGCCGTTGGAAGCATCGAGGGACTTTTGGATTACCAGCGTGTGAGAAACGACATGACGAGGAACGCATAAGGGGGTGTAGAGTGTAGTCGGAGGATATGAGGATCGAGATGAGGTGGAAAAATGGTGGTGGGGTGGGTGGCGGGAGCTGGGATTCATAGATTGTATGATGCGAGTTACCGCTACCTCTTGTTTGTACACATAGATTCGAAGAACGCGATTGTCGATATGGTGCGCTTTTTTTCTCTGTATGCATTTGCGTAGTTGAGGGAGTTCTGTGAGTTCTTTAGAGTGATTGGGATCTCCGCTTCTTATGAGACTTGTGAAACTCTGAACTATTGAGTGGTGCCGAGATGCCCCTTTGCCTAGACTATCAGCGTATCTACAGTGACAGACATGAGCAGGAGGATATAAAGGGGTGTAGAGCGTGGTTAGAGGATATGACCCCAGCGTTGCAAATTCGTGTTTTTGTGTTCATGGTAGAGAAGAGATTGAAGGGTTGAGAATGTATGTATACCGTCCTTTCTTGTCTTGAATGAGAGGAGAGGAGAATAAACACAGTATCTTACATGTAATAATTACATAGGCCTATCTATGTATTTATATATATACTATGAAACTTATAGGACGGGCCTGAGTGCGGCACTGTAAGCTTCCCCTTCGACTTTAAACTCGGAATATGATTTTTGCAAGGGTGAGTCTCAAGTGTTTGGAAGTAGGAGGAGAGGCCTGTAAGCTTTTTATTCGACTTTAAACTCAAAATATGAGTGTATAAAGGTGGATCTCTGGTATCTAGCAGTAGAAGGAGAGAAACTGCAAACCTAGGCAGTGCATCTTACAGAGAGGAGATCAACTCTAGTCTACGTCGCCTCTGCTTTCCTCCTCGCTTGTCTCTCTGGCGCGTCACTACGGACTTTCATTCTCTCCATCGCCTTTCCCATTGTTATCCTCATTCCCATCACCACTATGCGCCGCCTGCATCGAGAAAAGCGCCTCATCTCCGCTGCCGAAGGAGCATACCAGAACTCAACAACCTGGGCCATAAGTATCCAAGTCCATTTGTTCTGTCCAGCCTGAGTGCTGGAACCAGAGCGCAGACAAAAGGATGCGGCAGCAGCCATTTTGGAAGCTGAGGCGCCAGCTGGAAAAGATGTTTGGCCTGGGAAACGAAGAGAGGGAGGAAATTAGAGAGAGCCAATCTCTATCGCGCCCTTATCTCATTCCCTACACTACAGAAAAAAAGTTTTAAAAAAAATACAACAACAGGTATTCGCTAGTGGTCACCTGCCCAACTACTAATCTGCCGATCTAGAGCAATCACCTAGATAGTAGTTAGAACAGTGCCATCTAGCCTAGCGGGTGAGCGTCGCCGCCCTCAAAATGTGGATGGCATCACAATGTTGCTACCTTGCTAAGATGGTCACCCTTAATTATGTGATAGTGATCACCGCAACCTCTAGATGGTGGGTGTCATTTTAGGATGCGTTGGCGGCGTTGCCCTGCGACATTATATGGCTATAGGTGAGCTAGGGGAGCTGGGTGAGCGAGGAGGGTGAGGAGATGAAACAGGTTGGCGCTGGGCATTCTGCCCTTCCGCTAAGTAAGAAATAGTATAAAGAGCCTAGCGCCCACTTTCATACTTCTTTGTCCTCTATCTAAAACATCCTCTATTATTATAGGATAGAAAGCCCTTACTTAAGTCTTGAGAAGATTAAAGTCCTCTAGTATAGAAGCGAGGATATGCTATGTAAAGTCCATCTTAATAGTAGCATTTATTGAACTAGACTAAACAATCCTCCTTTGCTAGGGCTACCTAAGTAAGGCATAAGGATATAGAGGAGCTATAGTAAGAGTATATATATAAATTGTCACTTTGTAGAGGTCTACTTATAAATATATTAGGCTCTTTACTAATGCCCAGTTCCTTCCTGCCGCCGATTAATGAAGTCGCTCTGCTGAGTAGCATAGTCGACAGTTGAGAGCTAATCGATGATGACTCGACGCTCTTAATCGTGTTGGTGCCATACCAACTTAACTACATTGTCTGGTAAGTCTGCCGTTAAACGCATTCAACAAAGTAATGTTCGAGCTAATACAGCTCCGAAGTCCCTTGATATCCTCCGGCTGCCATTTGAGTCTCTTCCACACTCTTTTCACCCTTTTGCCAACGCTGATGGCCTCTCCTCCTCATCATTTTATCGAAACTGAGGTTAAGATTTTGGACAACGGCTTGCAGACGTTTGCTGTATCTCTTAGCGGAGTGAGGATCCCCAAAGAAACTATTGCCGCATGTACCATCTATGGCTGCCCTGACAATAAGCTGAAACGATTGGCTTATGTTCAGGAGGAACAACCTCTGCTCATCAAAGTTAGTCCGACTCGTCCCTAGCTTCCGCAGCAGCTCATGAGTCTCTCGAAGGCTTATCTCAATCTCCTGTGATAAACTAGGCAACTCATCTTTAATCTAGTCGAGTAGCACTTTGCTAAGCCACTTTCTCAACGAGGTGATTCCAACTTAGCTCTTCTGGATATCTATCCATATTCCTTGCGAGAAGAATTCAATCTCAGCTTTATCCCGCTCCTCAGTTGATGTGTTCTGGGACATATAGTCCCTGTTTCTCAAGATATGCTAGCTTAATCGGAGCTCAACCTCCTGATTTCTAGCCAAGTTCGCATATCCAATTTCGCTGCCTGAGCCCACTGGAAGCGTATCTAGCTTCGCAATGATGCATGGCCTTTGAGATTGAGTTTTGTCACAATATGACTTGCGTAGTCGTTCCTGGCTGACACAACCGCTAAAATGATACTTCTTCGATTGGCTATATATCTTTTCACCATTGTGAGAACGAGCGATACGTTAGCAGCGGTCTGTAGGTTGTTCTTAGAATGTACTAGTCCTAGCAAATCTTCTATCATCAGGTGGGGATGATTCGACCTAAATATTTATATCCGCAGAATGTCATCGGAGAACGCAGTTGTAATGCCCATGAGCTCCTTCGCCTTCTCTAAAAGCTTCGGAAGCTGATCAAAAGTAGCCAGAGTCCCTCCGAACTCCGAGAGCCGTTGGCAATCAGCTTCCGAGCGATTAAGACTGGGGGCAATGGCAATTGACTCCCCAATTGTTCTCGTTCTCCAAAGGATACTCTCCGTCGCAAACCGAGTACAAAGATCATCTTTTGTGGGGAATGGGACGCTAGAGATTTCCTCTAGGACCGAGCTCTGGCCTGAAGACTGGTCTCCGCAGACGATCAGCTCCAGCAAGGCAACATAGTGACTGAGTCCCTAGGACCGCAAGCTGTCGATTGCATCGAGGAGGCCAAGCCCCTCTGTGGATTGTAGTGACTGCAACGAATTGCTGTGTAAGGCTGAGAGATCTATCGGAAATGCTGCCTTTGATTCTCGGAGCCAGATAGAATTGGCTGGCCATGTGAGTTGCTCGCGGGGGGCTAATACTGCTATACAGATACATTTAGTTTGAGCACGGGGAATTGGCTCTGTTTACATCGCAAACGCGTCCGTGACGCTTCAGAGGATCCGGGAACATGCAGGTCTTCATTTTCCACAAAAACAGAATAGCATTCTAAGATCCAAGAACCAAACTTTAATTAGTCAGAAAGGTTGTGGCCGTTTGTGTTAAAGTAATCCCCCAACTGAAAAATCCTTTGAGGCAGGTGTTTAAGGCAGCCTGCGTTGTAGAGTCCTCCTATCGCCTACTGCCACTCGCTGAGCCTTCATCGCAGGGCCGTTTGGATCCTATCCCCCATAATAGGGCTTAATTTTATGTAATGATCCGTTTCACCACAATAATGTTGGATAGAGAGGTTTGGTGCCTGTCTGTAGGCACCCGGGGATTCTCACTTTGGAGAATCTTCACGTCATGCATGGATGATTCCATGCATAGTTCCATCGGCTCTTTGAGCCTTTGTCACG
>Ga0123337_10002392_pt1 | contig 21538 bp, 20 predicted proteins | sample frozenSSSSmetaG_FD_89792 | JGI IMG/M metagenome (GOLD analysis project Ga0123337, IMG submission 89792) | Glacier valley bacterial and archeal communities from Borup Fiord, Nunavut, Canada, to study Microbial Dark Matter (Phase II) -... | ecosystem: Environmental > Aquatic > Freshwater > Ice >...
AGTCTCTCTTCCACACACAAAATGGGCCACACCATCGGTGGGCCGGAACCTTCGCAGTATACCAATATTGGGGTGCCCCGTCAACGGCAGGGCGACCCGCGGGGACCGGTTACTTGGCCAGACAGCTCGTCGCAATGGCATAAAACGCCTTCGCGACTTGGTTTTCGTTGGACCGCACCCCCGATCGGATCTGGTCCGCCCAGTCGCGCATCGAATTGCCGTCGGCGGAACCGATCAAGCCGGTCAGGATCGGCATCCCCGCCGGAGTCGAGGTCTCGCGGGCATCCGGCGCGGTAGCCGGTCGCAGATTTCGCCCGCCGAACGCCGTGGTGCTCCCGACGCCGGTCATCGCAATTGCGTTTTCCTCACGCATGACGAATTGATTGAGCAGGCCGGCTCGGTTGATCTGCGCTTCGTAAAGCGACTCGAGTTGCTCGCGCTCGGACTGGACGGCGGGGTCGAGCGAGTCGACCGACAGGCGCGGGTCGCCAAGGGCGTTCGCGATGATCTGCGCGTTTTGCAGAAGCTTTGTCTTATCGTTTCCGACCATGTTGAGGAGACGCTCGCGAAGAACCGGGGGCGCCGGCGAATGGGTGCTGTCATCGGCAACCCCACCCACGTAGCGGATGAGGTTCTTCGACGTATCCACAAAGCGGGCGTCCGCCTCGCGTGCTGCGCGAAACGAGGGGATGATCAAGTCTCTCATGACCCCGCACGCCGGCGAAATCGCCCGGACCCGGCCAATTTCGGGTAGGTCGGTCGGTTGCGGTTGGGGCGCTAAATCGGAGCCCGCCGCGACGGCGACAACGAGCATGAGGAGAGCGAACACGGACGCCTACTTTCCTTGGCAGCTCTTCGCGATCGTGTAGAACGATTTTGCGACCTGAATTTCGTTGGATTTTACCAATGCAGACATCTGATTCGTCCAGTCGCGGATCGACTCGGCGTCGGTATAGCCGATCTTCCCCCCGAGTTTGGGCATGCCGTACGGCGTGGTCGTTTCACGGGGCTCGGGAGTCGAGGGCGCACGGCCGCTATTGCGGCCCTTGAACGCATCGGTCGAGCCGACACCGAGGAGCGCCGTCGCATTTTGCTCGCGCATGACGTACTGGTTGAGCTCGCCGACGCGGTTGATCTGCGATTCATACAGCGACTGGAGTTGCTGCCGCTCGGCCTGTACGTCCGGATCCTTGGAGTTCGTGGCGACGCGCGGGTCGCCGCGGGCATCGGCGATCGTCTTCGCGTTTTTGAGCATCTTCGTGTCTTCCATGCCCAACCGCGAGAGGCGCATTTCGCGCACGACCGGTGGATCGGGATTGTACTTACTATCCTCGGCGATCCCGCGCACATACTCCGGCAGCGTCTTCGAGACGGTGTCGAAATGCTTGTCGGCCTCGCGTGCAGCGCTGAATGCCGGAATCACCAGATCCCGCATCGCTCCGCACGCAGACGAAATGGCGCGCACGCGACCGATCTCGGGGAGATCGAGGGTCGAGGGTTGCGGTGAGGGATCGGGCGGGGCGGCGAAGGCGACCAAAAGCGCAAGCAGGGCAATCATCGCCAAAACGATTCGCGCTCGAAGAACGAGCCCCTAGAAACGCAAGCGTTGCAGTCGCGCTAGTGGCGACGGCTCGGATCGACCAGGGTGAGGGCTCGAGCGGCGGCCGTTTCGATTTCGCGCTGCGTCCAATTCTTGTTGCCGTCGATCCCCGTTCCCATGTCCGAGAGATCGTTTCCGATGCCAAGATCGACCGTGACGGCGACCGGAAAGCCATCGATTTTTGCGGCGGGCGCGTGCAGTTCCACGGATACTCCTCATTCAATTGAAGAAGCGAATACCGGCGCACTTTCTTCTCGAAGGTAAAATCCCCCGGCGCTGAATCATTTCGTCGCGCAGACGGTATATCGGGCATCGCTGGAGGAACCCGACCGTGTTACGACGCCCGATTCTCACCACACGCTTTGCCTGGATCGTTGCCGCTATCGTCGGCGTCGTCGGGTTAGCTTCGCTCGACCACCATGGTGCCCGCGCGGCCACCGTCGCGATAACGAGCGACGCGCAGATCGACGCCGCCCACGAACGTGCCGATGAAATTCGCGACGCCGCGCGCGAGCAAGCCGACGCAATCAAGGAGGCGGCACAGGAACGTATCGACGCGGCAAACGCCAGCGTCGATGCGGCTCGTGAAGCCGAGGACGCGATGCGTGAGGCGCAGCGCGACCAGGCTGAAGCCATACGCGACGCTCAACGTGCGCAGTCGGATGCCTTACGCGAGGAGCGACGGGCGTTGCGCGAAGCGCGTCGCGGCGAGCATATCCACATCTCGATCCCCGGAACGGTCGACATCGAGACGAATTCCTAACGCGGCGGCCGCACCGCGATCGTTCCGTTCGCGTCCATCTCGACGTTCCTGAAAAGAGTGAACGTCCTCGAGATTTGATCGGGAAGAATGCCGAAGGGCGCGAGCTGCGTGCAGAGATTGCCAAAGCAACTCGGATGCGGTCCGTGTTCGTTAGAGATGATGGCGAAGGTCTCAGGGCTGCACGGCGTCAGCAAGAAATCGTGCCGCCCCACGTCATCGTGGACGATCGTGAACAATGGCGTGATGCGATTTGAGTAGAGTACGTGACCTTACGTGAGATAAATGGTGTTTGCGTAGTCGATCGTACGACCCGACGAAAGCACGATCCATCTGTCGCTTCGGTCGAAGGCGAGCAGATCGGCAACTTGCTCGCCGAGCGGATCGACAACGTGCAGTTCTTCACCACGCGCGAGTTCGAAGGCGACGCCCGACTGCGGGGCGATGGTGCTTAGGGCCGGCGCTGAAATGGACATTGCCAATCGTCGATAACCGAAATCCGCCAGGTTCGCATTGATCGATCCGTCGAGTTCGATCTCCCGACTCCGAATTTGACGTTGCAATCCGTTGAACTGGCTTTTTTCACCTAGATGCTCGAACTGTTCGCGCGCGTTGAACACGGGCGTCGGCCAGGCAAACCGACGCGATGTTCGGCTGGCATGCGGATGCATGCCGACGAGAAAAAAACGCTTGGCCCGCAAGACTGAACGAGAAGTCGCCATCGTGCGGAACGCGTCAAGGGCAACCCGCGCGAAGGGCGTCACGGGTGCCGTTTCGAGCAAGCGCACGACATCGCCGGATGCGTAACCGGAATAGTTGGAATTCGCACGTGCTTCGTCGCTTGTAAACGGGTTGGTCGACCACGCCGATTGCAGGTAGTCGAGGGCGTCATGGTCGGGCTTTCAAAGTCAACCCGAACCTATACCCGATTCGCGTTGGGTCATGCCACCGACCAAGCTAGGACCGGCCCGTAGGGCTCGTTGCATGTGAGCGGAAGTGGAGCGTGTGGAACTTCGAACGCTTGATGAAACGTTTGCGATCGCGCGACTCGCTGCGGATGCGCCGGTGCCGAGTTGGGTCGGCGGCAGCGATCTCATTGCGGTCGTCCGCACGCGACGCGAACTCTCGATCGTTTGCCGCGACGATACCGTGCCGCAGACGCACACCGAGGTACAACGAAATTTTCGCGGGCTCGCCGTGAGTGGGACGCTGGATTTCTCACTTACCGGCATCATCGCCGATCTTGCGAAACCGCTCGCCGAGGCGGGCATTCCCATTTACGGCATCTCGACCTACGATACCGACCACATCTTGATTCGCTCCGATCGATTTGAAGAAGCGAAGACGGCACTACGCGCCGCGGGTCATACCGTCAACTAGCAGCGCGTCGAAGAAGCGACTTACGTTGCAATGTCGAGCGCAGCGGCAAAAAACGGACCAACGGTCAGTTCGAAGCCAGGCAGACCCTGATGCTCGAGGACATCGTTTCCGGCAAAGACGATCACGCTTACTGGGTCATGCAGCATCATTGTCCGTTTGATCGGATCGGCGACAAGTACAAATTCGCTGCCGCCACGCAGATAGACGTCGAGCTTCCTTGCGACGTCGAGCGGATCGTCACCAGGTGAACGTATTTCAACGGCAACCGTTGGAGCGAAGGCGGGTGCCCGAATTTGATCGTGCGTGAGTCCGCGCATGCGTTCGAAAGCAACAAATGAGATGTCCGGAACCAGCGGCCGTCGCGCTTCATTCTCGACGGCGACGCGAAATCGCCACTCCGTTTGCACGCGACGATGATCGCGAGTGGGGCTCATTTTGCGCACGGCTCGACCGCGCACCCATTCCGTCTCGGGCTTCGTGATTGAAAGAACGATCTCGTTCGTCGCCATACGCTCACTCAGCGCCATCACGCACGACCGACTTGCGGCAAGGCCGCTCCATTTACATTTGCAAGTCGAGGGCGCCTGAGAAAAAGGGCCCGACAGACAATTCGAATTCGGGCAGCGCTTCGTGACGGACGATTTCGTTACCGCGGTACGTTCTCGCACCGAGGGCATCGTGAAGCGTCATCGTTCGCGTCCGTGGGTCGGCGACGATCACAAGGCTGGTACCGCCGCGCAAATAGACGTCGACCTTACTTGCGACATCGCGCGGATCATCGACGGGTGAGAGCACTTCAACGGCAACGGTCGGTGCGAAGGCGGGCGCCTGCATTTCGTCGTGCGTCAGACCGCGCAATCGCTCGAAAAGCACGAACGCGATATCCGGAATCAGCGGTCGGCGCGCTTCGCCCGGAACGGCTATACGAAATCGCCATTCCGGGCCGACTTCGCCGCGTCCGCGCGACCACGCGGTGAGCAACGCGCCGAGTTCACCCTGAACGCGGCTATGGTCGCGCGTCGGGCTCACTTTTTGCAGCGCACGACCGAGCACCCATTCCGTCTCGGGTTCCGTGATTGGAAGAACGATTTCTTCGATTGCCATAGTCTCACCTCAGGCTATCACGCGGTCGCCTGACCCGGCAACGCTCGCGCTCCTAAAAGCGCGTGATGAGTTGCGCGACTTCTTCGGGCGCCTCCACCGGCAGATTGTGCCCCACCCCGCGTAGTCCGACGAAGAGCGCTCCGCGAATCGGATCTACCACGTCGCGACGCAAACGCGACGGCGGGGCGAGCGGGTCGCCGTCGGCTCCCATGACGGCGGTCGGCAGCGCAATTTCATCGAGACGCTCGCTAAAATCAGCGGTGCGGCCGCGGTCGTACCAGCCGAACCACGCCTCACGCTGCGCGAAGAGTGCATCCTCGGTGATTCGCAGCATCGTTTCCGACGCGACGTCACGCACCATGGCCGCCCGTTGAAAGCGTTCGATCCGAACGCGCGAACCGAAGGCATCTTCGGCAAGCCCGCGATGCTTGGGATTCATCGCAAACGCACGCGCACTCCCCGGCGCAAGCAAGATCAGACGCTGGAGATTCGGCGGCGGTTCGAGGGCGATGAATTGCGCGACTTTTCCGCCCATCGAATGCGCGACGATCGTTACTGGCGCATTGATGCTTGCAAGTACTGCCCGCAAATCCGATGCGTAGCCATCGAGATCGTGGCCCTCCAGCGGGCGATCGCTCGCGCCGACGCCACGAAAGTCCATCGCGTGAGCGGTGAAGCGATCCCCATCGAGTCGTTCGATCACGTCGTACCACATGCGACGCGAACTGATCCAGCCGTGAACGAAGAGCAGCGCTGCCTCACCTCGTCCGCGCGATTCGACGGCAAGCAAAATGCCGTCGTTGTCGACAAAACGCACGTGCTAGGCGGGGAGTTCGCGCTGCGGGTTCACCGTCAACTGCGGGTCGGGTCGCACGCGGATCATCAGCGGGCTCGATCCGCGCTGGACCACCTCATCGCGCTGATTGAGAACCTCGAACGAACGTCCGATGACGCCGCGCTTGCCATCGGAGGTCAAGCGCTTTTCCGTAATTTTCATGCGAAAGCGAATCGTATCGCCAATGTAGATCGGCGCCGTAAACGTCCACTCTTGGATGCCAAGATTCGCGATCGCCGAACCGGAAAAAATGCCGGTTCGATCGAGCAGTCCGATCGTAAAGGAAAGGCCCAGCATACCGTGCGCCAAGCGTTCGCCGTACGGTGAGGCTTTGGCGAATTCGACATCGGTATGAATCGGGTTCCAATCGCCCGTAAGCGCGGCAAAATTGACGACGTCGCCCTCGGTAATCGTGCGCGCCGGACCCGTGAATTCATCATCCACGTTGAACTCTTCGAAATAGCGTGGCATCAGATGGGTGCGAGCCCGACCGTGCGGCCGCCATCGGCGCAGAGCACTTGTCCCGTCAGATAGCTCGAATCGGGCGAGGCAAGGAAATAGGCGACGGCGGCGATCTCTTCCGGTTTCCCCGTCCGCTTGAGCGGCGTCTGTTCGATCGCGCGATCGCGCAGCTTGTCGGGAACGACGCTCGTCATCGGCGTTTCGATAAAGCCCGGCGCGATCGCGTTGACGCGAATCCCGCGTTTGCCCAATTCCAAAGCGAGGGTGCGCGTGAGGCTCACCACGCCGCCTTTCGATGCTGCGTAATTCGCTTGGCCGATATTCCCGAAGTACGATCGCGAAGACGTCAGCACGATCGCACCCCCATCGCGCATTGCCTGAGCGACCGCCTGAGCGACGACGAACGTCCCAGTCAGATTGACGTGAATGACGGCATTCCAGTCATCGAGCGACATTTTCTGGTAGAGTGCGTCCTTCGTGATCCCCGCGAAATGCGCGAGAATGTCGATCCCGCCGTGCTGCTCGACAACCTGCTTGACGAGCGCCGCCATCGCGAGCGGATCCGTGATATCCGCGGTATGCGCGGACGCCGCTGCACCGTATTCTGCCGTCGCCTTCCCAACCGCGACCGCATCACGGTCGACCGCAACGACATGTGCCCCCTCACGTACGAAGCGGGCGAGCGTGGCGCGGCCGATGCCGCTCGCCGCACCGGTCACGATTGCACTCTTTCCTTCGAGTCGTCCGTCGTTCACGAATCCACCTCCACGCATCGTCATTCGCACGTCTCGCGCGGTTTCCGTCAAACGGCCAGCGCCAATTGCTCCGCGCGCGGTGCACCCGCCTCCACCAAGCGGGCAAGGGCATTGACGAGTTGCATTTGCTCCACCGTGGTGCAGCGAATTTGCAGCAGCGCGGGCGAATAGACGACGGCAGCAATGGCGCGAGCGCGGGAGATGGCCACGTTGAGCCGATTGCGATCGAAGAGAAATTCCAGATCGCGCGGTACGTCATCGCCGCTCGAGGTCGTCATGGAGTAAAAAACGATTGCGGCTTCCTGTCCCTGAAACGTGTCGACGGTGCCGACGCGCACGGAACCAAGTCCACGCGCCGCGAGAGTCGCGCGAATCCGCGACACCTGCGCGTTGTAGGGAGCGACGACCAGCACGTCGCGAACCAAGTCGATATCGCGTTCCTTGCCGTAGCGATCGATGAAGCGCGCGCCCGCAAGCGCCGCGATTTCATCGCCGATGCGCTCGGCCTCGGGCGGCGAATCCGAAGAGCAATTCGCGTGTTCGACAGCAAGTGCGCGCAGACCCGAGCCATTGGCGATGCCGTCGGAAACGATGCGTTGCAATGCGCACGATGCGTCGCTTGCGAGGCGCCCGTCGTACATCAAATCCGAAACGAAGTCGCCGATGACCGGGTGCATCCGATACGACGTCGACAGAAACACACCGCGATGAACGTCGACCGTGCGCGTATCGCCCAGCAGATGACCGAGCACGGAGCGGTTGGCGCCCTCGGGATGCGTGCCGGTGGAGACGTGCGCGAGTTGCGCGGGATCGCCCAGCAAGAGCGCATTCCGCGCCGCGCCCATCATCACCACGGCATCGGCGAGTGCGACTTGTCCCGCCTCATCGATGACCAGGACGTCGAGCGTTTGGGCGAGATCCGCCCGCGCGAAGAGCCAGGACGTGCCGGCGATGAGTTGGATATGCGCCCCAGGCGGAAACGCATCGGTCGCCGACGCGTTGGCGATCGCTCCCGTGCGCGAGACGAACTCCGTATCGGGCTCTCGCGCCGTCGACTTCTTGAGTCCGCGGAACGTCACACCGCGCTCGGCCGCCACCTGTTCGACTTCCGCAAGCATGTTGTGAATCGCTTTGTGCGTTTGCGCGGCGACGCCGATCCGCCGGCCGCGTCGGAGTAGCTCGACGATGGCGCGCGCGCCCGTGTAGGTCTTGCCGGTTCCGGGCGGACCTTGAATGACGAGCGTACTCTCATCGAGATCGTCGACCAGCGCCGCTACGTCGGTTTCCGCACCGAGGTCGACGACCGGTCGGGCCTGGCGAAAGCGCGGCGGAAGACCGGCCAGCACATCGTGAATGGCGCGATACGATCCGTCTTGGGCGAGTAGCGCGCGCGCGATTCGCTTGAGCGCTGCGCGCTGCTCTTTCTCACCGCGCGGCTTGTCCGGAATGAGCGCCTGCGGCAGTGCGGTCGTAGCAAGCGACGGCCCGCGCTTGAGCACCAGGCGCGCGCGGCTGCCGCCGATCTCTTCGATCGAGAGAATTTCGCCCGCGTTCTTCCGCGTGACCGGATCGATCGTTTTCTTACCGGCACGAAATTTGTGTCGCTGGAGCGGAAACTCAAGGGTGAACGCAAGCGAACGATCTTCTCGCCGCGGTTCGATCGTGGTTGCAATGAGATCGCCGATCGTTTCGGGATCGTCGACCAGATCCGCCGGTAAGACGCGGCAACGCTCGAAAAACGCGCGCCATTCGGGCTTTGCCTCGCGGCGATGGTAGTCGAGCAGCGCACCGATCAGGCGGCGCGCGCGTTCGCCCGGTGTCGCGGTCGGGGGCGGTTCGCCCGCACATCCCAGTTCGTCGCGTAGCGCGTCGATTGCCGCGCGTTCCTCGACTTGCTCGGGGCTTTCTTCCCGGTTCTCCTCGCTCGGCTCGGCATAGACGGCTCCCGTCGCCTCGATTTCCGCTTTGCGATCGAGTAACCAACGGTGAAGTTGCAGCGTGGAATCGCAATCGTCTTTGTTATAGGCTTCGATCTCATCGAGCAAGCGTTGCTCGCTGGTTTTCCGATACGTCTCGTAGGCGACGACCGATCCCATCGCCGTTTGAACGTCCTTCGCACGTTCGCGATCGAGATAGAATTTTTCGACGGCTTTAATCGAGTAACTTGGCGTCGAGAGCCGCAGCGATTGCGTGACGACGCGATAGAGATCGACGAACACGCCGGCGCGCAACAAGGCATCGACGAGCGATTCGTAGGCGCTGGCATCGCCCATTCGCGCGATCGCGGTCGTTTCGTACGGCGCGTAGTGATAGACGTGTGCATCGGGAAAGCGCTCGAGCCGTTCGCGCACGAAGTCGATGAAAGCTTCAAAGGCGATTCGTTCGCTGCGTCGGTCGTGACCCCAAAATGGCCGGAACACCGGCTCGCCGGAATCATCGCGGTAGCTGACGCCCCACAGATATTCGAGCGAACCACCCTCGAACCACGGGTCGCCTTCCATATCGAAATACAAATCGCCAGGCGAAGGCGGAGGCAGCAATCCATAACCGCGCCCGGTGACGAGAGGCAAGGTCTCGAAGACGAGGGTTCCGGTCGCGCGCGTCTCGCATTGCAGACGCGCCTGCGCATGCAACGTTTGCCAGGTCGATTCAGCCATCGCTCGTGGCCGCTCGGCATCACCGGCTCGCGCCAGCTCGGCGAGCGTTCCGATTCCGACAAAGCGTAATTTCGCGATTTGTTCGCGCCGGATGCCGGCAATTAAACTCAAGTGATCGAGCTCGTCACGCTGAGCGGCGCACGAGTCGGACCAGCGGCACGTCGTGCAGGCCGCAAGCTTTTCGGGCGACGTGGCATTCGATCGATGAAGCGAGCGGACAAAGCGTTCGCGCAGCGCGCGGAAATACGCCTCGTAGTCCATATAGCGAAACGATTCACGCCGACTATCGCCGAGAATGACATGCATCTCCACCGGCGCGACGCCCTGCACGCGCGCGAGCGCCTCACTGTACGCACAGAGCTGAACGATCAAGCCGGGCTTCGCCCGGCGCGCGAGTTTGATGTCGGCAACTTCGTAGGACCAGGCACGCCCGGGCGATGGCCGCTCGCAGCGTTCGAGTATATCGGCGATACCGACGAAATCGCCATCGACGAACGTTGCGCCGACGACGGCATCCACGCCGCCCTCGATCGCCGCGCGCGTCTCACTTGCCGCGCGCGCATAGCCGAGTGCGCCCACCGGGTGCGTGATGCGCACGACCGTTCGCCCGGCACGTTCCATGCGCTCGAGCTGCTGCGCCTCATGCACCCGACCGTGCTCGAAGATCATCGTTTCCTCGGCCGTAAGCGCGGGGCGGCTCGCCGTCCGCTCGGCGACGGCGCGCTCCAGCGACGCGAGATGCTCGCAGGTCAGAAAGTCGACGAGATCGGTCGCCGCGTACGTCAACCGGCCTTCGATACGCTCCATGGAGTGAGAATACACCGGCACCGTGACACACGGTTGGCATTCCCGCGGCGCGGTTAGAAGACCGGAACGAAGAGAAAGACGATCCCGATGAGCGCGATGAAGACGCCGCTAAGCACCTCGCCGTACGCTTCGAAGGCGCCCAACCGTACGCGCTGCAAACCGGCGACGGAATACACGCAGAGGACCACATACGTCGCGATGGTCGAGAGGGCGAACAGAACGGCCATCACGGCGATGAGACCGATCCCGTAGCGACCGGCTGCGAAGAATGCCGGTATTCCCTCGACCATCGGTGAGGATCCGAGAATCAAGAGCAACGCGGTGCGACTCGACTTCTTATGCCGGTGTTCGTGAATTGGCGGCTCGCCATGCGGTGCGAGCACGTGGGCGCTCGCCGGGTCATGGTCGTGCCGATGTTCGTGAACCGCTCGCTCGCCATGGCGATGCGCGTGGACGTGCGTCACGACCGAGCCGCTACGGAGCGGCAAGTACAGTCGCTCGTCCGATTCGCGTGCCTCGTGCGCGTGGTGTTCGTGTTCGTCGAAACGCGTGAGGTACGTCTCCTCGCGATCGCCGTACGCGACGGTCAGTTCGACGCGAAACGCATGCGGTTCCGGGATCGGCGTGTCGCTTTCCCAAAACAACCCGAGATTCACAAACGCGAACGGTTCGCGCGTACCATCCCCACGGATCGTTACCGCCCGGACGATTCCGGATTCCGGGCCGGTCAGCCGAAAGCGAGCTGGCACGCCTCGCTCGAAAATGGAAAGTTCGACCAGCCTCGGTTGGTTGGCGAGGACATTGCGTTCGGGGCCGTGCGGACCGTGATCCTCGACATCGGCGTCGTGACCGTGCGTGTGTCCGTGCGCGTGCCCGTGACCGCCCGCCTTCCGTTCGCGCCACGACCCGATGGCGATCCAGCCGCCGAATCCGATGAGCGCGAGGCTCGACGCAATCGAGACGACGTGGCCGAATCGCGTTGCGAAGGCAACACCGGCGATCCAGACGATGAGCCCGAGTGCCAACGTCGAGACGACATGTCCGCTTCCGGCTTGCAATGCGGCCCGCGCGGTCTCTGCGCGCGACCAGCCTTGCTGGCGCGCGAGCAGCGTGATCGGGACCCAGTGATCGGGGACGATCGTGTGCAACACGCCGACCGCAACGACGGCGGTTACGAGCAAGAGCTCGGGTGCAAAAGTCATGAGTCATCCTCGTCATCGTTCGACCGCGCGAGCGGCGATGTTTCGTTCGGCCGCGCGCGCGGCGATGTTTCGTTTGTCGCTCGCGCAGCAACCCTCCGTGGAGATAGCAAATAGCGAGAACGTGCGTCAAGAGTTCGCTTTGCAACGTCCTCGTGGACGCCATGCAGGACCATTCCTTCTCGGGACGGGTTGACGCACCGCTTGGCCGACGGGTATCCTTACGGCAGGATCCTCGTTAGGCGAGGCGTCCGTATGAAGAATATGCCGCTACCCGGAAAGGTCGAGAGACCCCAATGGGTTACCAGGCCCCGTCGAATTCAAGGCGGGATCTAACGCGGCTGAGCCTCGGCTCTACGTCATACGGTGCCAAACCCCGGACGTAGAGGCCGATGGAATGCACCCGCATTGCGTCTTTCTTTACCGCCGGATCGTCGATCCGAGCGGTTTTTTCTTGTTCTTCTCGCGCGTGAGCCAGCGGCTCGAATTGAAGGGGGTGATGTTCCACGATGGACGACGGCAGGAGTTGTATCGACCGACCTCCGCCCACACCGGGCGTGACTACCGGCGTCGCATCGCGGCGCCCACTCGCAATCGAGGAACATCCATGGCTTCCCTTGCTTTGCTGCGGCCGCTGCGCGGACCGGGCATCTCATCAGCGCACCGCGCCGCTGCTTTCTTCCGGGATCTGATCGACCGCTTCTTCTCGCTGCTCGACGATTCCGAACCCTCGAACTGGATTCTGTACGCGCGATGATTGCAACGACGATCGGCGAGCGCCATTTGATCGCCCAAATTCTCAGCCTCCGCGCTGCACGCGAACGTGCTCGTTTCGCCGGTGACGGAACGACGGCCATGGCTCTCGGCATGCAATTGCGGTTATTGATCGAGCGCCAGCGGGGGCGCCAAGCTGCACGCCGACGGCTCGTCTCGCGAACGAATTTCTCGACGTAGCACGGAGCCGGGCCGATGCCACAACGCAACCTCCCCGTAAGCGAGATCATGACGCAATCGGAATTCGAGGAATCCGATCCGACGGCACGCGCGATTGCGGCGCCGTCGGCTTCGGCGCACCTCGATGCGATGCACGTCGGCGACATCACGGGCGGACTCGGGACGATTTCGCAACACGACCTCGCGACTCGCCGCACGTGGCGCCAGCGACTACTCACCTTCCTTGCAATTCTCGGGCCGGGCCTCATCGTGATGGTTGGCGACAACGACGCCGGCGCATTCGGCACGTACACGCAAGCGGGACAGAACTACGGAACGACGCTTCTGTGGACGCTCTTGCTCTTGATCCCGGTGCTCTTTGTGAACCAAGAGATGGTCTTGCGACTCGGCGCCGTCAGCGGCGTCGGACACGCACGGCTCATTCTCGAGCGCTTCGGCAAATTCTGGGGCGCGTTCAGCGTCATCGATCTCTTCATCCTCAACGCCCTCACGATCGTAACCGAATTCATCGGGATAAGCTTAGCGCTGGATTTCTTCGGACTACCAAAGGTGTGGGGCGTTGCAATCGCTGCCGCACTCATCATGGCCGGAGCTATCCAAGGCAGCTTCCGACGATTCGAACGCTTTTGTCTCGTGCTCTGCCTCGGCAGCCTCTTCCTCATCCCCGTGCTCGTCGCCGTCCACGTTCCGCTCGGACAAACGATCCATGATTTCGTCGTCCCGGGTCTCCCCAAAGGCGCCGAACTCAGCACCGTAATGCTGCTGATCGCGGGAATCGTCGGAACGACCGTCGCGCCGTGGCAATTATTCTTCCAGCAGAGTTACGTCATCGACAAGCGCATCACGCCGCGCTTCATCAACTACGAACGCTGGGATCTCGTCGTCGGTATCGTCATCGTGGTCGTCGGGGCGCTCGCAATGATGTCGGTCGCGGCGGCAACGTTTGCCGGGCACAAAGAGTTCGGCGCGTTTCAAGATGCCGGCGCCGTCGCGGCCGGTATCGCCAAGTATGTCGGCTACTGGCCGGGCGCGTTCTTTGCAATCGCACTTATGGACGCAGCGATCATCGGTGCGGCAGCCGTCAGTCTTGCAACGGCCTACGCGATCGGCGATGTGCTGGCGCTCAATCATTCCCTCCACCGCAAGCCAACCGATGCGCCCGTTTTCTACGGCGTGTACCTGCTCCTGATCGCGCTTGCCGCGGCACTCGTGCTCATTCCGGGCGTTCCACTCGGACTGCTTACGAACGCCGTGCACGTACTCGCGGGCGTCCTCTTACCGAGCGCGACCGTCTTTCTGCTGCTGCTCTCAAACGATAAGCCCGTCCTCGGCCCGTGGGTGAACACCGCTCGCGTCAATATCTTCACGGGCGTCGTTATCGCCGTCCTCGTCGTCCTCTCCGTCGTTTTGACGGCATCGACGCTCTTCTCGACATTCGGTACCACGCAAATTCTCTGGACGCTCGGCATCGGACTCGTCGCATCGCTCGGCGTCGGCATCTGGCTTGCGATCGCGCACTCTGACGATCGTTTGTCACGTCGCCTCACGCGTGACGAAAAATTCGCCTGGCGGATGCCGCCGTTGCACGCTCTCCCCAAGGCTCAGCTCTCAACGCTCAATCGCGTTTGGCTCATCATCTTGCGTGCGTACCTCGTTTGCGCGGTTCTGCTCGTCGTCTATAAGGTCTCGCTGCTGGCTCTGCACCGGGGCTGAGCCCTCGGCGCAACGCGCCTCGATTTTCTCGTCCCCGTGGCACCGCGCGCGCGAACGATCCTGCGCTTTCTTTCAACGCGTCTGCATCCGCATGTCTTCGGAGGGCGCGACACTTCTTTCCGAATTAGGATACGACCGATGACCTTCGCCTGCACGCGCATGTACCCGCGCCTCACGGCTCTTGCCCTGATCCCCTTTTGAATCCGACCGTCGCCTCAGCCGATGTCAGTGCCGCAGCGATCGAGGGAATCGTCCGCTCCGATACGCGTACACCGGTCGTGGCGAACGTTTCCCTCGCCTCACCATCGGGGCGCTACCGCACGACCACCGATAACGCGGGACACTTCGTGGTTACGGGCCTCGTTGCCGACACTGCGCCCGATCGTTGCACCATCGTGAGCGTCGACGGTTTGCCCGCCGCGCGACTCCAACGCATCGTGACGAAGCTGGGCATCGAATCGGACAAAGATGCGGTCAGTTGCAGACATGTTCCAACCAGCGCCGAGGAGCGGGAACGGCTACCGGACGTTTACGTCGGGCCTGCGGCGAGAAGCGCGAGAACCCAAAGACGACTGGCCGGACGCGTCGTGCGCAGTTGCATCTCGTGTAGTTGAAGCAAGATCCATGGACGACGCCGCGTATCGGCTTGGGCCTCGACGCGCATACCGGCCTTTATGCCTCGCAGATCGATGGCGCGAGCGATGCAGTCTTCTACCGCTCGGCCCGCCCTCTCCGTCGGACCGCGTGCGATGCGCAGTCTACGCCGTGGCGCATCGATCGAGACGACTTGACCGGAGAACCAGATGTCATATCCGCGTTCGCTCGCCCGCGCCGGTGCACAAACGAGTGGAAGACACGCGAGGCACGCTAGCACGCTTAGCGCCATTTTGATCGCGACCGCTCGTCTCGAAGCAAGCTCCATGCGCCCGCATTCGTGTTCGCCGGGCGCCAAGCCCCTTCTTGAAAAAGCCGCCCGTGAGCTTGGCCGATCAAACCGACTTCGGAGCGTCGTGCGAGCGGCCGGAGATTGTTAAAGCGGCAATCCCCGCAGCAATCAGACATCCGATCGCCGCGACGATCATGACCGCCCGAAATCCGTCGAGATAGCCGTGTCGTACGACATCGTCTGTTGCCGCGCGATCTGCCGCGGCGATCTGTTGCGGCACCGTGCCCGCGGCGAACACGGCGCGATGGTCGGCGGCATATGCGCGCGTCTGCGCGCTAACCGGTGCGGTTGCGATCCGACGATCGAAGGTTCGATCGAACACCGTGGTAAGGACGATGCCCAAGACCGCAACGGCGATGAGTCCGGCCGTTCGCGCGACGGCATTGTTCACACCCGATGCGATTCCCGCATGACCGGTCGGAGCCGAATCGAAGACGGCGGTCGTCAGCGGCGCGACGAACAACGCGCCGCCGATGCCAAGTGCAAGCGAGGCGGGAAAGTAGGTGAGCCAGTACGATCCGCCGATTCCCGGCAGGGCGAAAAGCGCAAAGGCGACCCCGGCAAAAATCGCTCCGAGGACGAGCGGCGTGCGCGCACCGATACGTGCGACGAGTCCGCCGGACCAACGCGAGAAAAAAAACTGAATGAAGACGAACGGGAGCAATGCGGCACCCGCGGCGACCGGTGAATAGTGTTGCACGTCGATGAGCGTGAACGGCAAAAAATAAAGACTGCCGCCGAGTGCCGCGTAAAGCACGAACGTATAGATATTCGCACCAGAAAACGTACGCGATGCAAAAAGCGAGGGCGGCAGCATCGGGTCGCGCGTTCCGCGTTCGTACAGCGCGAAGATGACCAGCAGGACGGTGCCGAGGACGAGCGTCGCAAGGCCGAGCCAATCGCGGATGTTCACCTGCAGACGGATCAACCCGAAAACAAGCGTGCCAAGACCGAACGTCGCCAGTCCCGCGCCGATCCCATCGAGCGATCGCGACGCCTGCTCGTCTCGACTCTCAGGCACTCGGAAAACGCAGACGGCAAGTACGACGAGCGCAAGCGGCAAGTTGATCAAAAACACCCAGCGCCAAGAAAATGTCTGCGCGAGCCAACCTCCAAGAACCGGTCCGCCTGCCGCCGTGATCGAGGCGAAACCGCTCCACGTGCCGATCGCACGACCGCGTGCCTCGCCGGTGAAATTCGCGCTGATAAGCGCCAGGCTTCCTGGAGTAGCGAGCGCGCCGCCACAGCCCTGGATGCAACGGGCAAGCACGAGGCTCTCGACATTCTGCGCGAGCGCGCAAACGAGCGATGCTGCAGCGAAGACGCCGATTCCAATCGAAAAGATGAGGCGTCGCCCAAACCGATCGCCGAGCGACCCGCCGATCAAGATAAGTGCGGCAAGAAAAAGCGCGTACCCCTCGACGACCCACTGGAGCTGAGCGGCGTCCGCGTGCAGATCGCGCTGCAGAATCGGAAGCGCGACGTTGACCGCCGAGCCATCGATAAAACTCATGCTAGAACCGACGATCGCAGCGACGAGCACCCAGTTCTGCGCACGATCGTTTGCTTTCACCCCGATCCTGTAGCGCTGCAAAGGCTCCACTCCCTCCACGCGGTATTCACGTTCGGTGAGGGGGGCGAATCGTGGCACGCAAAGCGACGGATCCAAAAACCGAGGCGAGAGAAAAGAAACCACGCAAAGCGACACCCGAAGAGCGCATTCCTCGGCGCATCGAGAATCCAAGTGCTAGCGATCTTCTAGCGATCGTCACGCAAGCGATCTTTCAAGCCGGCATGAGCTGGGCGGCGATCGATGAACGCTGGGAGGCATTCCGTGCAGCCTTCGCCGATTTCGACGTCCGTGCAGTCGCCGCGTTCGGCGATTTTGAAACCGAAGAGCTGATGATGCGTGCGGGCATCATCCATTCACGCAAGAAAATCGTCGGCACGATCGCAAACGCGCGTGCGCTCTTAGCGATCGAAACGGAGTTCGCCGACTTCCACCGCTACGCGAACTCGTTTGCGGGATTCACACCGCTCGCCGCCGATCTCAAGCAGCGCTTCGCGTATCTCGGCGATCTGAGCGTGTACTATCTCTTATTTCGCGCGGGCGAAGCCGTGCCGCGGTTTGAAGACTGGGAAAAAACGATCGAAGGCGACCACCCGCGCATGCGCGAGATGGTCGCCCTCGGTCGAGCGTCGGGAACGACGAGCGAGCGACCTTAACCGGCCGTGCGCCAGGCGTTGGCAACGTTGTCTTTGGCTTGCCAGTCGATCGTTGTATCGACATCTTCGCCATCGATGACCAGTTCGTTCACGACAACCGTCGGGATGGATTTGCTAATGGCCATGATGCACTCGGCATAGTCTTTGAGGAAGCGCTTGGCAAGATCGGCGGTCTGACGATCGCGCATCGAGAGCGCCGTTGCGTGGAGCAACTCGTAACTGACGGTCGCAAGGCTCAATGCCGTGTAATCGTCGCGTAAGTTTTTGGTGACTTTGCTCTTGCGCGACGCATCGATTGCCGCGGCGAACACACCGGCAACCGCACTTACGCCTTCTTTGACGGGTGAGGCTGCATGGCCGCCCAGCGCTTCGAGATGCGTGGTCAACGCGGCGATATGGGCTTCGTTGTTGCCCTTGATCTTCGCGATGATCGTGAACGCATCGGGGAACTTCTGCGTATCGTCGTCTTTGTGCTGTTTGTCGAGCGGCTGACGGATATGCTTCTCGAGCGCGAGCATATCGCTCACGTACGTGCGAAGTAACTTGAGATTGTTTTCGGAAATTGCGGCGGTTCCGCCGGAATCGTACCGCAGGGATTGTGTATTCGTCGTGTCGTTCATGGTCGGCTTGTACCCCGGGAGAAGCCAAACCATGCCGACAGCCGACGGAGGGCTTACTTGCCTGCCAGCGTTACACGCGCGATGTCGATTTGCGTGCGGTAAGCAAGCAAGGCTGCGGCAACCGTAACGATTCCCGTCCGCGCCTCATCCCAATTCCGCTGTTCGATCGCCTCACGAATATACGGCATCGTTTTCACGCCGTACCCGGTGTAAAAACCGGGGGCGTACAACTGATGACGATACCACGGCCGACGCGGCAAGCCGGTCGGCGTCGTGAGCGTATGCTCGGCGGCCAAAAGTGCCCGATCGGTGGCCGATGCGGTACTCGGAGCCGTGCTCGTGGAGAGTGCGATTCCGAGTGCCGCATCGTAGGCTTGGGCGCTGGTTTGCAGCGCTGCCACGGCATCGTTCAACGCGCTAAAATCGATGGTTGGAACCGGGCTGCGTTTGGTCGGCGCGACGAACGTTTCGCGCGGGTCGGCGGCGAACGTGAAGCTGCCGTCATCGATGAGCGCGTTACGTTTGAGCGTCGCACTGCCTTCGTCGTCGACGAGTTTTGCGACTTCGCGCGCGTAGCGCGCGATGGTGTCGGCCGAGGGCGCGAACGCATACGGCAACACGTCGGCGTCCGCGAACCGGAGGACGATTCGACCGGCCGTCTTCGCAAGCGTCAGCCCGTAGGCGAACGTCGGATCTTTGAAACGCGTGTATTCATCGAACGAATCGAATATCGAATGGTACGAACCGTTTCCCGATTCTCCGCCGAAACCGAGGTTGATCGCCGCCACGCCGACGTGTTGGACGAACGGCGTGTAATCCGATCCCGATCCGAGCGCCTCGAGGTGGAAGGCCGATCCCGGTTCGATCGGCGCGGCGACATCAACGCCACCTTCGTCATCGGCTTGCAGACTTGCGAAGCCATCCAGGCGCAGCTTTTGGGCGGCGAGTTGTCGGCGTTCGATCGACACCCCGCGTTCGGGATCGACGACTTCACGTGCGACCTCGTCGACCGTTCGCTCGAGCGAATGTGAGCCTTGCGCGAAGAGAAAGCCGCGTCCGTTTCCATCGCTATTGACGTAGACCGCGGCATGATCGCGTAATTCGGCTTCATGTGCCTCGGCCCACGAACTCGACCCGAGCAGTCCGGGTTCTTCTCCGTCCCAAAGGCAGTACACGAGCGTGCGCTTCGGCTTCCAGCCGGTTTTCGTCAGCGCGGCGATCGCTTTTGCCTCCTCCATCACGGCGACGGCCCCGGAAAGCGGATCGGCGGCGCCATTGACCCAGCCGTCATGATGATTGCCGCGCACGATCCATTCATCCGGCCGTTCCGCTCCGGCCAACTTTGCAATGATGTCGTACGCCGTAACGTAGCCGAAGGCGACGTCGAGCTTGAGATGAACGCGTGCCGGTCCCGCCCCAAGATGATAGGTGATCGGCAGTGCACCGCGCCACGCCGCAGGCGCCACCGGACCGCCGAGCGATCGTAAAAACGGAAGCGCATCCGTATACGAAATCGGCAAAACCGGAATTTTCGTCAGCGTCGGAATGTCTTTGATCGCAAGGCGTTTCGCGCCGGGGATCGGCGCTTCGCCGCCGGTTGAAGGATCGCCGGAATAGGTCGGAATATCGGCAACGGATCCGCGCTGGGCGCTCGTCGCATTGCGGTAGGTTCCGTTCGGATAGGCGTTGCCGCCCCAATAGCCATCATCGCGCGGATCCGAATAGATGATACAACCGAGAGCACCGTGTTCTGCGGCGACCTTCGGCTTGATTCCGCGCCACGATCCCCCGTAACGCGCGATGACGATCTTGCCTTTGACATCGATCCCGTGCTGCGCGAGAATTTCGTAGTCCGCCGGAATGCCGTAATTCACGTACACGAGCGGCGCGGTGACGTCGCCGCCGATCGAATAGGCGTTGTACGTCGGAAGCTGCTCGCCTATTTGATTCGAGGTGCGATCTTCTTTGAGCGGCTTCTCTTGCAGACTTGCGACGAATCGCGTGGGCGAGAGTAATTCGAGCTTGCGTTCTTTCGGCGTCGAGAACAACACCTGAAACGTCTCGAGCTTCGCGTCCCAACCCCAGCTCTGAAATTGCGCGACGAGCCACGCGGCGTTGGCCTTATCGTACGGTGAGCCCAAGTGGTGCGGGCGCGCCGAGAGGCGTCGCAACCATGACTTCATCTCCGCGGCGTTCATATTCGCATCGAAGGTCGACTCCGCAGCGCGTTCGGCGGCGGCATGCTCCTGCGTGTAGCCGAGGATCGGACCTGGCGGCGGAGCCGGGGAGAGTGCCAGAAGCGGCGCGACGATTGCAACAGAGGCAAGCGAACAAAGCAAGCGGCGTATCATACGTTCGAGTACTACGCTTGGATGGAAACGGCCTCGCGTTTGCGGTCCTCGATATGCAAAGCCGGGAGCACGATGGCAAACGTCGTCCCAAGCGAATCGCTGGCACGCAACTCGAGCGTTCCCCCGCAGCGTTCGACCGCGCGCTTGGCGATGGCAAGGCCGAGTCCGGATCCCTCGACGTCGCCTCGCGAGAGCCCGCGATAGAAGCGGTCGTAAATATGCGGCTGATCGAGCGGCGCGATCCCCGGTCCGCCATCGCGAACGATCACCTCGACGCCGCGATTTGCGCGTTGTACGTCGATGCGAATCGGCGCATCGGGCGCATATTTGAGCGCGTTCTGAAGCAGATTGCCGACGGCTTCGTGCAGTTCGTGACGATCCGCCGACACCGTGGCATCGACCGAGAGCGTGAGTTCGATCGGTGTTTTCGGCGCGAGTTGCCGCTGCGGATCGACGACCTGGCGTACGAGTTCGCCGAGGTCGATCCGATCGGGCGGACGTTCGTCCACCGCGTCGAGTTGCGTGAGCAACATCAAGTTGTCGATGAGCGTGCGCATACGATTGCTCTCCAGCGCGATGAGTTCGAAGATGCGCGGCGTCTTGCTGTCATCGTGCGGTATGCGCTTCTTGAGGACGTCGATGAAACCCATGACGACGGTGAGCGGCGTGCGCAATTCGTGACCCGCATCCGCGACGAATTGGCGCATCTGCGCCTCGGCCACTTCGCGCTCGGCAAATGCCGCAGCGACCTGCTGCGCGGCCCCGTTATAGGCGATCGCAAGTGCGGTGAATTCGTTTTTGCCGCCGGTATCGATCGAGCGCGGCGTGAAGTCGCCGGCAGCAAAGCGTTCGAGCGACTGCGTGACGTCGATCAGCGGGCGCAAGGCTTGACTTGTGATGACGCGTCCGAGGATCCAGGCGAGCAGCGCGGCGATCAGCGCGAGCGGCACGATCGTGACGAGATAGCCGCGCAAAACCGTCGCGATGCTCTCCGTCGTCGCCGTAATGAAGACCCGCCCGCCGAGGAACGGCACGCGCTCGACCTTGATTCCGATGAGCGTACCGAAGGCGAAGAGCGCCTGGGTGCGGCCGTCATGCGGCGCCACCGGATGCGAATCGAGAATCTTTTTTTCGTCACGAACGCCGCTCGGGATGATTCGCACGCGCAA
>Ga0123337_10002397_pt1 | contig 21514 bp, 10 predicted proteins | sample frozenSSSSmetaG_FD_89792 | JGI IMG/M metagenome (GOLD analysis project Ga0123337, IMG submission 89792) | Glacier valley bacterial and archeal communities from Borup Fiord, Nunavut, Canada, to study Microbial Dark Matter (Phase II) -... | ecosystem: Environmental > Aquatic > Freshwater > Ice >...
CGAAGTTGGTTTTTCAGCCACCGAGAATTCGTCATAAACTACCACCGTATGGGTATTATCTATCTTTAACAAGCTGTCTTTGAATTCATTGAGGAACGCTTGTTGTTTGACAGGATCCGCATTACCATAATCAGCGTGCGCCTTTTGACGGTTCGCCGTTGCGATGAGACAAATTTAGCCGTTCCAACAGGTCGTAGATGCCAGAGTGGTAGTCCACCTGGTAGGTTGCCGTTAAGTATTGACACATGAGTTGGCCAGTCCAGATATTGCCAGTCAGACCGCACTCGTTGGGCCGTTTATTAAGCAAGATCTGCTTAAAATCAGCTTCCTGTTGGGGGTAAGTCGTTTGGGTTGCTTGCGTTTTTCGGGCTGACACAACAACTCAAAGCCCCCCAGGCAATAGGTGGTGATGTAGTGCCGAAGTGTATTGGGGTGGATAGCCAGTGCCTGAGCGAGGGTCTTCACCGACTGGCCTTGTGGGTAGGCATGGACTACTCGTAGTTTGCGCCGGATATATTCCTGGGGGTGACGATGCATCTGCTGCTGCCAGTGGATTAAATCCAAGCCTCGTTTCTCAAAAGCTGGTCGTAGGGAGTTCATGGTCAAAGTTAATACCTTTCACCCTAAAGGGAATAGCTTGGGCATAGGTGTTAGGTTTGGGGCGGACACGAATCCGGCCCCGTGCTGCTGTAATCACTTAATATGCGGCCAAGTTGGGATCTCTTATTCTCGCAGCAACGCTACCAGATGATGGTTGATGAAGAGCGTTTCCTTCCACTTCTGTTCTGACCGCAGCACATTAGCTTCCACCAGCTGACGCAGATACTTAGAAGCAGTACGACGGTCAATAGCCAGCCGGTCAACTAAGAATTCAATCTTGCTGTAAGGGTATTCGAACAGGATTTCAATCAACTCCTTGCTGTAAACTTTGGGCAACTCACGGCGCACACGCTCGACGGTCTGATCGAACAGAGCCTGAATGCGGGTGATCTGTTCAATCGTTTGCCGGGCCGTAAGCTCTACCGCCCGAAGCATAAACAGAATCCACTCAGCCCAGTTGCTCTCTGTTCGGACGCCCTGCAACAGTCGGTAGTATTCCCCTTTATGAGCAATGATATAGCCACTCAGATACAGAATCGGCTCACCCAACAACTCGTGCAGAATCAGATAGAGTACGTTGATGATCCGACCCGTTCGCCCATTCCCGTCGTAGAAAGGGTGAATACTCTCGAACTGATAGTGCTGGATAGCCAGTTTGATCAGCACCGGAATGTCGTCCGGCTGGTGGCTGTTGAGGTATTCTTCCAGATTACGCATCAGTCGGTTGAGTACCGCAGCATCATCAGGCGGGGTATAGATCACCTGATTGGTCCGGTCGTTACGCAGGCTAGTTCCCGGCAGACGCCGGATACCGGCCTGATTTTGCTCTAATTCCTGCTGAATCTGCACAATGCCGTTGGTACTCAGAAAGCCTTTCTCGTTGATAAAGCGGTAGCCGGTATAAAGTGCCTGCCGGTAGTAAAGTACCTCTTTGGTGGCCGTATCGACCAACTGACCTTTGAGCGTCATGGCCTGGTAGAGCTTATCGTCGGTCGTGATGATGTTCTCAATTTCGGAGGATGCTTTGGCTTCTTTGAGAACCAGCGCATTAATCAGGATGGCGGGATTAGGTAGCAATCTGCTCAGCCCCTTGAGTTCAGCCAGAGCCGTGGCGGCCCGGCTTTCCTGGCGTAGTATGGCCAGTGTTTCCACCATCTGGCGGTCGGGTGGCAAAAGCGGCAAGTGGTTAAATGGGTATTCAGGGTCGAATGAGATCACATACAAATATATAGAATAAATGCACATGATATACTTCTCATGTGCATTTTATGTACATGAGAAACTGCCTACGCCTATGAGGTTGACCGTACCCAAAAAATCACTTGCTTTCCGGTAATACGAACCCTGCTACTGTTTCGGCATGGAAATGGCCACGTCGGGCACCGTAATCTTCTCTACCTGCAACTGTCGGCAGAGCGCGTTGAACCGGGCAATGTCGTTCTGAATAAGCAGGTTCATATCCGTTTTCAGGGGCTGCCAGATAGCGTTCAACTCCGTCAGGCGTTCCTGCTGCCCGGCCGTAACGTAAGGAATGTTGGTGTCCGTTTCGCCCTTCAGAAAAATGTAATCCGCGCTTAGCTTATTCTCGAAGTTGATAACGTCGTCGTTGGACTGCGACTTCGGCTGAATCACTTTCTCCTCCCACAGCTTAATCTTTTTAGCCACTGCCCGGCCCGAGTCGGCAACGGCTTTCAGGTTGGGTTTATCGTCGATGAGGTCGACCAGGTCGTTGATCTGCTTCTGGGCTTTCCGCATCCGGTTGACGCCGAGGTGAATTTCTTTGACCCCTTCTTCGATGGCCATAAGCGTCTTTTGCTGCTGGGCATAGTCGGCCGCTGTTGCGGTAATACGGGGGTCGGGCAGGATGGCAAACGCTACCGTTTTAGCCTGTTTACCCAGCTTCACCAGGGCCTGATACGCGCCTGGGGCTACCTTACGGCCAGCGTAATTGCCTTCGATAAAGACCTTCTCGATGGCGGGCAGCGTTTCGGCCCGCATATCCCAGACGAACCGGTTCAGGCCCGGCCTCATCGTCAGCGTGGGTTCGGGCGACGGGCCACCCGGAAACTGCACGAATTTCTTGTCTTTCTTGCTGCTGAACCGGCGCAGTACGACTCCCTGCTCCGACCGGATTTCCATCGTCAGCGTCGCGCTGGTGTCTGTTTTGGCGGGTAGCTGGTAGTAAATCACCACGCCCGTCGAGGGGTTTACGCCCGCAAACCCGTTGCGCCCGGGACTGCTACCCGCGTCTTCATCGTTTTCTTCTTCCACGACTTTATCCAGCACACTGCCGCCCGACACCCGATACGCATCTTCGGGTTTGTAGACGAGCAAACTGTCTTTGGGGGCTTTCTCGCTGAACTGCCGGATGGGGCCGAGGTCGTCCAGAATCCAGAATGACCGCCCGGCGGTGGCCGCAATCAGATCGCCCTGATGCACTTTCAAGTCGGTAACGGGAGAGACAGGCATGTTGAGTTGCCAGGGCCGCCAGTTTACGCCCCCGTTGTACGAGATATAGAGACCCGTTTCGGTACCGGCGTACAGCAGTCCTTTGCGCTCAGGGTCTTCGCGGACGGTGCGGGTGAAGGCACCGTAGGGGATGCCCGTTACGAGTTTTGTCCAGGTTTTGCCGTAATCGGTGGTTTTGTAGATGGCCGGAGCGAAGTCGTTGAACTTATAGCGCGTCGTGGCGATATAGGCCGTGGCGTTGTCGTGGGGCGACACTTCGATACTGTTAATCAGCGTTTCGGGCAGGCCAGCCGGGGTAACGTTGGTCCAGGTCGTGCCGTTGTCGCGGGTGAGGTACACGAGTCCATCGTCGCTGCCGGTCCAGATAACGCCTTTCTCGGCGGGCGATTCGAGGACGTACGTGATGGTGGCGTAGTTCTCGCCACCCGCGCCTTCATTGGTGTAGGGTGCTCCGCCCCAGCCCAGTTTGGTCGAGTCATGGCGCGTCAGATCGGGCGAAACGGGTAGCCAGCTTTTGCCCATGTCCGTCGTTTTGAACAGGCGGTTCCCGGCGTGGTAAAAAGCGTTCGGCTCGTGTTTCGACCAGACGATGGGTGCATTCCAGTTGAAGCGGTATTTCATCGTTTTGGCCTGCAATGCCTGGTACTGAATCGGCGACACCATGATGCCCTTGCCCTCGCGGGTTTGCTGGTCGAGCACTTCGATGGTGCCCTGGTAGCTGCCACCCATCACGTAACGCGGATCGTTGGGGTTGAAGGCCAGAAACGCGCTCTCGCCCCCCGCTGAGGCCGTCCAGTCCTTGTCCGTGATGCCACTGCCGTTGGTGGTGCGGCTGGCAATCATCACCGACGTGTTGTCCTGCTGACCGCCATAGACATAGTACGGAAAGCGGTTGTCGGCGTTGACGCGGTAGAACTGCGCTGTGGGCTGGTTGTTCTCCGACGACCACGATTTGCCGCCGTTGAAGGAGACCGCACCCCCGCCATCGTTGTTCAGAAACAGGTTTTTACTGTTCTTCGGGTTGATCCACAGGTTGTGGTGATCGCCGTGCGACCCCGGCACCGGTGCAAAGGTCTTACCGCCGTCGATGGATTTCAACACCGACGTATTGAGCACGTAAACGGTGTTTTCATCCACCGGATCGGCGAAGATTTCGATGTAGTACCAGGCCCGCTGAATGGTGCGGTGATCTTTGCTGACCCGGGTCCAGCTTTTGCCCGCATCTTCGGAGAGGAACACCCCGCCTTTGTCGGCTTTGGAGTCGGACTCGATCACGGCAAAAACCCGGCTGGGATTGGCGCGGGACACCGAAATGCCCATTTTGCCGAGTTCGGCAGGCAAGCCTTTCTCTAATTTCGTCCAGGTCTCGCCCGCGTCCGTCGATTTGTAGAGGCCGCTGCTTTTGCCCCCGCTCTGCACCTGCCAGGGTGTGCGCCGGTGCTCCCACATGGACGCGTACAGGATGCGCGGGTTGGTCATGTCCATGCACAGGTCGTTGCAGCCCGTATTATCATCGACAAACAGCACCCGCTTCCACGACTTACCGCCATCGGTAGTTTTGTACACGCCCCGCTCCGACGAGGGACCGTGCAAGGCACCCTGGGCCGCGATAAACACAACATCCGGGTTTTGCGGATGCACCCGTACGGCAGCAACGTGGCGGGTGAGATCGAGGCCGAGATGCTGCCACGTTTTTCCGGCATCGGTCGATTTGTATACACCATTGCCGTAGGACGTCATCACGCCCCGTGGCGCGTGTTCGCCCATGCCTGCGTACACCACCGCCGGGTCGGACTCGCAAATGCCGATAGCCCCCACCGACGACGTTTTCAACTGCCCGTCGGAGACGTTGTTCCAGGTCATGCCCGCGTCGGTCGTTTTCCAAATACCCCCGCCCACGGTACCCATGTAGTACAGTTGCGGATCGCTCGCTACGCCGGACCCGGCTACAGACCGCCCTCCTCGATACGGCCCGATGTTGCGCCATTTAACGGGTTTGAAATACGGATCGTTATTGAGCGTGGAATCAGCTACCGACACCGATAGCATTTTTGTCGTTTTAGGCTTCTGGGCCAGCAGCGAGGTGAGCGATGAAACGAAGCAAAGAAGAAGTATTATGTTGCGCATAGTGAAGTAAATTATCGGGTTAACGTGTCTCAAGATAGTATTAATCAGGTTTCAACCGTCGGGTCAGGTGGTACGCTGACGGAGAGTTCGAACTGGCCTTTGTCATTGGCCGCAGTGCCCCGCGTGGTGCCGCTGACCAGCCTACAGACCATTTTTTTTCACCGGCTCTGTTTTCACCAGTTTATCCAATTCCGCAAGTTGCCGGGTCAGGTCGGCCGACAGCTCGTTATAGACTTTGTAGGAGCCGTCGGTGGGTTTGGCATCACCCGTTTCGACGCTGCGCCAGAGCGCGGCCAGGCGGTTGTTCAGTTTAATGGGAAAGTTCAGCGGGTCCTGACCGCTCTGATTACGGATCTGATAGAGGTTTTCCTCAATGACACTCAGTTGCTCTTTCAGCTTCGTATTGGCTGGATTAACGGGCTGCTGGGCCACTTTTTCTTTCAGCGTCCGAATCTGAATTACGGCCTCGTTGGCCTTGCTGGTCTGATCGCGGAGTTTCATGGCTAAGGTAAACTGCTCCTGCACATCGGCGGGTTTAATGCCCTTCAGCCGGGGGTCGAGCCGGATCTCGAACGGCTGCGTATTGGTTTGGCCGCCCACCGTAAGCCGCACCTGATACATTCCCGGCAGGGCTAACGGACCTGAGGTGGGGCGGGCACCCCATAAAATCATGCCTTTAAAATAGGTAGAGCCGGGGTAGCGGAGGTCCCATTCGTAGCGGTTCAGTCCGGCGGCTGTGGTGGGCAGCTTGATTTTGGGCGGCCCTTCGTCGTCGTCCTCGTCGTTCTTTTTCTCTTCTTTCGGTTTAGTACCCGTGAAGGCATGAAGCAGCGTACCGGCGGCATCCAGGATTTCGATTTTTACACTGTCGGCCTGTTTGGCCAGGTAGTACTGAAATACCGCTGGTTGCACCCGCCGAACGGCGTAATAGGGTTTGAACAGATGGGTACTTTTTTTGGCCATATCAGCTGTAAACTCCCGCACCGGCGCCACGTCGTCGAGCACATACACCGACCGACCGTGCGTGCCAATCACCACATCTTTCTCCGTCACCTGAATGTCCGAAATCTGGGTGTCGGGCAGTTTCAGTTGGAGGGGTTGCCAGGCGGCACCGTCGGTAAAGGACACCCAAACGCCGTGTTCCATGCCCGCATAGAGCAGGCCGGGGCGTGTGATGTCTTCCCGGATGGTATGCGCGTAATCGTCGGGGCGCAGGCCGGTGATAATCTTCTGCCAGGTCTTGCCGTAGTTGTCGGTTTTCCAAAGGTAGGGCGTGCGGTCGTCCATCTGGTAGCGTTTGGCGGCTACGTAGGCGGTGCCGGGCTTGTGCCGCGATGCTTCAATGATGCTCACCCGCGTTTGTTTGGGCATATCGGGGGGCGTAATGTTCTGCCAGCTTTTGCCGTGATCGCGGGTGATGTGAATTAACCCATCGTCCGAGCCGGCCCAGATCGTGTTGACATCGTGGTATGACGGAGCCAGGGCAAATACGGTGGCGTAAATCTCCGGCCCGTTCATGTCCATCGTAATCACGCCCCCGCTCTTACCAAGCGTTGCCGTATCGGCCAAGGTGAGGTCGGGACTGATTTTAGCCCAGCTCTGGCCTTCGTTGGTCGATACCCACACGTGCTGCGAACAAACGTAGAGTCGGCTCGGGTCTTTGGGTGAAAATACAATCGGGTAGGTCCACTGCCACCGCTCCGGCAGGGCGCTGGCCGGTTCGCCCGAAAAGAAGCGTGGATAAACCTGCACATCGCGGGTTTGGCCCGTCGACCGGTCGTAACGGGTGAGCAGCGCCCCCTGGCTACCGGCGTAGAAAATGTCGGGGTTTTTAGGGTCCTGGGTAATGTAGCCGCTTTCGCCCCCGCCCACTTCGTAGGTCCATTCGCTTTTACGGATGCTGTTGCCCCGTGCCAGATAATTACCCCACCCCTCACTGACCACGGCCACGGTCGAGTTATCCTGCTGCGCCCCGGCCACGTGGTATGGAAAATCGTTGGTGACGGTGATGTGGTAGAGCTGTGCAGTGGGGAAATTTTCGTCGGTCCAGGTTTTTCCGCCGTTGACCGATACGCTGCCGCCCCCGTCGTTGGCCGTAATCATCCGGGTCGAGTCGGCCGGGTCGATCCAGAGATCGTGGTTATCGCCGTGGGGTACTTTGATGGATTTACTGAATTTTACGCCCCCGTCGGTCGATTTATAAAAGTTCACATTCAGGCAGTAAACGGTGTTTTTGTCGAGCGGGTCGGCGTAGATGCGGGAGTAGTAGAACGCCCGTTGCCGCAGTTTGCGCTCGTCGTTGACGTGGGTCCAGGTCATACCCGCATCGTCGGAGCGATACACGCCCCCGTCTTCGGCTTCCACAATGGCCCACACGCGGTTGGGATCGACCGGCGACACCGTCACGCCAATCTTGCCGACGGTGCCTTTGGGCATACCGGGTTTGCGGGTCAGTTCGGTCCAGGTGTCGCCCCCGTCGATGGATTTGAACAGGCCCGACTCGCCCCCGCCCCCCCACATTTTCCAGGGTTTGCGATAGACCTGCCAGATGGATGCGTAAAGCACACGGGGGTTTGTCCGGTCAATGATGAGGTCGATCCCACCCGCCTGGTCGCCTTTGTAGAGAACTTTTTTCCAGGTCGCTCCACCGTCCGTAGTGCGGAAAATGCCGCGCTCTTCATTGGGGCCGTAGGGATGCCCCAGCGCGGCTACATAGGCAATGTCGGGGTTAGTGGGATGAACCCGAACGCGGGCGATGGCCTGGGTATTTTTCAGGCCCATATGTTTCCAGGTTTTGCCGGCATCGGTCGTTTTATAGACGCCATCGCCCTGCATGATATTGCCCCGTAGCTGGGTTTCGCCGGTGCCGATATACACCACATCGGGGTTTGATTCGGCCACCGCCACGGCTCCCACCGACGAACTTGTTAACTGCCCATCGGTAACGGGTGCCCAGGTCATGCCGCCATCGGTGGTTTTCCACAAACCGCCCCCCACCGCTCCGAAGTAATATTCCTGCTTCCGGCCCGGTGAGCCAGCCGCCCCCAGCGACCGTCCACCCCGCGTGGGACCGATGTTGCGCCAGGCCATACCTTTGAACACCGAATTTGTGCTCGTATCGGTCATGGCAACGGGTTGCTGTGCCCATAACCGACTGGTCAGTAGCAGGCTGACAATGATGATTGCGTAAACAGGAAAATACTGTTTCATGGGAAGAAGCTTGTTTGGATGATGGTGCGTATCGGAGTTATGTCAACTCATTCCTTGTCCGGGTACCAGTCAATACCTGGCCTACCGGCAGGCGTGAAACAGACAAACGTAAGCAAGTCCAGTCCCACATCACATAGTAGATCGGTAAAATATCTTCTGCATTTCAAAAAAAAACAGTCATTCTTGGTTGACTTCCGGCTATTCTACTGGCTGTTTATTCTAATTTTGAGCTATTCAACAAAACGCTCTTATCAGTAGGCCGATTTCCTCAAATTGGTGTACTTCGCGTTCTGGTTGGCTTTGCTCACTTTAGTCGGGTTTTCACTACCACCCATTCTTCACCCACTGTGGTCTATTGTTTAATTCCACTTTTAGCAATCCTGCATGAAACAAACTCTCCTCATCTTCTTCACATTCGCTTCCTGTTTTACGTTGGCCCAGTCGATTAGGGTTCAGAGTAAAACGTCGCTCCAACCCATTGAAACGGTCGAAATTCGGGGTGGCTCTACCCAATCAACCCCGTCGCAGTTTACCGACCGGGTTGGCGTAGCCGATGTCTCGGCAATGGCCGATGCAGACCAGCTTAGTTTCCGGCGCGTGGGCTACCAGACCGCTACATATACCCTGGCTCAACTGCGGGCTATGAACTTCAGGGTGTTGCTGGCCGAAAAACAGGTAGAACTTAACGAAGTGGTCGTGTCGGCCAACCGGACCGTCGAATCGCAGGCGCGCGTGGCCCAATCTATCCGGGTATTGAGCCGGGATGAACTGCGGTTTCTCAACCAGCCGACGATGGCCGAGGTATTACAGCAGAGCGGTCAGGTACTGGTCCAGAAAAGTCAGTTGGGCGGAGGAAGTCCGATTTTGCGGGGCTTCGAGGCCAACAAAGTCCTGATGGTTGTCGATGGAGTTCGGATGAACAATGCCATTTTCCGGGGTGGGCATTTGCAAAACATCCTCACCATCGACAATGCCGCAGCCGAACGGGTGGAGGTTACCCTGGGGCCAGGTTCGGTCGTGTACGGCAGCGATGCGCTGGGCGGGGTTATTTACGTGCAGACGCTGTCGCCCCGGCTAAGCAGTTCGGGTACACCGACCGTACGTGCCAACGGCTTTGTTCGCTACAGCACCGCCATGAACGAAAAAACGGGTCATGCCGACTGGAACCTGGGCTTTCGGAAGTGGGCATTGACCAGCAGCGTAACGGCTTCCGAATTCGGTGATTTGCGGCAGGGAGCACAACGTAACAGCGATATCGGGCAGTTGGGGCTACGACCATTCTACGCCGGGTATGAAAATAAAACCGATGTCAAACTGACCAACCCAGCCCCTGACAACCAAGTCCCGTCTGGCTACAAACAAATCGACTTGCTGCAAAAAGTGCTGTTTCAACCCAACGACCGCACACAGCACCTGCTGAATATCCAGTTCTCGACCAGCACCGACATTCCCCGCTACGACCGCCTGTCGGAAACGGATGCGAAAGGGAACCTCAGCCACGCGCAGTGGTACTATGGCCCCCAAAAACGTCTGCTGACGGCCTACAGCCTGACAAAACAGTTTACGGCGGGAATTGCCGACGAACTGAAAGTGATTGCTGCGTATCAGGACATCGAAGAAAGCCGCCACAACCGCCGGTTTGGCAACTATGGACTGCAACACCGCACCGAGCGGGTAGGGGTCTGGACGCTGAATGCCGACCTGAAAAAGAGTATAGCCGCCAACCATACACTGCGCTACGGCCTGGAAGGCACCTATAACACGGTTCAGTCAACGGCCTACCGCGAAAATGTGCAGACCGGCAAAATCGACCCGCTCGACACGCGTTACCCCGACGGCGGGGCCAACACGCAGTCGCTGGCGGGCTATGCATCGGGTACGGTCGATGTTACGTCCCGTTCGACGCTGACCTACGGAGCGCGGTACGCCTACAACCGGCTGTACGCTAAATTCAACGACAAAACGTTCTTCCCGTTCCCGTTCGGCGACATCACCCAGCAGTCCGGGGCATTGACGGGGAGCCTGGGCTGGGTAACGCGGTTGCCGGGCGACTGGCGGCTGGCGGGGTCCCTGGCATCGGGCTACCGGGTTCCCAACGTCGATGATCTGGCGAAGGTGTTTGAGTCGGTGGCCGGTACGCTGATCGTCCCGAATCCGAACCTGAAACCCGAGCGAACATACACCCTCGATGCCGGGATTCATAAGCAAATCGGGGATCGAGTATCGCTGGAAGTCGAAGGATTTTATACCCTTTACAACAACGCCCTCACCACGCAGCCCGGCACGCTGAATGGCCAATCTCAGGTTGACTACAACGGCCGGACGAGCCAAATCGTGACGCAGACCAACGCTCAGAAAGCCCGGCTCTACGGAGCTAATGCGCAACTGGTGGTCGATCTAACGTCGTCGCTGACCCTCTTCGGTACGGTGACCTACACGCGTGGCCGCGTACAAACGGATACAACCTCGTTTCCACTCGACCATATTCCGCCCCTCTATGGCAAGGGTGGCCTTCGGCTGACCATCAGACAGTTTCGCGCCGAAGCCAATGTCTTGTTCAACGGCTGGAAACGCTTGAGCGATTACAGTCCGAGTGGGGAAGACAACCTTGTTTACGCAACAGCTCAGGGGATGCCCGCCTGGCAAACAATCAACCTGCGCAGCAGCTACCAGGTAAATCGGTATGTTCAGGTGCAGGCTTCACTGGAGAATATACTGGATCGCAACTACCGCGTTTTTGCCTCCGGTATCAGCGCGCCGGGCCGCAATCTGGTGCTCACGCTACGGGGGACGTTGTGATATGGTTTTGACAGTCAACAGGACAGGTACGCAGGCCAATCGATCAGGCAAGGCAACGTTGCTGACCCGTTGACCGTAACAGCAGACGTCAGCAATACACAATCATAACAATCAGCACCAGCACTTAACTTAAACACGAACCAATGTCAACAATGAACTCAAAACTCACTATCTCCACACTCGTTCTCCTACTGGGACTGCTACCCGGACTTTCATTTGCCCAGAAGAAAGCAAAATCAGTCGCTAAAGTCAGCACGAATCAAGTTTCCGACAGCCTGTTCAATGGGTTGCACTGGCGCAACATCGGCCCGTTTCGCGGGGGGCGGTCGCTGGCCGTTTCGGGACACGTCAGTCAACCCCTGACCTACTACTTCGGCGCGACGGGCGGGGGAGTCTGGAAAACGACCGACGGAGGAGCCAACTGGGTGTCGATCTCCGATACCGCGTTTAAGTCCAGTTCGGTGGGGGCCATTGCCGTGGCTCCGTCCGACCCCAACACGATTTACGTGGGCATGGGCGAGTCGGACATTCGCAGCAACATCGCCAATGGCGACGGTATCTATAAATCGACCGACGCGGGCAAAACCTGGAAGCACGTCGGGTTGAAAATGGCCGATGCCATCGGAACTATCGAAGTGCATCCGCAAAACGCCGATGTCGCTTACGTGGCCGCGCTGGGCAACCCGTTCGCACCCAACAAGGAGCGCGGGGTGTTCCGCACCACCGACGGCGGCAAAAACTGGAAACAGATACTGGCCAAAAACGACAGCACCGGCGCGGTGGTCGTGAAACTCGACCCCAGCAATCCGAATATCGTGTATGCGTCGATGTGGCAGGCTTATCGCAACAGCTACACGATGAGCAGCGGGGGCAAAGGCTGTGGTCTTTATAAATCGACCGACGGGGGCGACACCTGGACCGAACTAAGCCGCAAACCCGGTATGCCCAAAGGAATGCTGGGTAAGATTGGTATCACGGTATCGCCGGTCAATTCAAACCGGCTCTACGCCATGATCGAGAATGCGAAGGGTGGCCTCTACACCTCTACCGACGCAGGGGAGTCTTGGCAGTTGGTCAACGAAGACAAAAACCTCTGGCAGCGGCCCTGGTACTACATGATGCTGGCCGCTGACCCCCAGGACGAAAACGGCCTGATCGTGCTGAACGTGAACGCGCTGAAATCGTACGACGGCGGCAAAACGTTCAAGACCATCGGGGTGCATCACGGCGATACGCACGATGTGTGGTGGAACCCCAAAAATCCGATGAACTTCGCCATTGCCGACGATGGCGGGGCCGAGATTACCTACAATGGCGGGGCCACGTTCTCCGACGTTGATCTGCCCACGTCGCAGTTTTACCACGTCAACGTCGATAATGATTTTCCGTATAACCTCTACGGCGCGCAGCAGGACAACTCGTCGATCCGCATCGCCAGCCGCACCACCGACTTTTCGATTGGCAAGAACGCCTGGTATGCCGTGGCCGGTGGCGAATCGGGCTACATCACCCCCGACCCCACCAATTCACTCATAACCTATGGCGGCAGCTACGACGGCCTGATTACCCGTCACGACAAGGCCACCGATCAGGATCAGCGCATCAACGTCTACCCCGAATATTATATGGGCGGGGCCTCGTCAGCCCGGAAATACCGGTTTCAGTGGACCTACCCCATCGTGTTCTCGCCCCACGACAACAAGACGCTCTTTATTACCTCGCAGTATTTGCACCGCAGCACTGACTATGGACATTCCTGGGCCGATATAAGCCCCGACCTGACCCGCAACGACCCCAAAACGCAGGGCGACACGGGCGGTCCGATCACCAAAGACAACACCGGTGCCGAAACGTTCCCGACCATCTTCACCTTCGCCGAGTCGCCGGTGGAGAAGAACGTGTTCTGGGCAGGTTCGGACGATGGCGTCATGCACATCAGCCGCGACGGGGGTAAAGCCTGGACAAATATTACCCCGCCCGTGGCTATGTTGCCCGAAATGGCCATCATGAGCATCGTGCATCCGTCAGACCACACGGTGGGTAAGGCGTATCTGGCCGCTAAACGGTACATGTCGGGCGACCGCAAACCGTACCTGTTCAAAACGACTGACTATGGCAAAACCTGGACGAGCATTACGTTGGGTATTCCGGCCGACGAAACCTGCCACGTTGTGCGCGAAGACCCCAACAAACCCGGTCTGCTGTATGCCGGAACGGAGCGGGGGGTGTATGTCTCGTTCAATGATGGCAGTTCGTGGCAGAAGTTGAGCCTCGATCTGCCCGTCACACCCGTCCGTGATTTGCAGATTCACAAGCGCGAAAAAGATCTGGTCATTGCCACCCACGGCCGGTCGTTCTGGGTCATGGACGACATTACGCCCCTGCACGAGATCATGGACATGGAACAGTCGGGCAACGCGTTGCCGGGTAAAGCCGTGGGCAGTACTCACCTCTTCAAACCGCGCCATGCCTACCGGATGGAAGGCGGAGCGGGCAATCCCCGGCGTGGTGGTTCTCCCTCGGACGAAGGCGAAAACGCCCAGAACGGCGTTATTACGCGGTATTACCTGAAAAATAAGCCCACCAAAGAACTGAAACTTGTTTTCATGACCACGGCGGGCGACACCATTAGCGCCTACTCCAATCTGAAGGACAAAAAAGGACAACCGCTGAAAATTGCCAAGGAGTTTTATCAGGACGAAACCGCGCAGCGTCCCGGCAGTGCGCCAGCCCAGCCGGGTATGAACGTGTTCGTGTGGGACATGCGCTACCCCGATGCGACGGCTGTGGAGGGCACCAACGTAATGTGGACGGGTCGGGGTACGGGTGCCAAAGTAGTGCCGGGCAACTACAAAGTGCGGCTGTTGCTGGGCGACTCATTAGTGAGTGAGCAACCTATCGAAATTCGGAAAGACCCACGGTTGTCGATTACGGCGGCCGAGTATCAGGAGCAGTTCGACCTCATGCAGAAAATCAACGGTAAGCTGTCGGAAACGCACAAAGCCATCAACCAGATTCGCCAGATTCGGACGCAGATCGACGGGTATACGAAAAACGTGAAGGAGCCAAAAGCCGCTGAGAAGTTCAAAAAAGCGGCTAAACCGATGCTCGACGACCTCGACAAACTGGAATCGACGCTGATGCAGCCCAAATCCAAAGCCCCGCAGGATGCCCTGGCCTACCCCATCCAATTGAACGATAAAATGGCGGGGGTAGCCTCGGTCGTTTCGTCGGCCGACACGAAGCCGACAAAATCCTCCTTCACGGCCTATGACGATCTGGCGAAGCAGATCGATACGGCCATCGGTAAGCTGAAGGAAATTGTCAATACGCAGGTGCCGTCCTTCAACAAGATGGTAAACGAGCAGCAGATTCCGGCCATCATTCTCAACTAGGATTAAAAAGTTGTCCGTTAGAAGTGCGTTCCGAACTAAAGTTCGGAACGCACTTCTAACGTGTTTTTTCCTTCTCATGCTTTCCGATAGAACCATTTATAGCCTCCACCGCATCTCCGGCCTGATTGGGGGTTTGTTCATCCTGATTCTGACCATTACCGGGTCCATCCTCGTGGTCGATGCGCAGGTTGATGCCCTCCTCAATCCCCCTCAAACGCCGACTGGAGCCACGGGACCGCGCCAGTCCTACGATCAGTTGGTAGCCGCCCTGCACCGGCAATACCCAACGGCAACCTTCCGAAGCCTTCGACTACCGGAGACGGATACTCCGCAACCGGTTCGCGTCGACCTGATGGTTGACCGGGTGCGGCAGCGGATCGATGTGAACCCGTACACCGGCGCGGTCATGAGTGTGCGAAATGTGGACGACGCGTTGGTACGGCAGGTGCGTGAACTGCATGAGAACCTGCTGCTGGAACCCGTTGGTGGCTACGTCATGGGCCTGGCCGGTATCTGCCTCCTGGCATCGGTACTGACCGGAACCTGGTACTACCGCCGTTCGCTGCTGAGCGTTTTCAAGATCGGCGTTCGGTGGAAAAAGCCCCGCCGGATCGTTTACGCCGACCTCCACAAATGGCTCGGCGTGGTCGCGTTACTGTTCATGTTACTGATGAGTGCGACGGGCGTTTTCTTCCACTGGGAGCAGATCGAGCGATCGTTCGGTGATGGCGAACGACGTAAACGGCCAAAAGCACCAGAAAGCCAGCCCGCAGCGTTTGGTGTCGATGCGGCTCTGTCCAAATCCGAAGCAACGTTTGCCGGGTTTACGCCCCAGGTTATCCAATTTCCAAGTCCCGGCGATACAGTACTGGTGGTGCGCGGCAACTTCCCAAACAGCCTGCGCATTCTGGGTAAATACAATGTGGAAGCCAGCGTCGACGTGCGGACCGGTCAGCTCGTCGGTTCATTCGATGCGCGGGACGCCGGGCTGGAATACAAGGCCGAACACATTTTCGAGGAACTGCACTTTGGTCACTACGGCGGCTGGATTTCGCAGATTATCTACATTCTTCTGGCCCTCGCCACCGCCCTCGTCACCGTTACCGGACTGGTTATCTGGTGGTTGAAGCGTACCTAACCCCATCCCATTCCCATGAACTTTTCGTATTCCGCCAAGTGGCTGTTGCTGCCGCTGGCCATCCTGGTTTCGCTGACAACCCTACGGGCGCAGCCTTATTCGCCCGCGTTGTTCAACGCCATGCAGTGGCGCATGATTGGCCCGCACCGGGGCGGGCGAACGGTGGGCGCGGTGGGCGTTCCGCAGCAACCCAACGTGTTTTACATGGGCGTCAACAACGGGGGCGTTTGGAAAACGACTGATTACGGCCGCACCTGGTTGCCGATCTTTGACGACCAGCCGACCGGTTCCATTGGCGATGTGGCCGTGGCTCCCTCGAATCCCAACGTGGTGTACGTGGCCAGTGGCGAAGGGCTGCAACGCCCCGATTTGTCGGTAGGAACGGGCATGTATAAATCCACCGACGCGGGCAGGACGTGGTCATTTCTGGGGCTGAAAGACGGGCAGCAGATTGGTGGCATCAGCATTGACCCGACGAATGAAAACCGCGTGTTCGTGGCCGTGCTGGGCCATCCCTACGGTCCCAATACTGAACGGGGCGTTTACCGCACTACCGACGGAGGCAAAACCTGGGATCGGGTGTTGTACAAAGACGAAAATACCGGTGCCGTGCAGGTAACCATCGATCCCAAAAACCCGGATGTTGTTTACGCCGATCTATGGGCCGCCCGGCAGGGGCCGTGGGAGAATGGCGCGTGGCAGGGACCGGAGAGCGGACTCTACAAATCGACCGACGGCGGAATTACCTGGCAGAAACTGACCAACGGCCTGCCCACCATCGCGCAGGGCCTGGGCCGCATTGGCTTCTGCATTGCCCCCAGCGACCCCAACCGGCTCTATGCCACCGTCGATGCGGCCGAACTGGGTGGGGTGTACCGCTCCAACGATGCCGGAGCCACCTGGACAAGGGTCAGCAGTGACACGCGGCTCTGGGGACGGGGCAGCGACTTCGCCGAAGTGAAAGTACACCCGACCAATCCCGACGTCGTGTTTATTGCCGACGTAGCCGCCTGGAAATCGGAGGACGGGGGCAAAACCTGGAACGACTTTCGGGGTGCGCCCGGTGGCGACGATTACCACCGGCTCTGGATCAATCCCAACGAGCCGAACACGCTGATTCTGGCGGGTGATCAGGGCGCCATCATCACCGTCAACGGGGGGCAGACCTTCAGCTCGTGGTACAATCAGCCCACGGCGCAGTTTTATCACGTCAGCACCGATAACAGCTTTCCGTACAACGTCTTGGGCGGACAGCAGGAAAGTGGCTCGGTGGGTATTGCCAGCCGGAGCAACGACGGCGAAATCACCTTCCGCGAGTGGCACCCGGTGGCCGTAGAAGAATACGGCTACGTAGCAGCCGACCCGCTCGACCCGAATATCATCTACGGCGGTAAAGTCACCAAATTCGACAAACGGACCGGGCAGGTGCAGAATATCGCGCCCGAGGCCGTGCGGTCAGGTAAGTACCGGTTTGTCCGGACGGCCCCGGTGCTGTTTTCGCCCGTGGACCCAAAAACGCTCTTTTTCGCGGGTAATGTGCTCTTCAAAACGCAGAACGGCGGTAACGCCTGGCAGGTTATCAGCCCCGACCTGACCCGCGAAACCTACCCCGACATTCCCGAAAGTGTGGGGGTGTATCGCACCGATGCCATGAAAACCATGCCCCGGCGCGGGGTTATTTACACCATTGCGCCTTCGTACAAAGATGTCAACACGATCTGGGCTGGTACCGACGACGGCTACATTCAGGTGACGAGCGACGGAGGTAAAACCTGGAAAAATGTAACCCCGCCGGGTATTACAGCCTGGAGTAAAGTATCGCTCATGGATGCCGGGCGTTTTGATGCCAACACCGCCTACGCGGCTGTCAATCAGATCCGGTGCGACGATCTGCGGCCTCACATTTACCGCACCCACGACGGGGGCAGAACGTGGCAGGAAATTGTGGCCGGTTTGCCCGACAACGATCCCATCAACGCCGTTCGTGAAGACCCCGTCCGGAAGGGACTGCTGTTTGCCGGTTCGGAAACGGCCGTCTATGTATCATTCGACGATGGTAATCACTGGCAATCGCTGCGGCAGAACATGCCCGCTACGTCCATCCGCGACCTGGTCATTAAAGATGATGATCTGGTAGTAGGCACCCACGGCCGGTCGTTCTGGATCCTGGACGACATCACGCCCCTGCGTCAGCTAACGCCCCCATTGGCCAACGCCGAAACGGTTCTTTATAAACCGCAGCGCACCTATCGGGTTCGCTGGAACATGAACCCCGACACCCCTCTGCCCCCCGAAGAACCCGCCGGGCAGAACCCACCCGACGGTGCCGTTATCAACTATTATCTCCAGGGCAAGGCCAGTCAACCCATCACGCTGGACATTGCCGATGCCGCCGGAAAACGGGTGCGCAGGTACAGCAGCGATGATAAACCCTACACGGTACCGGATGTAAACTTACCAGCCTATTGGATTCGGCCGCAGCAGATTTTGTCTGGCGAGGCCGGGGCGCACCGGTTCATGTGGGACCTGCACTATACGCCCCTGGATTTGCCGCCGGCGTATCCCATTGCGGCCACTTACCACCAAACTGCCCCCGATCCAACGTCGCCCTGGGTTATGCCCGGCACCTACACCGTTACCCTGACGGTAAACGGGAAAACATACACCCAGCCGCTGGTGGTGGTCATGGACCCACGCGTGAAAACCAGCCCGGCCGCTCTGAAGCAACAGCACGACCTGTCGTTGGCCGTGTACGAAGGCCGACTACAGGTGATATCGATGCAGAAAGCGGTGCAGGAAAGAAAAGCGGCCCAAACGTCGGAGCAGCAGAAAGCCACTAACACGCTGAAAACCAGCCTGAACAGCCTTAACCGAACCCTGAGCAGTATTTTTGGCGTGTTGCAGGACACCGATATGCCCCCCACCACACAGGCCGTAGCCGCGGCCGTGCAGGCGCAGACTACCCTGGCTGAAGTGGCGCAAGCCTGGAAAGCGCAAACTTCCCGATAAAACAGCCGCTCTCCGGAAGCATTGCTAAACTGGCTTGGTTACGATGATTTCGAGTAAACTATGGTCATCTCTTAAAACAGCTTTACAGGTAGACAGGTAGCGGTGCGGTGTCGGATAAGTCCGGCCAGTAAGGTAGTTTGTTGTACTGACAAAGATGCTACGTCCTACCGGCTCACGTTCAGGGGTTCAGGACATTTTCGGTTTCGCCCCGTTTCGGAAGCAATACCAGCCCGATACCCGCTGTAATCGCAGCCACTATCAGCGGGTAAAGTAGCCCGGCGAAGGGATTGCCCGTAGCCGAAATCAGGGCCGTGGCCACAAACGGCGTCATCCCTCCGAAAATACCGTTACCAACGTGATACGGCAGCGAGAGCGATGTGTAGCGAATGCGGGCCGGGAACAGCTCCACCAGATAGGCCGCGATGGGTCCATAGGCCAGCGTGACAAAAAACACCTGGAGCCACACCCAAAAAATGAGTTGGTTACGGGCCTTGTTCGTAAGATGCACCACAGTCTTTACGTCGGGTTTGGCCAGCAGCGGGCCGGTAGTTGTGGCGAGCGCAACGGAAGTGCCGTCCGTAAAGAGATTCGTTTCCGTGATCGTCAGCGTGTTGGCCTTCAGCGCCCGTATACGGCTGACTTGCCGGTTCACCACCGGTTTGCCGACGTAATCCACCACTGCGTTCATTTGCCGGTAGATGGGATAAAAACCGATGGTAGCCAGGGCCAGTCCGGTCATCATCAGTCCCTTTCGCCCAATCCGGTCCGACAGCGCGCCGAACACTACGGCAAACGGCGTGGCTAACAGCAGGGCCACCAGCATGATGGTGTTGGTTTGCACAAAGTCGACGTTCAGGATGGTGCCCATGAATACGCTGCTGTAAAAATGTGCTGTGTACCAGATACAGCCGTAGCCCATTGTCAGGCCAAAAAGGGCCAGCAGGACCAGCCGACGGTTTTGGGGATCGACGAAGGAATCACGCAGCGGATTCGTTGACGTGGTGCCGGCGGCTTTTAGCTGCGCAAACACCGGCGATTCGCCCAGCCGTCGCCGGATGAAGTACGACACCACCACCAGCAGGCCCGACACGGCAAACGGGATGCGCCATCCCCACGCCTGGAACTGTTCAAAGGATAGCCCCAACCGGCAACTCAGAATGATGGCGGTAGACAGAAACAGCCCCACCGTGGCGGTGAGTTGTAGCAAACTGGTATAAAAACCACGCCGGTTGTGGGGCGTATGTTCGGCCACGTAGGTTGTGGCTCCGCCGTATTCGCCCCCCAGAGCCAGGCCCTGCACCAGCCTTAACAATACCAGTATAATCGGTGCTGCGTAGCCAATCTGAGCGAAATTGGGTAGAAAGGTGATGGCAAATGTGGCCCCGCCCATCAGGAGTAGGGTCAGTAAAAACGTGTGTTTACGGCCCGTCAGGTCGCCCAGCCGCCCGAATACCAACGCCCCAAAGGGCCGCACTACAAACCCGGCGGCAAAGGTAGCCAGGGCTTCCAGCGTCTGCATGAGCGGGTTGTCGTGCCGGGGAAAAAACTGTGGTCCGATGATGAACGTGGCCAAACTGCCGAAGATAAAGAAGTCGTACCACTCAATGATGGTGCCGACCGACGAGGCCAACAGCACCCGGCGCAGGGTTTTGGGGGAGACCGCGAATGGAACTGGTTTGGATTGGGCGGAATGCATAGGGGAGTGGTCGCATCGGCAGACCGTCGATAGTTGAACGATATGTACAAAAAGCTTACCTCAGGGGGCAAATTGGCCAATGATGTGAAAATCAGACCACCTCCAACAAGGCCAGGTTTGGTGACCCAAATCTACGTACCAAAGCCCTGGTAGGCTTCTCAATGGCTAACGTCAACGTCAGGAACAGGCGCAAAATACCGGGTAACTTTTGCATGATTACTTAATTGAGCCTTCTTTCGTTTATTTGTTTATCTAACCTGCCAAGTCTGTGAATAAATACCTTCTACTACTCCTGCTGAGCCAACCGGTATGGGGCCAGTCGACCCTGACCGATGGGCGAAGCGTGTTTTCCATTACCAATTTCCGCACGGAGGGTGGCGTTACGCTCCCCAAAGCGACTGTTGTATACGGCACCTACGGCCCCCGGTTTCCCCTGATGACGATCCGGGATAACGTACAGGCGGTGCACCAGTTACTGACCAGCGAACTTAAGGTTACGCATCTGAGGGCGATCGTCGGTTTTTCGATGGGTGCCCAGCAGGCGTTCCAGTGGGCCGTTAGCTATCCAAAATTTGCCGACCGGATTGTCGCTACCGCAGGGACGGCCAAAACTATAATGCTCCCTAAAAACTGGCTCTTACGCACTTTGTGTGGTAGACTGTAGTAAAATTGCTTCAAGTGGCTTTCAAATACTCTCAAGCTGGACTCTTTGAACCAAACCACACAAAGTGCGTAAGAGCCAACTATTGGGGAGCACCATAGTTGTAACATTTTTTTCTTGAATACAAGTGCTGTTGCTTCAATACTGACAGGACCTACATTGCATATATTCTAACAGAGTTGGAATTGTACAGCTACAGAGATGTCGTGACTGCAACCGGTCTGCCGGAGCGGGCGGACCGTAGTTTTGTAACGCACTTTGTTGTAAAATGACTCTCGTGGTGTATGATCGAGAAAAGCATTTTTATTCTTCATCGACAGTTAGCCCTAACTGCTGCGCGCCTTCTACAATGATCTTGTACTCAGCAGAGGTTTCGGTCAGGGGTTTGGCTGCGGTTGATTTGCCTTTGA
>Ga0123337_10002398_pt1 | contig 21511 bp, 12 predicted proteins | sample frozenSSSSmetaG_FD_89792 | JGI IMG/M metagenome (GOLD analysis project Ga0123337, IMG submission 89792) | Glacier valley bacterial and archeal communities from Borup Fiord, Nunavut, Canada, to study Microbial Dark Matter (Phase II) -... | ecosystem: Environmental > Aquatic > Freshwater > Ice >...
AGACTTAGTGATTCAGAGTTTCTGCCACACAGCAGCTTATCCCAAACCAGTTGACATCCAAACCCATCACGAACTCCCCGATTTCTTTGCCTCTCGTGGCGGTGTCGCCTTACGCCCCGGTGATGGTATCATCCACTCTTGGTTAAACCGGATGCTGCTACCCGACACCGTGGGAACTGGCGGCGACTCTCATACCCGCTTCCCCTTGGGTATTTCCTTCCCTGCCGGTTCTGGATTAGTAGCGTTTGCAGCAGCTTTGGGCGTCATGCCTTTAGATATGCCAGAGTCAGTTTTAGTAAGATTTAAAGGTGAATTGCAACCAGGTATCACCCTGCGGGATGTTGTGAATGCCATTCCCTACGTGGCAATTCAAAAAGGTTTGCTAACAGCAGAGAAGCAGAATAAGAAAAATGTCTTCTCCGGGCGAATTCTGGAAATAGAAGGTTTACCAGATTTAAAAGTTGAACAAGCCTTTGAACTCACCGATGCTAGTGCCGAACGTTCTTGTGCCGGATGCACAATTAAGCTGAGTGTAGAGACAATTTCTGAATATCTGCGTTCTAACGTCGCGCTGCTGAAAAATATGATAGCACGGGGCTATCATGATCCGCGTACGATGCTGCGCCGTGTGGCAAAGATGGAAGAATGGTTAGCAAATCCCGTGTTATTAGAAGGCGATGCCGATGCGGAGTATGCCGAAATAATTGAAATCGATTTGAACGAAATCAAAGAACCAATTGTTGCTGCTCCCAATGACCCCGATAATGTAAAATTATTATCGGAAGTTGCTAATGATTCAGTGCAAGAAGTATTCGTTGGTTCTTGTATGACGAATATCGGTCATTATCGGGCAACAGCCAAAGTTTTGGAAGGCGCAGGTGAAGTGAAAACTCGCCTGTGGATTTCACCACCAACCCGCATGGATGAACACCAACTTAAAGAAGAAGGTGTATACAGCATTTTTGGGGCTGCGGGTGCTAGAACAGAAATACCAGGATGCAGCTTGTGCATGGGTAATCAGGCGCGAGTTGCTGATGGCACAACAGTGTTTTCTACCTCTACCCGCAACTTCAATAATCGCATGGGTAAAGATGCGCGAGTCTATCTTGGTTCAGCAGAATTAGCCGCAGTTTGTGCGCTGCTGGGACGGCTTCCCACAGTGCAGGAATATTTGGATATTGTGGCGAGTCGAATTGAGCCTTTTGCCGATGATTTGTATCGGTATTTGAACTTTGACCAAATCCTCGGTTTTGAAGATGAAGGGCGCGTGATTTCTAAGGAGGAACAGGCTTTATTAGTATAGTTTAATTAGGTGGGTGTTATGCCCACCTAATATTTAGCGTTTCCCAGAGGAATATTAATGACTAGTCCATCTTTTATAAATGAAAAAAATCTCTATGAACAAGACTTTTACTTGTGGACACAAACAATTGCCCAGCAGTTAAAAGAAAATAATTTTAATCAAATAGATATACCTAATCTAATTGAAGAAATTGAAAGCATGGGGAGAAGTGAAAAACGTGAGTTAAAAAATCGATTAATTGTGCTATTAATGCACTTGCTGAAATGGCAATATCAACTAGAAAAACGTAGTGAAAGTTGGCGCAGTACCATTTCTGAACAACGTATCTGTATTGAAACATTATTAGAAGATAGTCCCAGTTTGCAACCTTTAGTTGCAGAAGTATTTGAAGATTGTTATCAAAAAGCTCGTCTCAAAGCATCTGATGAAACAGGGATTAAATTAAATTTCTTTCCTAATGAATGTCCTTTTACATTAGAAGAAACTTTAAAAAATAGTTATTAAGTTGGAGGAATGAATGAATTTTTACACCGTTGTACTCAGAAAAAGTTCTGGCTATTGGGTTTCTTTATTGACTTTATACTTCGTTACATAGGTTGATTCTTTAACGCCGACTTACCTATTTTTACAAGGTAACAAGTTAAAAATATGTAAATGAATATAAATTAACTATTGATTGCACCAATATATATCTTACAATACCTTACTAAAAGAGCTTAGTAATGGAAGCAAAAATTGATAATTCTCTGTACTCACAATGATGAGGGGTAGGTAAAACAACCTTAGCTGTCCATGTTGCAGGTATTCTTCTATCCCAGTTAAACAGAACCCTGTTGATAGACTGTGATGATCAGGCAGACTTTTGGCAATTCTACACTGGCAAAACTCCTATTAAGTCACAAGACCTAAATACTCAGGATAATATAACTATTATCTGTAACAAGGATCGTAAATCAATTAGAGGTTTGGCAAAGCCACAACAATACGATCATGTTGTTTTAGATAAGGATAAAAATGTGGCAAGTTGAATATACTAAGAAATTCTTGAAAGAACTTGCTGATTTACCGGTTGAGATTCAAAGCCGCATAGAACCTATCGTGTTTCCAGAAATTGAATCAGAGAATCCCTTTGAATTAGGATATCTGGAAAAGCTGAAAGGCTATAGTGATAAATATAAAATTCGAGTTGGTGATTATCGGATTGGCATTACTCTTGATCAAGAAACAAAAGATTAATCTGCCAACGAGTTGCTCACCGCAAAGACATCTACAGAATTTTTCCTTGAAGCACATACTGTAATGTTAAAATTATAGGCGATCGCACTCTGAAGACAGGGTGGTTTCATTCAAAGAAAGAAAAAACCTTTTGGATTTGATTGGAAGACAGCACGTTGGGCTTAAGGGATAGCGCGAAAACCGATAAATCTGGCAAGAGTGATCAAAAAATTATGTAAGATTGCCCAGTTAACAGGTGCGATTAAGAACTTGATTTATTTAAGCCGCATACTCGTGACTTCTAGACATGAGTTAGGCGCTTTATATTGAAAGTGAATTTGTGTTAAATTTGAAGTATATTACAAAGGATTAAAAAAACTTGTCCTGCATCCAAAAAGCATTAGACCTATCCGAAAATAGAGAGTAGAAAAAATTTTTCAGAAAACAAACCAGGGACACGCGATTTGGATTCGTTTTTTGGCTCCTTTGTTTGCCATCACTTAGTTTCAAAAGGAGAATATCTTGGATGGCTCGAAATAAAAAGAAATCAGCCGGGTTTAAGTATGAGCATCCGCTTTACTCTAGATGCCCAATTTGTTGTATTGTCCCGCCCCACATGCTGGAAAATGTCGTTGTAAATGGCAACCCCCAGCAGCGTACTTGGGCTTTTCATACATTAAATGTTTCGGCACAGTTTCGTGGACGGAGAGATGTTGTCGGTAATATTTCCTTTGCACCTTCTCCGGGTGAAAAACGCCGCACCATTTACGATGCCAAAAATGGACAGGAACTCCCTGGTACATTGATGCGTGCTGAAGGAGATCCCGCCAGCAGTGATGTAGCAGTGAATGAAGCCTACGATGCAGCTGGTGCTACTTATGACTTATTTCATGAGATATTCGATCGCAATTCGATTGATGACAAAGGACTGCGTTTAGACTCCACCGTGCATTATGGCGTCAAATATGATAACGCCTTTTGGAACGGCGACCAAATGGTTTATGGTGATGGCGACGGAGAACTGTTTCAACGCTTCACAAAGTCAATTGATGTGATTGGGCATGAACTAACTCATGGTGTAACCCAGCATCAAGCAGCTTTACAGTATTATGGCGAACCTGGGGCACTAAATGAATCGTTTTCTGATGTCTTCGGTTCTTTAGTGAAACAAAAGTCCAAAAATCAGATTGCACAAGAGGCAGACTGGCTGATTGGTGAAGGTCTTTTGGTACCGACTGTTAAAGGTGTTGCCCTCCGTTCGATGAAAGCACCAGGAACAGCATACGATGATCCAGTATTGGGTAAAGATCCCCAACCCGCGCATGTAAAAGATAAATATACTGGTGTTGATGATAACGGTGGGGTGCATATCAACTCAGGAATCCCTAACTATGCCTTTTATCTAGCGGCTGTTGAGATTGGTGGTTATGCTTGGGAGAAAGCTGGCAAAATCTGGTATATAGCTTTACGCGATCGCTTGCGTGCCAAAGCAGATTTTAAAAAAGCTGCCAGCGTCACCATTCAAATTGCTGGCGAACTCTACGGTAATGACAGTAATGAGCAGAAAGCTGTGCAGAACGCTTGGCAAAAGGTTGGAGTTATTTAGAGACGCGATTAATCGCGTCTGTACAGGAGTTTTTTCTTAACTTCTAACTTTTTAGATGTATTGTTTGTTATTGCTAAACTGGGAGCTGATAACTATCATCTCCCAGTCTTTGTATTTATCTCAACTAAATAACACAACTGAGAGCAAAAAAATGCGGGTATCATTTGAACGCATGGGCGGCTTTGCTGGAATCAGCAAGAAGACTACCGTTGATACAGACACTCTGCCGCCAAATGAAGCTGCGACACTTCCCCAACTGGTGGAAGTTGCTGATTTATTTAGGCTACCTGAATTAATCACTTCGCCAAATCAAGAGAGCGATCGCTTTCAGTATAAGTTAACAGTAGAAGATAACGGTAGAAAGCATACGGTGACTGTCAGCGAGGCAGCATTGCCAGGAACCTTAAGACCCCTGATTGAATGGTTGCAAAACATAGCACAAAAAAGGTAATTTGCTAAATTAATAATTTCATTTTTGGAGGAAAATACAGTCAACGCAATATAAAATTGAATACCTAAAGAGAAGCATATAACTAGGAGAATGCGAAGTCGTGGGCGAAGAAAATATAAATTTTAATTCCGCAGAAGAAAACCAAACTGATGATTTTTTGCACGTAGCATCTGTAAAAGAGGATTGGGGTGGAGACGGCAGAGGGCGCATGAACCTATCGGGAAGGCGCACAGCAATCTCTAAAGAGTATGTACCTCGTCAATACCAATTTTTTGATACAAATGCCGTAGCAGAAGAAAACGGTTGGCGAGTTAGTGGAATGCCAGAGAATGTAGTGGCTGGAAGCCGTCGATTACTTACTTGGCATGACAGTGGTGCATCAACCTCAAGAGTTGTAATACCACGGCAGTTTGAAGCACCGTCTGGCTTCTTTACTTCTGATTTGGAAATTTTCGTGCTTAGGGGTGCAATCCAAATGGGAGAGTGGCAGTTAACCAAGCATGGCTACTCTTTTATCCCTGCAGGAGTGAGAGTAGGCCCTTGGAAAGTTCTGGGTGATGAGGAAACGGAAATCCTCTGGATGGAAAACGGCTCTCTCAAGTATAAATATGCACTAAACGATCATCCAGATGCTAGACTAAATGACTTCATCCCTGCATTGGATAGTAAATTACTACCTTGGGGCAAGGCAGATACAGTTCAGTTTGTGCAAGCAAATAAGAAGTGGCTAAGGAAGGATAGTAACGGGGGTGGAGTCTGGCTGCTTGCTATCTTGCCACATTATGATGGCAAGTCCCCAATGATTCAATGTTATAACGAGGAAGGGTATTGCCTAGCTGGATACTGTGATATTGGAGACCACCGATTTGTAAAAGATTATTTTGCCTATGGCCCTAGTTTTATGACCTCTCCTTGGCATAGAACAGATGATGGCTGCTTATTCTTTGTTAGAGTTGATAGAGATTTATCACAAGTTGCAACAGTCTTGTCATACGCACCTCAAAACACATAGGTTTTTAAGCAGCAAGGTTTCCATGTGGATTGCTAGAAGGTCTTTTTAAATAGCGCCCAATAGGTGAACCCAAAATCTGCCCATTATTGTAAATAAGATTTCCACGCAAAAAAGTACTCTTCACCCGCCCAGTTAACTCCACTCCTTCAAAGGGTGTGTAACCTTGTTGTGACTCTGACTCAGCAGCACGTACTACAAAGCTTTCATTGGGGTCTAACAACACCAAATCAGCATCATAACCAATGGCAATATCGCCTTTTTCTAACAAACCAAAACGCCGCGATGGGTTCCAAGATAGCAATTTAGCCATGTGATTGTAGGACATCCCCCGCTTGCTACCTTCACTAAATACACCAGAAAGTAAATATTCTGTACCGCCAAAACCAGACTTTGCTAACCAAATATTATTCGGGTCTTTAGCACTTGTTTTTTGTTCAGCAGAACAGCAAGCGTGGTCGCTAACTATCCAATCTACTTGATTGTTGAGTACTGCTTGCCATAAGTATTCCACATCCGCACGGGGACGAATAGGAGGGTTGACTTTTGCCGAAATTGTATTAGGAGTATCGACATCTAATAACAAATGTCCGATAGTAACTTCTCGCCGAAAGTTGATATGAGGAAAAGCAGTTTGCATAGTCAAAGCTGCTTCCATTGCTTTACGCGAACTCAGATGCAACAAATTGATATTTGCACAGTTAGTTTCATGTGCCAAATAAGAAGCAATGCAAATTGCTAATCCTTCGGAATGAGGTGGACGCGCTGCACTATAGGCGTGTAATCCACTCAGGCTAGAATCGTTCTCAACTATTTTGGTATAAGCGTTGAGAATTTCTGCAACTTCACAGTGCAAACTCAAGCTGATAGTATCTCGCGCTTCTGGATGTTGTTCTATCAAGCGAGTTATACCACGCATAATAAATTCAAAATGGGCGAAGTCGTACCGTTCTTCTTTATTAATCATCAAAAAGAGGTTTTGCTGGTCTGATAAACCATGTAACCCATAACCTCCATAAAACATGAAGATTTTAAACGAAGATATACCATGTTCTTCAAACAATAGAGGTATTTCGTCGATATGCTTGCTAGCTATGGGTGCGATGTGATAGCTATAATCTACAAAAAAATTACCTGCGGATAACCTCAACACCTCTGGAAAAAAATCGCGGTAGGAGCCGCCTTTGTTAAGATAATACTGCCCTGTACGGATGTAATTTAGGCTGGTAGTCACGCCTCCCATTGCGGCTGCTTTGGTTTCAGTCAGAGCATCTTTGTCAAGAGGTTGATAGATACCGATGTGCATATGGGCATCCACGACCCCAGGAAAGCCTAGCAAGTTTTTGCCATCAAATAGCTCTTTGCCTGTGTCTGGGTTAATATTAGGGGCAATCTGAGCAAATTTTCCATCCTTAATGCCTAAATCAAGTAGTTCGTAGGCGTAGCCCGTCGTAGACATCGCATCCTGATGGGGACGAACTACCCGCACATTTTTAATAATTTGATCTAATACGGGAGTTTCAGACACAGTAGACCTCACACTAAAATGAATTTAGTCAGGAATTCCAACATCATACCGGGACGCAGACCAAATACTATTACCATGTAACAGTTTTTTATTCAATTATCTTCAGGAGGAAAGAAAATGGAAAGTTTTAATGAGTATCATATAGATCCAAAGGAATTTGCTTTTCTCAAAAGCTTTCAAGATAACTGGCAAGTGATTAGAGATGAGTTTACACGCTTTATTAAGCAGGCATCTAATGAGGAGTTAAAACTCACTTACGATATTCTTGGCCCTAAAAGTCAAACGATTAAAACCAAAGGTGATGCAAAATATAGTGCTTTTGGTATCTTATTTCAAGGTATGTTTATTGAAAAATATATTCAGGCGCATCAAATAAAATATCCTGATTATGGGTCAGATGAGGCATCACAAAAAGCACTTGCGTTAAGAGAGAAATATTTCCCAATTTTGGCTAAAGTAATAGAAAAAGTCAATTTTACCGATGATGAAATTATCAGAAATGTGTATTTTGGTATATTCCATCCAGGTTTGGATATCAAGCTACATGTGAACTATAACCCTCATCTGAATCGTGGCTATCTAGGATTGATTGTGCCAGAGGGAGATGTAGCTATGAAAATATGCCATGATCAGCTTTATTGGCATGAAGGAAAATTTTTGGTTTTAGATCATAGCTATCCACACTGTCCGCATAATCACACCAATTATGACAGAACTGTATTGGTTGTAGACTTTTTTAAACCAGATAAACCTAGAGAGGAAGTGAGCAGATTTGAGAAAGAGCAGGTCACACAACGTATGCAAGATAATCCTTACAGCTTAGGTGTTTTTGGGAAAAGTGATAAAGCGAAAGTAGAAGATTTTATCAAGTATGGTTTAGCTGATCAATTAGAATGGGATAAAGCATTAGAAGCTTAATAATTAAGCTGTCGCATATTTAATTTGCACAACTAGAGCGGGTAAGCGCCAGTAGTGGCGTGACACTACTGGCTTTACTAATCGCCATGTTCGTTGACTTTGAGAATATGTGTCACTGCCTTGATCTCCCATAGGCTTTGAACATTTCTAGATATCCCTTTCTTACATCTTAAGTTGTCACGATTTATCCTCAACCACCAATGTAGACTCAGCAGTACGTCCAAATTCTTCTGGTGCATATTGCAAATGTACCTCCGCACCAGGCCAAGAAAATGTCCCAGGAGTCACAGAACGGACTAAGTAATGCAGACTATAAACTCCTGGTTCCAGGTGGTCGGCGTAGGCGATAATGCGATCGCGGTACACATTCTTAAACCCAAGTTCCCAGTTATCGGCTTTTGCTTGTAATGCAGCTGTAGTAGTTTGAAAACTTGCATCCACCCCTTCAAAACCTGATGGTAGCGGATCTTTAATCACCAGATGATCCACAGGATGATCAGCGATGATTTCTAAACCAATATCAAATACCTGTCCAGAGGCTAAAGTCAAGGGTTTATCGAAAGCGTAAAGACCTGTTTTTTGCAAAACTTTCTCCTTATTTACTTGACTAATTTCTCGTGTTATGCGTAAACCATTAAATCTGCCTGATTGGTTTCCTTGCAAGCGATAATTATAAGCAACCAGATAGTGCAAAGTGCCATTACCTGATTTTTGCAGCGTTAAATCATTACGACCACGAGGTAATTTATTCATCGGCACATTTAGCTGTAAACTAGGATTTTGATAGCCATTAAACCGATTTTCTCCTAAGTTCTTACCGGCTAATTCCACTGTGGCGACAAAATTAGGCGGCGTGGGTTGCAGCTGGCTATATTCTACCAAAGCTGTTAAGGCTTGGGCATTATTATAGTTAGTTTGCCATGTGCCATCCCGTCGCAATGCGAGAAGACTTTGGAATAACTTATCTATAACTTCAGGTTTACTCTGCTTGGCAATAAATAAACGTAAAGCTTCCGCTTGCGTCGCGGTAGATGAACTCATCCATCCCCAACTAGTTGGTAAACTTACAATTGCTGTGCGACCAGTTTCATATATATTTTCTTGTAATGTGTTCACCATCTGTTGAGATTCATCTTGCCATTCTGGAAATTGAGATAAGTATCGCGCTAGCTTAATTTGAGTTACGACATCAAAGTTATTGCGTTGTCCATAAATATCTGCAAGAAAAATATTGCGTTTTTCCCCAATTTGTGCCAGTGCGATTAAAGCATTAAGTTGCAGTTGCCTTTTACATAATTGCTGTTTGCAAAAATCGTATTCTCCAGGATTCGCCAGAACTTTTTGCAAATAAGCTTTCAGGCGAGACAGCATTGCAGAATCGACTAAATTAGGAAATACCTGACTGGCTTTAGCCAAAGATTCACCCGTGTATGAAGAAACCCAAGGGTCGGATTTTTCTTGTCCGGGGAAAGCAGCAAAACCACCATCTGCTATTTGGAGTTTTTGTAATTTTTCAATTGCTTTACTTGCCTGTTGGCTAGGATTAAATTCTGCAAATGCCTGTCCATATTTTTGGGCAATAGTTTGCAAATTAGCAGCAATTATTAACTGACTCGCAGCAGGTTCAGTAAACGGCAAATCATCATCTTCTAAAACCTGCTTTGCTGGTGCTTGAATCTCCGTTATCAAAGTACTCGCCAACTGAATATCTAAACCTCCCGCATCAGGGAAGGTATTTTTATCAACATTCAGGGGAATCTTCACCTGTTTTTCAGTTACACCAGTTTCAACGACTTGTTCTGTAATTTCAATTGGCTTAATTTCCAAAGGTACTTCAAAAGCATCTGCGGCTGTATTTAGCTGAGTGGTAAAGCGAACTTTAGCAATTCCCACACTATCCGCCACCATTGGAAAGCGATAAGCGTGAGTTGCAGATTCAGCTTTGGTTTGCAAAGCAGTATTTGTGGGATTTTTATCAGCAAACTTTACATTACCGCTAAGTTCGCCATTAATTGAGAGATTTCCTGTATTCCCGGTGTTGTTAGTTACAGATAAACCAGCAAGGATGCGATCGCCTGGACGGGCAAATTGTGGCAAGATGGCATTAGTTAGCAGTGGCTTTGTGGTGATAAACGTCGCGTCCCCATTCCCGAAACGCAGATTTCCATCGGTGGCCACAGCCATCACCCGCCATGTAGTTAAGTCATCCGGGAGTTTAAAAGTTATCTGTGCATTACCATTTGCATTGGTGAGGACAGAACCGTTGTAGTAAGCTAAAGCTTGAAAATCGGTGCGAGTGCGAGTATTAGCTGCACCAGTTGAAAAACCACCGCCATAACCCCAACCTTTGGGTTTAGCTACATCTTGTGGTTGTAATATTACATCCCGTCGATTATCGCTAAAGCGGGTAGATATTAACTGTTCTGCATAAACCGTATCTACTAAATTCGGTGGACGATAACCAGAAAGTTGTAACACCGCTTCATTTACCACCATGACTGTAAACTGTCCTTTGGTGGGATTTCCTTGATTGTCCTTCAATTCTAGCTGTATTGTTTCCTCTGCACCCGGTTCTAATGATGCTTGCACCGGCTTAACTTGCAGTTTTAAATACTTATCTTCTAAGTTAACTTTAAAAGGTGTAAAACCAATCTTCACCAAGTTATCTAAACTTCCCGCTTCCACTTGGTTTATGGGTTTACCTTGTCTTACTAATACAGCTTCGATGGCTGCATTTGGCAGCATTTCTGGCGTAACTTGAAACTGAATTTTTGGTGCGCTTCCCTGAACTTTGGTAATTTGCTGATAAATGGGTTTATCTTTAATCACAGCAAAGTACAATTCTGCATCTGGATAGGGAGATTTAATTAGTATAGTAGCGGTTTCTCCGGGTTTGAACTCTTTTTTATCTAATTTAACTTCTAAGACATCTTTTTCTCCTGAACCCCAAAATACTGAATTTCCTCCAGTTGCCCAAATTTGTAAATCTGTGGCACTTAATTCGGTTTTCGCATCACTAAAATTAACTCTAATCCGGTATGAACCAGATTCCGGCGCTGTTAAATTTACCGATTGCTGATTGCTAGCAGATGTAATTTCTGCTTGTCCGACTGTTTTATATTCAACTTGATTTTTTGGTGTTCGGCTACCTTCCACCAACTGCGTGACGCTACTGTATTTAATTTGTTGTAATTCCAGGCGTACCCGTTGACCTGTTATCGGTTTTCCTGTAGGATCAGTAACAATCACTTCAATGGGAAAAGCTTTACCAGCATCAGCGATAAAATTGCTTTTTAACCCAATGAGGCGATTACTTGGTAAAGCTGTAAAACTTTTGGAATTCGCTACAGACAGATTAGAAACATCTGCAACTTGCACATCCACCCGGTAAGTCATCGGATATGGTAAATCATTAGCCACATTCACCGTTTGACTACTTTTACCATTAGCATCTAACTGGGCATTAGTTTGCAACACATCACTAGATATAGTCGGAGTTTCTTCCGGCCATAACCATTGTCTACCAAAAGTAAATTCCTCCCAACCTTTAGGAATAAAATTAGCCTGCTGGCGAGTAATAAAGTATTTTGCTTCTCCACCTTCTACAGGCGCACCAAATAAATAATTACTTGTAGCATTAATATCCACTTTCTCGTCAATGAGAGCAAATTCTTTATCTAAGTTGAGTTCGACTTTAAAATTGGGTGGCTTAAACTCAGCTACCCGAAATTCTCCAGAAATTTCTTGCCCATTCTTTCCCTTCGCCTGGATTGTATGGTAGCCTAAACGCTGAGTAGTTGTGATTGGCAATTCCAGAGAAAATGTACCAAATTCGTTTGTAGTTTGCGTACCTAAATTAGTCTTTTGTCCATCAGGATTTACCAAGGTTAATTGGTAAGCAGCATTTTTATCTTGCTGGATTGCACCATTTTGTAAGAAGTCCGCGAAACCAGTCAACCAAGCTTTTTCGCCGGGTTGATATAACTGTCTATCTGAAAAAATTACGCCGCGTGATTCTGGCTTACCATCTTGCCAACCTGCATCAATACCGTAGCCATAAACACCGCTATATTCCTCAGTTCTAGCGAATGCCCAATCTTGATTTTCACGGGCGATTACTAATAATTGTGGTGATTTACTAGAACTTTCTTTGCCAGAATAACATTGCGTTAATCCTTCACGAACAATTCTAAAAGTTCCATTTTCATCAGTTTTACCTGTTGCACAAGGTACAGGTTCTGGGCGAGATTTTGCCTCTAATTTTGATTGATAAATCTCAACAGCAGCCGCTTTCGCTGGCGAACCATCTGTAAGATGATTGACGCGAATTAAGCCTGACTCAGGAAACCACTGAGTAAATACGCCCAAATTTGTCAATTCAACCAAGCCATAAGTCGTAGGTTCTCGCCACAGTTCCTTACCATTTTCCTGATATTTATTAGTGCGGGCTTGCACTCCATAAGCTAACATTCCCGTAGTAGAACTTATTTTTTCTCGGAGAGGAACAGCAACGTCAACTGATTGATTTTTCTTACCCGATATCTTAAAGCTTTGCCAATCAGAAGGTTGTGGTAAAAAATTACTACTATTATTAAAATAAACTAAATCTGTCGGTTTAACTACGCGATAAGCTGCTTTATAGTTAGATTCTGGCAGATTTCCCGTAGTAATATTTAACTGTAAATCTTTACCTGTAGGAAAAATATTCAAATCTGATGGTACCCAGATATCCCCAGCTAAATCTCCAGTATCATATTTAAGTGTGACAGGTTTACCCAAAGTTTGCCCAAACTTATCTTTGAGATTAGCACCGATAGTAATTGTATAACTCTTGGCAGGTTCTAGCGCATAAGGATTGATACCAACAATTTTATCTTCATCATTTACTTGTATAATTCTCGAAATCTCTTTTGGTGCTGGATTAATGCTAATATTTTCTTTAGCTGAATCTGCCAGTAAGACATTATTAAATTCTAGCTGTGGACTGCCTTTAAGAAATCTTCCAAAAGTTCCACCTGCATCTGGCTGTCCGTAAAAGTTAATTTTTTGAAATGCCAAAGGCGAATAAGTTGCTAACTTAGTGGCAAATTCTTTTTCTGTAGGTAGATTACCATAAGCCGGACGGATTCCGGGAGAAAATACCAGGCGATAACGGGTTGATTTTTCGAGATTTTGCTGTGGGATAAGGTTATAAATCCAATTGCGTGCCGAAGGGTCAAATTTCTCTGAAGGGTCTTCTTCATTTTTTAATGGTTTTTCTTCTTTGTTTAATTCGATTTTAAAACCTGTACCTTGATTTTTACCTTCGGGAATTAACTGTAAATGTTTTTGTACAGAAGCTAAATCCAATTCTACATTGGAAGTAAATTGTAACTTCTGTTGTAAATCAATTGGTTCAATCTCAGCCTTTTCAATGGGATTGACACCAGGTAAATTAGTCAGGTTGATAGATTCGGTATTGAAAGTCCAAGGTAAATCTTTATCTAGGCGATGATTTTTTAAATCAGCTAAACCTGCTTTGAGGGTGACTTGAAATCTTGTCGCTATTGGCAAAGCTTTATCAGCTTGAAATCCTACCATACGCGGTGTTAAAAAGCGAAATTCACCGGGTAAAGGCGGCGAAAGTGCAAATTTTCGTAATATTTTTTGCTGTTCTGGACTATCAAGACTTTCAACTGGAATTAAAGCTTCTTTAAAACGGATGCGGATTTGGTTAAGAGATTTCGCATCCCCAATAGGACTAATTTGTTCAATCCAATATGGTAGTTTCGGCGGGGTGAGTGAGGAAACTGTTGGTAGTTGTTCTTTAGCTGAGTTGATACCAAAAAAATTACACCCTGCCATTCCTAACATAAATGTAAAGAGAAGAATAAACTGTATTTTTCTCTTGCGTCTTGAGGAATGACTAATTTTTTTTAACGAACCGCGAAGGACGCGAAGGACTCGATAGGTAATCTTATGGTGGAAACGCAGTAAAACTCTGATAATCATCTTTTTAGTAATTCAAAATTCGTAAATTATAGCGAACAAAAATTTGCATTACTTTATTAAGTGGGCAATGCCAAGACTAATAAAGTACACCAGATGACTAGTTATTTGTACTCAAGCTTTGGATTGAGCTATGTTTATTTACATTGATAACTAACTCAGTGTGATTGTTCCAAAAAATAACTACAATTCTTAACTATAAAGAAGTATTTAAATTTTGTTAACATTAATTTACTGCTAAGTTAATAAAAATGAATTATTAAGGATTTGACATATTTACTGATGTAGATGTAATAGCCGCGTCAAAATTAAGGTAAGTTTTCTTATACAGGGGATTCCCTGATGAAACTAATTTCACGATCGCTACTCAAAATTAAACACAGTAAAATTATCCTAGCTGTGCTGCTAATCTGTCTGATTGTACGCCTACTACCATATTTTGCGCCCATTCGTGCCGCAGACATTGCCCAAAATCAGTTGGCAATGCAATTTAGCGATCGCAATGGTTTACCATTAGGAATACTACTCACCCGTGACCAAGAACATACATCAGTAGTACCATTAAATCAGGTTTCGCCCCAGTTTATCCATGCCATTTTAGCCGCCGAAGATGGCAGCTTTTACCATCACGGGGCGTTGGATATGAAAGCTGTTATCCGCGCCAGCCAAGAAGCCATCCACGCGAAACGAATTATTTCCGGCGCTTCCACTATTACGATGCAGTTGGCGCGGATGTTAGATCCCGTCCCCCGCAACTTCTCTGGTAAACTGAGTGAGATTTGGCTATCTTGGCGGCTAGCAGCAGGGATGAATAAAGATGAAATCCTGGCTGCATATATCAATCGGCTGCCGATGGGTGGGAATATATATGGTGTGGAAGCAGCTGCGCGGACTTATTTTTCCATCCCAGCTAGTGAGTTGAATCTTGCCCAAGCTAGTTTATTGGCTGCTATTCCCAATAATCCCACATACTTTAACCCTTATGAGCATTGGGAACGGTTGAAGCAGCGACAAAAATATGTCCTCAATCGGATGGTACAGGAAAAGTATATCAGTGGAGCGATCGCAGCACGAACACACACCGAAAAAGTTGTGTTTCAGTCTCGCCAACGGGGAATTATTGCCGCACCACACTTTTTATTTTGGTTAGCCAATCAGATGTCCCAGACGCAAACAGAAGAAAATTCCCCCATCCACACCACTATAAATCGTCCTTTGCAGCAGTTTGTTGAAGCACAGGTGCAGCAGGTAATTTCTTCAGTAGCCGCGAACAACGTCCATGATGCAGCTGCGTTGGTGATTGACAACCGCACTGGTGAAGTTTTGGCTTATGTCGGTTCGCCTGATTATTTTAATGAAGTCAAACTGGGACGTAATGATGGAGTACAGGCGCTACGTCAACCAGGATCTACCCTCAAGCCTTTTATATATGAATTAGCTTTAGAAAAAAGTTTAATTCGCCCAAATACAATTTTAGCAGATATACCCGCCCATTATGCAATTCCCGGCGCAAAACTTTACAGCCCCACAGATTATACCGAACGCTTTCTTGGCCCAGTACGGGTGCGAATCGCCTTAGCAAATTCCCTGAATGTACCCGCAGTGAGGGTGTTAGAAAAAGTAGGCGTGGAAACTTTTTTAGAACGTCTGCATCAACTGGGATTTGAACACCTAAATCAAACCCCAGAACATTATGGTTTAGGGTTAACTCTAGGTAGTGGCGAAGTCAGTCTTTGGGAATTAGCCCATGCTTACCTAACTATAGCACGACAAGGGAATGCTACCCCTTTAGTAAGCACATTTTCCAATTCCCCAATCCAAAATCCAAATCCAAAATCTAAAATCCAAAATCCAACAATATGGCAACTAATTACGAATATACTCAGCGATCGCCATGCTCGTGCAACAGCATTTGGTGTAGACTCAGTGTTAAATTTACCCTTTCCTTCTGCTGTTAAAACTGGCACTTCTTCCAATTTTCGTGATACTTGGACAGTTGGCTTCACTACAGATTATACCGTTGCTACTTGGGTAGGCAATTTCAAGGGTGAACCGATGCGACAAGTTTCAGGTGTGACAGGGGCTGCACCCTTATGGAATCGAATTATGTTACATCTGCACGAACATCACGAACCAGCAGATTTTCCGCCTCCAGAAGGTTTAGTGCAATTACCTGTTTGTGCAATTTCGGGGTTACGACCAGCACCAGATTGTACCTCGGTGGTGCAAGAATATTTCTATCCTGAAGATAAAAGTAACTACGAAGGTGAAAATCAGTTTAATTTACCACCAGAGTATGATGAATGGTTGGCAAAACAACAGCAATCGAATTTTACTTCTAGCAATTTGAGAATTTTATCTCCGCATCATGGCGATTTATTTTTACTCTATCCAGGTGAAGAAGCGAAGCAAAAACTCGAATTCAAGCTAGTCGGAAATAAATCTGCGCCTGTGGAGTGGTGGTTGAATGGTGAAAAGCTAGATACACAGTCAGCTAATTCTTTATTTTGGTATTTGCGTCCTGGTAACTGGACTTTGTCAGCGAGAAGCGGGCAAATGAGTGATAAGGTAAGTTTTCAGGTGGAATTGGCTAATCTTAAACCCACGCGTCGGGGATTTTCTATTAGTAATTCTCCGGTAAAGAGGAATCGCCCCTAATTAACAGGACTTACGCAAATAATAGCCGAAAAGAATCATTTTCTTCTTAAGGGCAATACCCTTCTCCTGCAAAGACGCTATCGCGTAGCTTGCTTCCACATCCCTTGCTGTCCCGTAAAGGAGTAGTACAGGAAGTCTTCGACTACATGAATTACCCCAGAGTGCGTGTAGTTTTTCGTAAGTCCTAATGAAATATTAAGTGGCCGTGAATAAATCAGGACTTACGCAAACAATAGCTGAAAAGAATAATTTTTAGGTAGGCGCAATACCCTGCGGTCAGCCTTCATCTATATGAATTTTCCCAGAGTGCGTATAGTTTTTAGTAAGTCCAATAAATAAAATTCTACATTCAATATCTTCGGCTCAAAAGCAGGATGAAGATAGAGAACTAATGTCTGTAAGCTAACAATAACTTGTATTTGAGTATCGCCACTTTTTGCTAAAATATGATCCTAAATTCCAGCTTATGTAAATATACTAACGTAAATTTACTCTAATTTTTCTTCTAATAAAATTTAAATACTAGTGGATATACGAGTTACGTTTAACTTTTATCTCAATAGGATGTAAGCAAACATAGTAAGTCGACTTGAATAATAATCAGCATACTGAGAGTAAAACCTTTGTTAACTAAAGCTTTTCTCTGAAAAGCTTTTCATTAATAAAACCGGAGTTCTATATATGCTAGTGAAATCTAGGCAAGAGCAATATTAATCAATCAAACCTGCAATTCAGAGATTTTGAGGTTACAATTAAACTTTTTCTGCAAAATATAACCCACTCTGTACAAGGGTTTTAGACAACATTGATATACCTGTTTAGACAAGGTAACAATGAGTCTTTCATATAGTTGCTGATAGTTTAAAAGTGGAAAATAGCGCCGTTTAATTTTGAGTACCTACCCTATTTCGGATATTATTTAATCCGCACTAGCCTTTTTAAGCATTAATTTGATTCAACAAAGATAGCATTTATTTACTTGGTTTATGTCAAGTAAGTTTTCTGACTAGTCTATTAGCTGTAATTACCTCTAATCATCAATTTTAACTAAGATTATTGGCAAATAGACTCAACTTCTTGCTAGCCCCATACTCTAACAACTAGCAGAAGTTTAAAAAAGCTATCTCTGAATTGACACAAATTAAACAAAGAAAAATTCAGAATCAATCAGTAGGGGATTTAGCGCAAAGTGCAGTCTTCTGCCCTTGAGAGAAGAGGAGCAACTTTGTAAAAGAAACCCACCACTCATTGAAAAGCACCAAATTTTGAATTTGGTGGGGAATTTAAAGCCCTTTATTCAGACGCTCTCTACCAGACGCTGCGTGTAGTGGATACGCGGGCTTCTAACGCTGCGCCTATCCTTCACTGGTACACAACTCAGAATGAATTCTGATTATTAACTCAGCACGGACTAAACGCCCCGCTACCTTCAACAGCACTCGGAACTCAGTACTCTTCATTACCCACATCAAAAGGAAGTTGAAAATGTCAATTTTGTTTCCTCTACAGCCAAAACAGTGGCTCGGACGGATAGTATCTGCGCGGCTAGTTAGCTTGCTTGGCCTGCTTACAACTGTGATGCCCTTTGAGGTTCTTTCCACCCCAGCATTGGCTATGCCACCAGCTGCGTCTGTTGACACCAAGGTTGACGTGCCTAATACAATGACCTCTTGGCCTTTCAATACTAGCCGTTACTTGAAAGTGCCGCCCAACTTCTCCATCTCCGTTTATGCTCGCATTCCGAATGCCCGCTTTATCGCAGTTGCTCCTAATGGCAATCTTCTAGTGTCGCAGCCCTCTACCGGTAAAGTGCTAATTGTCAGGGCAAATGGCAGCAAAGACCCAATTATTTCTGAGTTCGTGACAGGTCTAAGCAAACCGCACGACATTGTGTTTCACACGATTAACAACATCACATACGTTTATATCTCTGAGAATAATCAAATTAACCGCTTCATCTACAAATCTGGAGACATAACCGCGCACAATCGCCAAGTTGTCGTACCTAACTTACCATACCCCAGCACCTCAGAACTTCAAGGTCATTACGCTCACGAACTGAAAAATATCGCACTCGATACCAACCACAAACTATACGTGTCGATCGCCTCGTCCTGCAACGCCTGCGTGTCAGATACTGTCAGTAACCCACGGCGCGGTGCGATTTACCAGTACAACGCTGATGGAAGCAATCCGCGGCTTTTTGCCCAAGGTTTACGCAATGCAGAAGGGCTGGCATTCGTCCCTGGCACAAATGATCTCTGGGTAGACGTTAATAATCGAGACAATATCGCCTATCCCTTCAAGGATGCTACTAACAACTACGGTAAGGTTATCCCCTCCTACGTGGACAACCACCCGCCAGAGGAGTTCACGCGAGTCCGAGATGGGGGTAACTACGGTTGGCCATTCTGCAACCCCAATCCTGACACGTCAAGTGGCTTCTACTATATGCCCTTCGACCGCGACTATCAGTTCAATGCTGATGGACATGTTAATTGCAATGCGATGGACAAGATTATCAGAGGTATCCCAGCGCATTCGGCTCCGTTGGGACTAACCTTCTTACAAAATACAAAGTTTCCCAGCCTGTACTCAAGTGGGGTACTGGTGGGGCTGCACGGCTCATGGAATCGGCAGTCGAAAAGTGGCCCTACTGGCTATAAAATAGCTTACTTTCCTTGGAACAGTACGACAAACATCCCAGGAAACCAGATGGATTTAGTCAGCGGCTGGACACTTCCATTAACGGAAAAATACTGGGGGCGACCCGTGGATACGGCAGTAGATCAGCAGGGCAATTTGTTAATCTCAGATGACTACAGTGGCACGATCTACAAACTCTCCTACAAGCTCTCACGCTGATTTGTCATCGGATGTGGAAAAGGGGGAATGGTTCGCAAGTGATGTTAGCGAACCACTCCCCAGATAAAAATGATTTCAGATTTCACATTATAAGTAGTAAGACAAAATTAATTACCCTGAAACCCTTATCCCGGCTAAAATTTAACTTTACAAGTAAGGTTGAAGCATCTAGTCGTAGCCGATTTGAATCTAGCAACAAATGATGATAGCGATCGCTATCATCAATGTAATGACCAATGACTTTTGCCACAGTGTATTAATCCGATCACAGACTCTCGTAAGTGAGTTCCGCATTTGCCCAGTTGGTTTCTGCCAGAAATTCCCTAAATGTGGTCAGAAGTCCAGGAAACTCCTCTTCTCGTAAACGCTGGACATCGGCTTGATAACCTTCTTTGCGATACCACTGAATCAAATCAAACAGTTCCTTTTGCAGCAAGAGTAAGAAAATCCAGGCGGGTGTCTCTTTGTAGACAACTTTCATTCCCTGTGCTTGGGAGAATGCCTCTGCCATCCCAAGAGGAGTTAGCACATCGCCAGCTAACTCAATTTCTTGACCAATATACTTAGTGGGATGTTTGATTACGTAGGCAGCAACGCGGCCCATGTCCTTAGTTGTAATTAGATGAAGGGGCAAATCTTGCTGAATAGAAAACGGAAAACTACCTTTAAGAATAGAAGGTCGCGTGTACTTCTTCCAAAACTCCTCCATAAATAAGCAGGCTCGCAACATAGTAGTCGGTAAGCCAGCTTCTTTGAGAATTTTTTCTACTTGATACTTTTGCTCAATCCGGGGGATTCCTGAATTCCTGTCCGCCCCACCTGCGGAATTGTAGACAAAGTGCTTAATGTCAGCAAGCTTTGCAACTTGTGCAACTCGACTTGCTCTCTCCACCTCTAGCGGGTCAATTTTAGTGGAGTCCGCAGAAGTAGCGTGGCAGTAAACAGCCGAAATCCCTGCAAAGGCTGTTATGAGGGAGGCTTCATCGTCGAGGTTGGCTTTTACTAGTTCAACTTTGGCATCGTTGAGCTTTGCAAGAGTTGGACGATTCAGGTCAATTTCTCTAGTGATGACTCGCAGGTTGGTAACTCCCTGTTCGAGGAATCCCTTGACGACATTTCCACCTGTGCCGCCAGTAACTCCGATGAGTAAGACTTTATCGGTGTTTGACTCTGTGCGATCGGGGAAATTTGACATTCTCTCTTCTACCTGGAGTTTTTTGGTTAAATTAAGTTTATACAAAGACAGGAGAAGCAACTATAAACTTGTACGATCGCTCTGGGGTGAAGATGGTTTTGTCCTTTGCTAATGACCAATGACTAATCTAGAATCCTACCGCGCTTTGGCACTGCAAGTTACCTGTCATGCAGTCAACCAAACAAACGATGCGGCATCGCTCATCCAAAACTCCATTAATCGCCTAGCTCAACAAATTGCTGCTAGTATTGCTTTCATTGGCTTTGATTGTTGTTTAATTGTACTGCCAGAATATTTCCTCACTGGTTTTCCGATGGGAGATTCTCTCGGAGGATGGGCAGAAAAAGCCTGTATAGAAATGGCTGGGGCTGAGTATGAAGCACTTGGTAAAATTGCTCAAAAGCATAAAATTTTTTTAGCTGGTAACGCCTACGAAGTTGACCCCTACTTTCCCGGATTGTATTTCCAAACCTGCTTTATCATTGACCCCTCTGGCTCAATTATTTTGCGATATCGGCGGCTGAATTCGTTATTTGCCCCCACCCCGCATGATGTTTGGGATAAGTATCTGGACTGCTATGGTTTGGAGGGAGTTTTCCCCGTTGCCAAAACTGCGATCGGTAATTTGGCAGCTTTGGCATCAGAAGAAATTTTGTATCCAGAAGTGGCGCGGTGTTTGGCGATGCGAGGAGCAGAGATTTTTGTGCATTCCACCTCGGAAGTATACAACAAAAACCTCACGCCCAAAGACGCGGCAAAAATCACTCGCGCCGTC
>Ga0123337_10002400_pt1 | contig 21497 bp, 21 predicted proteins | sample frozenSSSSmetaG_FD_89792 | JGI IMG/M metagenome (GOLD analysis project Ga0123337, IMG submission 89792) | Glacier valley bacterial and archeal communities from Borup Fiord, Nunavut, Canada, to study Microbial Dark Matter (Phase II) -... | ecosystem: Environmental > Aquatic > Freshwater > Ice >...
CAAGGCAAGAGTGCCCTTCCGCCAGGTGAAGACGCCGAAAAAGAAACCAAGACCCCAAGCTGCCGGTTTGACGCAGAAAACCGCCGACAGCTCATTGCGTGCCGAACACTACTGGCGTCTCGCAGCAAAGAACTGCTTCAAGGCTTTCGTTACCGCGAGACGCATCAACCACCGCCCGTAACACTCTTGGCTTGATCTTGCGGAAAAGCTCCGGCAGTTTCCCGCCCTGCCCTGCACGAGTAGCTCAGCGGTAGAGCGGTCCGCTTACACCGGATTGGTCGGCGGTTCGATCCCGTCCTCGTGTACCATCTTTTTCCCGCGCGGTCATCAGGACCAGCGCCAGACGTCGAGCGCCACGCCTTTCCGGCAAGCTTCCGGGGTTTCGTCGATCATCCCGCGACTGAGCCAGCCGTCGTTCCACTCCACCCAATGGGCGCGGCCGGGGCTGGTGAAGGAACCGGTGTTGATGATGCGGCGGCCGTTTTTCTCCCAACAGCCTTCGCGGTGGAAATGGCCGATGACGAGCACTTCCGCGTTCGGGAAATAGGCGTCGCAGAATTTCGCACCCGCCGAGCCTTGGGTGAACCAGGCTTCCAGCATCTTGACCGCGCGCTTCGGCGGCAGGATCGCGTCCCAGGCGCGCTGGATGAAATGCCGGCCGTTCGGATACTCCACGCTGCACAATTCGCGGGCGATTTCGCGGGCGACGCGAAGTCGGGACTCGGCGTCGTGATCCGCGAGCGGGTGTTGTTTCCATAACTCCAGCACGCGCTCGCCGTTGACGAGAATCTCGCGTTTCCACGGCGAGCCGTCGAAGAGCAGTGCATCGCCGTGCATGACGACGATTTTCCCCTCCGCCAGTTCCACCCAGCCGTGGCCGGGCCAGCCGGGATCGTGGTTTCCGGAAAGAAAGACGGGCTCCACACCTTCCTCGGCACAGAGGGATTTCAGCTCGTCCAGCAGCACGGTTGAGCGAGCGAGGAAGGGATTGGCGAGCTCCTGCCAGGTGTCGCCATTAAAGACCACGGTGCCCGCCCCCGAAATCAGCGGCCGCAGCGCGGAAATTGTGCCGATCCGCGAGATCTTATGCCCGAGGTGGAGATCGGACAAAACCCTGACAGGTTCATTCATGGGCTGCCTGGCGTTGGCGCACCGCCTCGAACAGACAGACCCCTGTGGCCACGGAAACGTTCAAGCATTCGACTCGCCCCGCCATCGGGATGGAAGCGAGGAAATCACAGTTTTCCGACGTCAGCCGGCGCATGCCTTTTTCCTCGGCGCCGAGCACGAGGGCGAGCGGGCCTTTCAGATCCAGCTCGTAGATGGATTTCGAATTCGCATGATCCGAGGTGCCGACGATCCACAAGCCGGCCTCCTTCAGCTTGTCCATCGTCCGCGCGAGATTGGTGACTTGGGCGAACGGCACATGGTCCGCCGCGCCCACGGAAATCCGGCGCACGGTCTCGGTGATGCCCACCGCCTTGTCCTTCGGCGCGACGACGACATCCACCCCGGCCCCGTCAGCGGTGCGCAGGATGGCACCGAGGTTGTGGGGGTCCTGCACGCAGTCGAGGATCAGCACGAAGGGAATTTTCTTTTGGGAAACGATGGCCATCACGTCGTCCTCGTCGAGCGACGGCACGGCATGCTCTACCGTCTGGACATGGCGGTTTTCACGCGCCTGTTGTTTCGGCGCACCGTGCGGCGGAGAGAAGCGAGGTTTCATGGCGGAAAAGTTGCCTCAGTGAAATGCACGAGTCGAGCGCGATGGTGCAGGATTTGAGGCAACAAAAAGGCGGCCCCGCTTTCGCAGGGCAGCCTTGGAAAAAATTACCGGGAGCTGCGGTGAATGATTCCGCCGGAAAGCGACATCTCCCAGCGAGTAAAAAAAACGGGCGGAAACCAAGAGGTCTCCGCCCGAGGATGTATCAATCAGATGAGTTCGAGTCAGTTGTGGGCGGCCACCCGAACAAAGATTTTCGAGGTAGTGCCCGCAGTCACGGTGGCGGTCACTTTATAGATCGTGACGTTCGGATCGAGGCTGTCCCACTCCTCTTCAACGAGCGTGACATTTATACCGCCGCTGGATGCCACGGTACTGGCTTGCCACGTGATCAAGTCGGAGGACCAATCATACGAGGCGGTGACACCTGCCGGCACCGTCTTGCTCTTTGGATAGAGGAACGAGAAGGTGTTGCCGGTCTGGGTCAGTTCGGTGGTGGCGAACACGCCTGGGGTACTTGGATTTCCGCCGATGAGTGCTTCCACTCCGTTGGAAATGCCATCGTGATCGGGATCGGCCCCGAAGCCGATCGTGAGGGGATCGGTCACGCCCGAGTAGTAGCCGTTGATCCAGTTCGGGTAGTTGTATGGCGGAGGAAGTACGTTGGTCAATCCCGGGCTGGGCGCTTGGACAACATAGAGTGTGGTATCAAACGCTGCGCCTCCATCGGGCAAGCGAGAGAGGGATTGGGTGCTTCCCAGGACGTTTGAGTTTTCGTTGATCTGCGGCTTGCCCGGTGTGAGCGTCAGGATCAGGGCGGTGTTATCCGCGTTGTCGTTATCGTAAACTACTGCATCTACCAGTGTCCCGCCCGCACTTGTCACCTGTGTTCCATTTGGAATCTGGGAGGGCTCGGCGGCATAAAGCGCAACCGCATCGGCTCCATTCTGCAACGTGCCATTGGCGAATGTTATCCCGACTCCGGCAACACCCGGATTGCCAACCACGAAAAAGCCATTCGCCGGAATCGTATGCCCGGACAGATCGATGGTTCTGTAGGAGCTGATATCTCCGCCATTATAGAAAACCAGGACCAGCCCGGTCAGAGTCTGACTCTGATTCGATTTGTTGTATAGCTCCACAAATTCCAATACATCCGTGCCGGGGGTGTCGGAATCGACCTCGTTGATTACCAAATTGGTAAACGTCGCTGGATCAAGGCCGTCGTCCTTGACGATGATCGTTTCGGTATCGGAAATATAAGAGGCGGCTTGGACCGTAACCGTGACCGTCTTGTCACCATCGATAATCTGGTCGTCCACCCCGTTGATTGAAAACTGGACCGAAGACTGAGTCGCTGGGATTGTGACCAGGGTTTGCGGCAAAGACGCCTCGGTCGAATCATTGACTGAGACGGTAACATCCACCGCATTCGCAGTGGAACCCGTTCGAGTCACGGTCCCGGTCGCCACAGCGGTTCCGGCTAGCGGGTTTTCGAAAATACTGGGGAGATCAATCGAAAGCGAAAGGGATTCCAGAACAACCGAAGCTTGAAGATACCACGCATTTGACGCGGTCGCGGAATTCACATCGGCAAGAGGCTTGGTTATCCACACGCTGGGGAAAGTCAGCACCGTGGAGCCTGATGTCAGGTTGTAACCCACGGCCGTGCCGCTGCGATAGAAGCTCGTGTCCAAGCCCTCGTTCCCAGAGTTCGTGAACGAAACGGCATCGACGATGTTCGAGGTGCTGAACGTGCCGCTGCTGTAGAGAACGATGCTGTCGTTTCCGTTGAATCCTGTTCCCACCGTGCTATCAGCAATGTCCGCCGAACTTGCCGCATAACTTGGAATCGTCGCTCCAGTGCCCTTGATCAGGAAATAGCCGTGGGCGGGAACCGTCACTGCGGAGAGGCTGATCTGGTTGGTCGGAGTGTTTCCGTTGGTTTTCCAGGATTCCGCGGCGGCATTGTTCCAACCGGTAAGAACATAGCCGGTGAGGGTTGATGGGGTCGCATTGGGATTGTAGAGTTCAATATACCGGTCCGTTCCTGCAGCCCCTTCATAATATTGGGAGATGAGGACCGCCGCTTGGTCACCGTCATCATTTACGGTCAGGCTGGCAGTTCCCGTCGAATAGGTGGCTGCACTTGCGGTAATTGTTACCGCAACGTTCCCGTCAGGGAGAGAATCATTGACAGCAGTAACTGTGAAAGAATCCGAAGTGGCTGATAGCGCTGGAATGTTGACCGTCGGCCCGCTGACCGTCGCTTGTGCCGGATTACTGCTGGAAAGGTTCACCGTCAGCGGGTTGGTCAGATCGCCGGTGCGCGTGACCGTTCCGGACGTGCTGGTGGCACCGCCGGATTCGAAGATCGGGTTTGTCACCAACGAAACACTCAATGTCCCGGCGGGGGCTACGGTAGAACCTTCCAATACCAGCCCTCCTTTTACGGTGTTGTTTTCGATGCGCCAGGTGCCACCGCTGGCCTCCGACGCGTAGCCATAAAGTCTGAAAGTCACGGCGGAAGAGACACTGTCAAAACCACTTCCCAAAGCAAGGACCTGCTGACGGGTGTTGGTGTCATCAGGCACCGCGACGGCGGTACCAATGGTGGTGCCATAACTATCCAAACTGCTGCGCAGTTCGAAGTTCCTGATACCCGTGCCTGATCGGCGCTCTGCGAGATAGAGAGTGTCGATGTTCAGGATCATTCCCGCAGCAGGAGTAATTGTAAATTCGTAGTAGTCACCGGCGTCAATCGAACCGTTGGTGGTCCAGCCGGAGGAATTCATGGAGTTTGCGGTGGTTGAAACCGCCACACCTCCACCCCGGGTGATTCCTGATGCGCTTTGGACGGATGCGTCGATGGTTGTGACGGGGGTGCCCACTTGATCGCCTAGCTGTCCTGTGAAGCTCCATTTTGCTAGATCGGCGGAGTAGCCACTGGTGGTGGCGATCAAGGTCGCGAGCAGGGCTCGCGACCAATGAGCGGGCCTTGACAGCCCGCCGGACGGCGGTGATTGAGGGAGAAGTCTCATTTTTGTGGGTATAGGTTGTGTGTGTGGAGTACAAAGAAACAGTACGCCCTTTCTGGGAAAAGGCGCACTGTTCAAATGTGTCTTAATCGACACTGGTTAAGCAAAATATGGTCCAATGTGTTTTTTGTTATGATTTCGAAATTCCGCTTGTCTTTTCGAATTTTCAGTATTTACTGAAAACGTGAGCGAGGAAGCGGACAAACTAAAGAAGGCGAGGGACGAATTTGTCGCCCAGTGGGGAGCCCTCGGCACGCAGTGGGGAATCAACCGGACGATGGCCCAGATCCACGCCTTGCTGATGACCGCGCCCGAGCCGTTGACGACGGATGAGGTGATGGCGGAGCTGGAAATCAGTAGGGGCAATGCCCACACGAACCTCAAGGAACTGGTGGCGTGGGGCTTGCTGCGGGTGGTGGTGAAAAAAGGCGAGCGACGCGAGTTTTTCGAGGCGGAGAAAGACGTTTGGCTGATCTTTACCATTGTCGCACGTGAAAGAAAACGCCGTGAGATCGAGCCGGCGCTGGCGATCCTGAACAAGTGCGCGGAGGAAAGTCGTGAAATCACCACGCCGGAGGGCCGCGCGTTTCATGATCAAATGCGGCAGCTTGAGGATTTTGTCGGATTCGCTTCCAAGATGTCCGACCGGGTCTCATCGATGAAGCACGGTCTGGCCGTCCAATTGGCAACGAAGCTTCTCAGTTAGTCTATTTTTTTGAAGTGATTTTTCAGAAATTCCTGAAAGATCGAAACAAACGAAAACAAAAAGCAGAAAGAGGACCAATTATGAATGCAACTGTGATCAGCTATGGAATCTATCTCGTCATCGCGCTTCCACTCACCATGTGGGTGGCGCGGAACCTGTTCCGGAACGGCCGGATTTTCCTCGTGGATTGTTTCCACGGCAACGAGTCCTTGGCCGACAGCGTCAACCAACTGCTGGTGATGGGATTTTATCTGATCAACTTCGGATTCGTGGCCCTTTACCTGAAGCTGGCGGACGAGGTGATCGACGTGCGCGGGATTTTCGAAGCGCTCAGCGGCAAGCTCGGCGTGGTTTTGTTAGTCCTGGGTGGCATGCATTTCTTCAACCTCCTCGTCTTCACGAAAATGCGCAAGCGTGCCACCTGGGACCAGGCACCGCCTCCGCTGCCACCGGCGGGGACGATTTTCAAGAAAGCCTAATCTCACTCTTCCAGTGAAAACGAAATCCGGACCGTTCAACGCTTGGCTCAAAACGCTGCCTTTGGCGTTGGGTCTTCCTGTGGTGGTGTGGATTTTTATCTGGGGAATCAGCCAGTGGCGTGGACTGGATCAGTTGGATCGATACGAATTCAAGGGGCACACTATCGTTTTGGGCATCACAATCTTGGTGCATTTCCTAGCCTACGTCTTCACTGGACTGCCGATTTTCCTCAACCGCTATAAAAAGGCGAACTCGCCGATTTGGATGCCGGACATTGGCATTCCTCTCGGCGCGGCACTGGGTGCGCTGGTGGTATTTTTCATGCTCGGAATCTTCGGCCGGACGGGAGCGACTTTGTTCCAGCCAATTCCTTACGTCATCGGTGCCGGTTACGGGACCGTCACCGCCATTGTTGCCATAATGCAGCGCCCAGCCCGCGACTAAAATGAAAACGCTTACCATCTTCTACGACCCCCGCTGCGGTCTCTGCGTGAAGTTCCGCCAATGGCTGGAAGCGCAGCCGAAGCGCGTGGCGGTGGAGTTTCTTGCCTATGATTCCGCTGAGGCGGGCAGCCGGTTTCCGGATCTGCTGGCGTTGGGCGCGGACAAGGACGTGGTGGTGCTGGCGGACGACGGACGTTGGTGGCAGGGCAGTGCCGCATGGCTGACCTGCCTATGGACGACTTATGAATACCGGATGTGGTCGTTCCGGCTGGCGGCTCCGGTTTTCCAACCGCTGGTGAAAAAGGCGGTGCACCTCCTTTCCGAGAACCGGCTTGCCATTTCCCGGCTGATCAGCGTGCGCGAGGATTGGCAGCTCGCCGCCGCGCTCGATTCCGTGCCGTCGCCGCTGTGCGAGGGCGATGTCTGCAAACTTTGAGAAATTCCAACGAACCAAATTTATGAATCCCGTGATCGTCATTTTCGGAGCCAATGGGTTCCTCGGCCGCTATCTCTGCCGCCACTTCGCCCGCCGCGGCAAGGAGGTGGTGGCCATCGCCCGCCACCGCGAAGGCTGGAGTGGCGATGGCATGTTCCTGGAATGGGATGGCAAAACCCTCGGCCCGTGGGCGCTCGCGCTCGAAGGCGCGGAGGCCGTCATCAACCTGACCGGACGCAGCGTGAACTGCCGCTACACGGAAAAGCACCGCCGCGAGATCATCGACTCACGGGTGGAATCCACGCGGGTGATCGGTAAAGCAATCGCCGCTTGCAAGACGCCGCCGAAGAACTGGCTCAACGCGAGCACCGCGACGTGGTACCGCCACGCCGAGGACAAGCCGCAGAACGACTGGCTGGGCGAGCCGGGCGAAGGGTTTTCCTGCGAGGTGGCTCAGGCATGGGAGGACGCGTTTTTCGGCGCTGAGATCCCAGCGGAAACGCGCAAGCTCGCCCTGCGGATCGGCATGGTGCTGGCGAACGAAGAAGCGACGGTTTACGACGTGCTGAGAAAACTCACCGGCCGCGGCCTCGGCGGCCCGATGGGATCCGGCAACCAGCGGATCAGCTGGATCCACATGGAGGATTTCCTGAGAGCCGTGGAATTCGCAATCAACGATCCGTTTCTCGACGGCACGATCAATCTCACCGCGCCGGAGTTCCCGACGAACCGCGAGTGGATGCGCACCTTCCGCGAGGCGGTGGGCATGCCGATCGGGATGCCGGTGACGGAGTGGATGCTGGAAATCGGCGCGCGTTTCATGGGCACGGAAACGGAACTGGTCACGAAAAGCCGGTGGGCGGATTCCGTCCGGCTGCGCGACGCGGGCTTCCGCTGGCGCTGGGCGAGGGCCGTGGATGCCGTCGCGGATCTCAACGGACGGCGCGGCTTGGAAGGGTTTTTCAAAGCGGCATCGGAACGCAGCACCGGCGCGCGGGCCTGGCTGCCGGCGGCGACACGTTAGCAAATTCTCACCCTTCGCTTGAAGTTTCGTCAAAATAGATTTTCGGATAATTTTTGTAACTCATTGATCAATAAGGAGAATACATTGTAAAATGCCTAACATTGGCTTTTTCGGTTTGCCGCATCTGCGAATGTCTACTATGCAATGCACGCGTTTCATGAACGGCCTGCGTAGGCTATCCACTTTCCCATAAGCATGTTTTTTCGAATTGTCTCCCCTGCCTCACTGGCACTCGCCGCGTCGCTTTTCACGAGTTGTGGAAGTTCCGACCTGAGTGTCATCCCAAAATCCTCGATCGGCTCCGGCAGTTATGCCAAACGCGAAAGCTTCGCCCTGCCAGCCGTTTCGTCCACCGCAGTCGCCGCTGCCGCCGGCAAGCCACGCGACAAGCACTCGATGCCGGTTTACGCATTCAGCGACCGCAACCGCATCGTCCGGACCACGGCCTATACCTGCAGCGAGGACGATCACCTGATCTACGGCAGCAAGAACGCCACCGGCACCCAGCTCCGCTACAATGACCGCGTCCGCAGCGCCGCTGCCGATTGGTCGTTCTACCCGGTCGGCACCACCTTCCGCATCAAGGGCCTGCCTTATCTCTATGTGGTTGACGATTATGGTTCCGCGCTTCTCGGCACCGGCACCGTCGATATATACACCCCGACCAAGGATATCATGGGCCTCTGGGGCTCCCGCAATGTCGAGATGACCGTCGTCCAGTGGGGATCGATGACCCGCAGCGCCGAGCTTCTCAGCCAGCGCACCAGCTACGATCATTGCCGCAAGATGCTCGCCAACATCCTCCGCCAACGTCCGGATCTCGGCAACGTCGCGAAGAACTAATCCTCTGGAAATTTTCCAAAAAGCCCGGTCGCTGCTGCGTCCGGGCTTTTTTATTGGATCGGAGCCAGCAACCTCGCCGCCCGGCAGGCGGCCCGGAAGAGGAACGGCTTCTTCCTCAAATCACTCATTTTGGCTTCCCGCGCGTAGGTGAAATCCGTGACGAGCATTTGCTCCACCTCCTCGACGAAGGCTGTGTCGGTCGAGAATGCCGTGATTTCGAAGTTCAAGCGGAACGAGCGGTTGTCCAGATTCGCCGTGCCCACCGCCGCCAACCTCTCGTCGATCAGCATCACTTTCTGGTGCAGGAAACCCTTGTCGTAGCGGAACAATCTAACTCCGTAGGGGATCGATTGCTCGTAGTAGGAAAACGCGGAAAGCCACACCAGGATCTGGTCCGCGCGTTCCGGAATCAGGATCCGCACGTCCACTCCGCGGATGGACGCCGCCTGGAGCGCGGTGAGCACGCCCTCGTCCGGCACGAAATACGGCGTGGCGATCCACAGCTTTTTCCGCGATGAGTTCGCCGCCTCCGCCACGATCAACTGCCAGGAATCCGCCGGATCGGCCGGGCCGGTCGGAATGACGGCGGCAATCTGGTCGGCGGCCTCCGGTGCGGTTTCCCAATGAAGTATGGGAACCTGGTCGCAGGCCCAGAACCAGTCTTCCAGGAATACCATCTGGATCGCCTGCACCGCCGGCCCGCGGATTTTCAAATGGGTGTCCCGCCACTCGCCGAATTTCTGGTCGCGGCCGAGGTATTCGTCACCCACGTTCAACCCGCCGATGAACGCCGTTTTCCCGTCGCTGATCACGATCTTCCGGTGATTGCGGAAATTGAGCTGCAAGCGCGACCACCAGAACCGGTTGATCCCGAACGAGTGGCATTCGATCCCCGCATCCTTCATCGCCTTCAGGTAGCGCCGCGGCAGTTTGTGCGAGCCGATTTCATCAAACAGGAAATACACCTTCACCCCGGCCTTTGCGCGCTCGATCAGCGCCTCTTGGAACCGCGTGCCGATCTTGTCATTTTTCACGATGAAAAAGTTCACGCAGAGGTAGCTCCTCGCCTCCTGAATCGCCTCGAAAATCCGCTCGAAGGTCTTTTCCCCGTCGATCAGCAACTCCAGGTCGTTTCCCCGGGTGAACGGCAGCCCGCCCAAAATCCGGGCAGCCCGTTCGAAGGCATCGTCGTCCGGAATGTCCACCTCGTAACGTCGCAACCGCTCGTGCATTGCCACCGCCAGCTTGTTGAGATTGCTGTCGTTCTCCCGCCTTCCGCCTACGTTTTTGGAAAACCTTGTCCGCCCCAGCAACCAATACATCGGGATCGCCAGAAACGGGATGGTCAGCAGGGAAATCACCCACGCGATCGTCCCCTGAGAGGTCCTCACATGCATCAGCGCGTGCAGCACGTGCAGGATGCCGACCACGTAGAACGCGATCAACATCGTCAGCCCAAGCCACGTGTTGATCTCGAAGTTAGGGGAAAGCATGGCAATGTAGGTAGTTCAACCCTTTAGGGTGTCTTTTGCGCACCATGAAGACACCCTAAAGGGTTGAAATACCATCGGCAAGCCGCATCCTAACGCTTGCGGATCAGCATGAACTCGTTGCCGTCCGTATCGAAGCACATCGCCAGATGTGGGGCTTCGCCGTCCTCCTCCTGCGGCTCGCGGGTGAGTCCGCCTCCGGCTGCGACCACTTCGGCTGCTCCCGCCACCACGTCCGCAACCTGGAAGCTGATGCCGGTCCAGGTCTTTTTCCCCTCGCCACCGCCGTGGATGCCGATGATCGCACCGGCGATTTCCAGTTCGGAAATGTGGCTGTTGGCACGGATGATCTCCGCGCCGAAAACTTTCTGATAGAAATCCGTCGCCCGCGCCAAGTCCGCTGCCCAGATGACATACTTGACGCGTTCGACGTTCATGAATCTTAGTAAGCGAAGATTTCGTCGGCCTTGAAGAAGCGCTTGATCTCGGCTTGCGCGGCTTCGACGGAATCGGAAGCGTGGCAGACGTTGCGCATTTTCGCGTCGGCGTCCTTGAAGCCGAAGTCACCGCGGATGGTGCCGGCGGGGGCGACCATGGAATCGGTCGGTCCGAGAAGATCGCGGACGGCGGCGATGACGTTCTCACCTTCGAGGGCGAGGGCGATCACCGGAGTTTCCTGCATGAAGCTGCGGACGGATGGGAAAAACGGCTTGTCGGCGATGTGCGAGTAGTGCTCGGCGAGGATTTCGTCGCTGAGGTGCATCATCTTGATGCCGCGGATCAGGAAGCCGGCGGCTTGAAAGCGGGCAAGGACCGTGCCAGTGAGATTTTTGGCGACGGCATCGGGCTTGAAAAGGATCAGAGTGGTTTCCATGCGCGGGGAGGTAGTGCCGCCCCCGGTTTTGTGCAAGACTTTTGCAAACCGGGATTTGCTAGGAAACATTAACGATCAAGCGCCTCCGCACGCTGCCGCAGAGCGCGGGCGGCGTCGGCATTGCGTTTTTCCGAATCCCACAGATCGGCCAGCCGACGGAGCGCGGCGGCGGTTTCCTTTTTCGCCTCGGGCGGATAGGCCTTGATGGCGTTGCGCAGGCGTTCTTCGGCTGCCTTGCTCTGGCCTTGGGCGATGAGCGTCTCGGCGGACTCAATGAGGAAAGCGGGCTCGTTTTTCACGTCGGCCGGTTTCGCCGCTTCGGCCTCGCGGAACAGGCGCGCGGCGTTGGCGCTCGTTTCCGGATCGCGGCGGGTGGCGATGGCGAGTTTCTGCAGCAGGCCGAAGTGATCAGGATGATTGAAAACCGCACGCTCCAACAACAGCCGCGCCGAGCGTGGATCGTTCGCGGCCAGCCATTCGTCGGCGAGCTTGAGAAACTCGTCGGGCGATCCACTGCGGAGTTTTAGCAGCTCGCTGGCGTGATAGCGGGCGAGCTCCGGCTGGTCGTGCGATCGATGGAATTTCGCCAGCGCCTGATGGGCGAGCGCTTGTCCGGGATTGATTTCCAGCACCCGTTTGAGCGCGGCCTCGCCTTTTTCATCCAGCTTCATGGTGAAATAAAGCACGCCTAACCGCGTCCGCAGATCGAGTGACGACGGAGCCGCCGCCACATGTTTTTCCAGCACCTCGATTGCCTTATCCGGCCGGTCGGAGTTACGGAAATATTCCGAAGCATCGCGCGCGAGCACGGCGATCTCCGGATGGGCTGCCAGCGCGAGGAGGTAATGTTGGTCGAGCTTTTCGCGCTGTGCGGCCTCATCCGCTTCGGTGGCGCTGCGGGTGAGCGAGGCGTAGAGCAGCGCGGATTCCGGATCGTCGGGCGAGAGCTGGTCGAGCAGCGCGGTGGCCTGCGACTTGCGGTCGCTGGTTTGATAGATCTGATGGAGACGCTGGATGATCTGCGGATTTCCAGGATTCTTTTTCAGCACGGATTCGAGCGCGTCGGTCGCGAGTTTCATCGCCATCGAGTCGCCCTGACCCTGCTGCATGAGGAAATCCGAGTAGAAGAACTGCACCTGCAGGTCGTCCGGCCGCGCCGCGCTCAGATCGCGGAGAAGCTTCACCGCGCCGCCGCGGTCGTCGTGTTCGAGCCGCTGCTTCACAGCCCGCCGGACCAGCGGCAGTGCGAGTGGATCGGCGAGGCGGGCTTTTTCGAAATGATCCTGCGCGGTGTTCACGCCGCGCGTTTCCTCCAACACGCCGAATGCGAACTCGACCCGCGCGTTGTCCGCTGCCGGAAGCGTGGAGTTGAGAATGCAGAGCAATCCGAGGGCGACCTTCACGCTGGTGATTTTAGACGCCAGCGCTTCGCAATGTCGACGGTGCAGTTGCCAGAAGTTGGATCAGGCTCCTCGCGAAGCGATGTGGTCGAACTTGTCGTCGATGAATTTCAGGACGAGTGCTTCGACTTCATCGTTTTTCAGTCGCTCGAGGACATCCACCGAGAAGCCGCGGGCGATGAGTTGGCGGGCTTGGGCGGGAGCGATGCCGCGGGCGCAGAGGTAGAAGATTTCCTCGTCGCTGATCTGGGAGGAGGTGCTGCCGTGGGAGCACTTCACCTGGTCGGCATTGATTTCGAGGCCGGGCATGGAGTTCGCCTCACAGGTGTCGCTCATCAGTAGATTGCGGCAGGTCTGATAGGCATCGGTGTGGTGCGCGCCTTCGTCGACGAAGATGAGCCCGGAGAAGATCGTGCGGGAGTCGTCATAGAGCGAATTCTTGTACAACAGATCCGAGTAGGCACCTTCCGAAACGTGGTGTTGGAAAGTGCGCTGGTCGTACTCCTGCTCGTGGGCGGGGATGCTGATGGAGAGCATGTCCGAACGCGAGCCGGGGCCTTCCAGGCGGGAGAGCGATTCGTTGCGCGCCCAGGATGCGCCGGTGTTGAGGATGAATCCGATGGCGGAAGCATCGCGGGACGTGGCGGTTTCGTTGATCTGGATGACGCGGGTGGCTTCGTTGAACGCCTGGATCGCGACGTAATCGAGCTTCGAGTTTTGGCCGGCACTGAGGTCGTTGAATGCAATGGCGAGGCCGGGTTGCGAATCGTCGGCCGAGCGGAAAATATCGACGACTCGGACCTTCGAGCTCTTGCCGGTGACAATCAGCGTGTGAGGGAAGATGACGGTGTTCTCACCCACGATCCAATGGTGGGCCTCGATGGTGCCTTCGACTTCCAATTTGTCGGAAACGTGGACGAACAGACCGTTGGTTAGGGATGCCTCATGCAGCGCCGCGAACTTCGCGGAGCCGAGACGCGTTTCCTGTCTCATGAAATGCGCCTGCACCAGATCGCTGTGGGAAACGAGCGCTTCCGCGAGCGGCAGGCAGATCACGCCTTCCGGCAGATGGGATTCAACGTGCACGAGCTCGTCGTTCACGAAGATCAGTTTCGCGGCAGGAGCCTCAAGGCCGGTGGAGCGGGCGATGAGCTCGTTCACGCTAGTGGCTGGAGCTTTCTGAAAGCCGGAGAAATCGAGCTGTTTGATGCTGGAGAAGCGCCACGTTTCATCGCCGCGCTTCGGGGCGGGAGTGGCGAGGAAACGCTGCCAGGCAGCTTGCTGACGGCTGGCGAACCAAGCGGGCAGATAGGCGGGCGTTTCCGGAGCGGTTTCGAGAAGGGAAGGGGATTGTTCGAGCACGGCGGGCATGGGGAAATATGAAATAGGAGGTTCGTTGGAGGGCGCGGCATCAGCCGACGCTGCCTTCCATTTCCAGATCGATGAGGCGCTTGAGTTCCACCGAATATTCCATCGGGAACTCGCGGACGAGGTCGTTGATGAAGCCGTTGACGGCGAGCGACATGGCCTGGCCTTCGTTGAGACCTCGTTGTTGCATGTAGAAAAGCATTTCGTCGGAGACCTGGCTGACGGATGCTTCGTGCTGCGTGGCGTGGCGGTTGCCCTTCACGGTGATGGCCGGATAGGTGTCGGTGCGGCTGTGGCTGTTGATGAGCAGGGCGTCGCACTCGGTGTTGTTCTTGCAACCCTTGAGGTGCTTCGGAATATGGACCTGGCCGCGATAGGTGGAGCGTCCTTCGCCGACGGAGATGGATTTCGAAACCACGTTGGAAGTCGTGTCATCGGCGGCGTGGATCATCTTCGCGCCGGTGTCCTGGTGCTGTCCGGTGTTGGCGAGAGCGATGGAAATGACCTCACCACGGGCGCGCTTGCCCTTCATGATGACGCCGGGGTATTTCATCGTAAGGCGCGAGCCGATGTTGCAATCGATCCATCTAACTTCCGCGTCTTCCATGGCGATGCCGCGTTTGGTGACGAGGTTGAAAACGTTGGATGACCAGTTTTGCACGGTGACGTATTGGATCTTCGCGCCCTTGAGCGCGACGAGCTCGACCACGGCGGAGTGCAGTGTGGCTGTTTCGAATTTCGGAGCGGTGCAGCCTTCCATGTACATCAGTTCGGCACCTTCGTCCGCGATGATGAGCGTGCGCTCGAACTGGCCGAAGTTTTCCGAGTTGATGCGGAAATAGGCCTGCAGCGGTTGCTTGAGTTTGAGGCCTTTCGGGATGTAGATAAACGAGCCACCGGAGAAAACGGCGGAGTTCAGCGCGGAGAACTTGTTATCGCCGGTAGGGATGACTTTGCCGAACCACGGGCGGAAAATTTCCTCGTGCTCTTTCAGTCCTTCGGTCGAGTTGCAGAAGATCACGCCTTGTTTCGTAAGCTCTTCCTTCACGTTCGAGTAGGCGGCTTCCGAGTCGAACTGGGCTTCCACGCCGGCGAGGAACGCCCGTTCCTGTTGGGGAATGCCGAGGCGCTCGAAGGTTTCCAAAACGTCGGCAGGCACATCGTCCCACGAACGCTTCGGCTTCTCACCATCGGATAGATAATAACGGATGACGTCGAAATCGATGTTCTCCAGGTCCTTCGTCGCCCAGTTGGTGGGCATCGGCTTGTCTTGGAAAACTTTCAGCGCCTTGTGGCGGAATTCACGAACCCAATCAGGATCGTTCTTCACGTCGGAAATGTAATCGACGGTCGCGGAGGTGAGACCACGTCCGGCGTCGAATTTGTTGCGTTCCGGGAACGTGAAGTCGCCCTTGGTGCGATCGATGTCGATCGCTTCGCGGGTTTCCGTATCGAGAACATCTGTGGTGTCGTAGGACATGGTTGTTGAAAAGTTAGAGAAGGGTTGGTCTCAAGCGAGAGCCGGCTCCTTGAGGAACTCGTAGCCGTCTTTTTCCAGTTCCAGAGCAAGTTCCGGGCCGCCGGAGCGGACGATTTTTCCTTCTGCCATCACATGGACATGGTCCGGCTTGATGTAGTCGAGCAGGCGCTGATAGTGGGTGATGAGGAGCATGCCGCGGCCTTCCGAACGCATGGCATTGACGCCCTTGGCGACGATCTTGAGCGCGTCGATGTCGAGGCCGGAGTCGGTTTCGTCGAGGATGCAGTATTCGGGCTCGAGCATCATCATCTGGAGGATCTCATTGCGCTTTTTCTCACCGCCGGAGAAACCTTCGTTCACGGCGCGGGCGGTGAATTTCCGATCCATCTCGAGGTGGTCCATTTTCGAGTAGAGATTCTTGTAATAGGCGACGGCGTCGATGTCCTGACCCTTCGGCAGGCGGGCCTGCAGCGCGGCGCGGATGAAGTTGGCGTTGGAGACGCCGGGAACTTCCGATGGATATTGGAACGCGAGAAAAATGCCGCCGCGCGAGCGCTCGTCGATCGACTTGCCGAGGATTTCCTCCCCGTCCTGTGTCACAGAACCGGCGGTGACGATGTAGCTTTCGTGACCGGCGATCACTTTCGAGAGCGTGGACTTGCCGGATCCGTTAGGTCCCATGATCGCGTGGACTTCGCCCTTCGGGATGTCGAGGTTGACGCCCTTGAGGATTTCGGTGCCATCTTCGAGGGTGGCGTGGAGGTTGGTGATTTGCAGGCTCATGTGTGGAAGAGGATTGTGGATCGGAGATGGGGGAATGCGGATTTCAGCGTCTTAGCATGACGGTGCCGACGGCGAGGGTGATGTTGGTGACCGCATAGACGCCGGTGACGGCCCATGCTTTTGGCCAGCTGATGTAGCAGAAACGTCGAACCGCGTATCCGAGGATGAACAGGGCGACCAGAAATGCGAACGGGCCGATGGCGATAGATAACAGCATTGAAATCACACTCACCCCAATCGTGATCATTAAAATCACAGGCAGGGAAATTTCGGCTTCGTGGCGGGCGATCAAGTAAAGCGCGATACAGAGGACAAAAGAGCTGATAGCGATCTGGGCCATAGTATCAAGTAGTCACGAGTTTCCCGCGGAGGGTGATTTCGACGTCTTCGATGACGGCACCGGGCGGAAGATTGAGCACGTCGGCGAGACTGGCGCCCGGTTTGAAATCGACATCGTGGATCACTCCGGTGGTCGCGTCGTGGAAATGGCCATGTTCGCTGAGGTTCGGGCAGTAGCGGGACGACTCGCGCTCGAAATTCACCTGGCGGATGATGCCGTGCTGCACGAGCGCTTCGAGGCAGTTGTAAACCGTGGCGAGGGAAATGTTCGGCAGGCGGTCTTTCACCCGCATGAAGACATCGTTCGCGGTTGGGTGGTTCCGTTCCTGCATCAGGGTGCGGTAAACCTCCTGGCGCTGACGCGTCATGCGGAGCCCGGAGATTTCCTCGGGGATCTCAATTTCGGCCGGTTGATCTGGGGTTTTGCTGACCATTGCGGCGGCAAAATACTTGCGAACCGGTCGCAATCAAGAATTATTCCAATTATAATTATCTGAAGATTCAGTCTTCCGAAAGACTCCGCGTGGAGCACTTGATCCAGCGATTACTGGGTCTTTTTCCAGAGATAAACCCAGCGCTCCGAGACACACTTGCCCGTCTCGTCTTGGAGCTCGCAGGTCATGTCCATGTCCGCCAAGTCCTTCGGCGGCTCGCACACGAAAAACGCCCGCAGCACTTGCGGCATATGGAGTTGCGGGCTGCGGCCAAGTCCGGCGGGCAGGTCGTCCACGTTCGGCATGCTGAGGTCGGAAAGCCCGACGTGGATGAGTTTCACCGACTTCTGGTTGATCGTGACCACCGACTTCAGCTTGGAAATATCGTCCCATTTCGGGTCGCCCACCTTGGCCTGCGGCTGGAGCGGTTTGGCGAAATCGATGGCCATCAGCACCTGATCCGGCTTCTGCACCGGAGTCCCGGCGCGGGTGGCACGCACCGTGAAAACTCCCGATGGCGCGGGATCGCGCATCCAACGCAGGCGGTAGTGGAAACGATACGGCTTTCCGACTTCCAGCCCCGGCGTCGGCTCCCACAGCAGGATCACGTTGTCGTCGGTCTCGTCCTTGGTCGGCATCTCGATGAGGTGCAGCTTGCCATAGTCAAATCCCTCGACCGGCTCCACCTTCACGCTCGGCCGGTTGTGATAGAGCGCCTCCGGATCCTGATAGGAGGAAAACGACCGGTCGCGCTGCAGCAGCGCCCACGAGCGGGGTTTCTCGATCGTGAAAACACAATGCCGGAACTCGCCCTTCGTCGTCTCCAGCGGGCGGTAGTGCAGGTTGCCGCTGCCCAGTTCCATCAGCAGGCCGTCGCTGTCGTGGACCTCGGGGCGGATGTCATACGGCTTCGGATGCGTGCCCTCGCCGAACCAATACATCGAGGAAAACGGCGCCAGCCCGAGCTGTGTGACCGGTTTCCGCAGCGTGATTTCCGCGTCGATGTCCATCACGGTCTCCACGCCCGGCGTGACGGTGAACTGATAGGCGCCCGCCACGCTCTCGCCATTCAGCAGCGCCCACGCCTTGAGCGTTTTCGAATCCTTCGCCGGCTTTTCCAGATAGAATTCCGAAAAATCCGGAAACTCCTCCGGCACGCCCGGCAGGCCGCTGTTAATGGAAAGCCCGCGCGCCGAGAGCCCGTATGGCGCGTCCTTCGGGATCGCCCTGAAATAGCTCGCGCCCATGAACACCAGGAACTCATCCATGTAAGTCTCCGTGTTCAAATGCGTACGCGCCCGCCAGCCGGCATAGCCCGGAGGCGGCGGCGTCCCGGCGGGGACTTTTTGTTTCCCGTAGTCGAAAAGTTTCTGGTCGAACTTCAGCACCTCCTCTTTCCCGCCGGTGACCTCGTGGATCGTCACCATCTTCTTCGCCGTCCAGCCGGGGTGGAAAAAATCGATCGAAAAATCTCCCTTCGTCTCCGCCCAAAGCCCGGAATCCATCTTGAAACGAATGTCGCGATGCCCGTCATAGGTCAGGTTTTTCCAATAATCCGCCAGCGCCAGCTTCGGTGCCATCGGCGGCGCGGCCGCCATCTTGCGGGCTTTTTCGCGCAGCTTGTCGAAGGAGAAATCCTCCGCCGAGGACAACCCGGCAGAACCAACGATGAGCAGGCACCCGACCAGCGGAATAGTGGAAAGAAAACGCATGACGCACCCATGGCAGAAATCCGCCAGCTTGGCAATAGCTTGGCCGATGTTCACAAAGCAGGTGCGGGTCCGCCCCGTAGTAGCGCCGCCCGAGTCTCGAAGTAGCTCCCTCCACGCCTCGAAGTAGCTCCGGAATCTCCAAGGCTCATGCTCCTCCAATCTGAAAACAAGCGAGTTGCGGAAAATTTAGACACTCCATCCACTCCGCATCTTCCCCGAATCCAGCTAGACACCGCCCCGCCCTCCAGCCCACACTCGCGCTATGGATGAAAAAGCATGCGCCTTCCCATCCGTCTCCGCGACGTTCCACCTCACCCACGCCTGCAATCTCCGCTGCGGCTATTGTTACACCGGCGAGAAATTTGGCACCGGCATGACTTCCGCGACCGCCCGCGATGCGGTCACGTTCGCCCACCGGATCGCCTTGGAATCTGGCGCGGAGCATCTGGAAATCGTGTTCTTTGGAGGCGAGCCCTTGCTGCGGCATGGCTTGGTCTGCGAAATCGTCGATCAGGCGCGGGCGCTTGCCGGCGGCCTCCGCGCGTCATTTAAAATGAGCACCAACGGCCTGCTGCTCAGCCCGGCCGTCATCGCCGATCTCGCCGCCCGAGAGGTTTTCGTCTCCCTGAGCATCGACGGCGAGCCCGCCACCCAAGATGCCCAACGTCCCGATACCCGGGGCCGAGGCAGTGCGGAAAAATTGCAGGAAATCATCCCGCGCGTGCTTGCATGGAATCCGCACACCGCCGTGAACTGCGTGATCACCCCGCAAAGTGCCGGGCGCGCGGACGCCTCGGCACAATGGTTGTTCGCCCAAGGATTCCGCTACGTTTCCACCGCGCTGGACTGGAGCGCCCCATGGACGCGGCGGGATTTGCGGACACTCGGCGCGGCCTACACCCGGCTCGGCGAGTGGTATGTGCGCGAGACGATCCGTGGCTCGCGGTTCTATCTGAGTTGTTTCGACGAGAAAATCCGCACCCGCACGCGCGGGCCGTTGGAAATATCCGAGCGTTGCGCGATGGGCCACCGGCAGTTTTCCATCGCCCCGTCCGGGCGGCTCTATCCGTGCGTGCAGTTCGTGCGCGAGGACGACCAGGCGGAGTGGTGCATCGGCGATGTCTGGCAGGGCTTCGACGACCCCCGGCGGAAGGCGTTGCTCCATCTGGCGGAAAAACCGCGCGACGAATGCGGCGGCTGCGCGCTCACCGAACGTTGCGGAAGCTGGTGCGCCTGCATGAATTTCCAAGGCACCGGCCGCCTCGACGTCGCCAGCCCGCTCGTTTGCGAGCACGACCGCATGCTCACCCCCATCGCCGACCGCGTGGCCAACCAACTCTGGAAACGCCGCAATCCGCTGTTTCTCCACAAGCACTACAACCCCGCCTTTCCCGTCCTCAGCCACATCGAGACCGATGTGGAAACCGCGCACCTCCGCCTGCCCGCCACCGCTCACCTTTCCCGTCATGATTGATTCCATTTTTCCCGACAATTCCCCGCTGCGTGTCCGCCGCGTCCGCAGCTATCGGGTGCCCCGCTACCCGGATCACCACGATCCCGACCCGACCACCACCCCGCAACCGGTTCCCTATCCTTGGAAAAGCGGAGTCGCCGCGGCCTTGCTGGCGCTTGGGGAAACGAGCTGTGATCGCGGGAAAAAGGAACAAGGAGCCTCCACCCAACCGCCGCAAGGTCCGCCGCTGCCGCCACCGGCGGAGAGGGTGATTTTTCCCGACACTGAGAAAGAAATCGATCAAATCGTGGCAGAGGCCCTTCGCGAGACTCCGAAGGGAGATCAAAATCCTTTCGCACAGGCATTCGGCTTTTCGGGACTGCCACACGTTTCCTCATCGTTTGGAACGGGCGCGCCCACTCCCCTCGACTCGGTATTGGCCCAAAAACTGATTGCGCGGCTGTTCGCTGCGGAGAGTCTGAAATCCCAGCCGACCACCTTCACGGAAAACGACTTCACCGCAACGGCCCAAGGCTATGATCCGGAGAAACGCATCGGTTATGTCATGGGTGACGAGAAGAATCTCGGCGAGGGAACTATCAAAAGTTGGACGACCGAGAACATCTTCGAGATCGCAGCCGGAAAAGTCACAGCGGCCACGCCTAAAGAGGTGGCCGATTTAAAAAAAGACCTGGATCGCGGTGCGCACTACCTATTCGACGGGCGGACTCTCGATGCGGCCGATACCCAGCATCTTGCCGACATCGCCAAGATCGAATCGCCTCAAGAATCAGCGAAAGCCTACCTCGCGCTCGCGGCAAAGCTCGACGAACCGAAACTCTCCATGACGGAGATTGAACACGCGGAGAAAATGGCAGAAGCCCACCAGCGCTATCTCGCGATCATCTCAATTGTCGACAAGCGGTTCGAATCGTTTGACCGGGCCGGCAGTGAATATGGCAAACTAAACTACGCGATGTATCAGGAAGCCGAACACCGGCAATTCGCCACCCAGGAAGAAAGGTGGGCTTGGATTGCAAAACAGCAGGAGTCGATCAATTTGAAAACTCAGCACGAGCAGCTCACCAAACTCGCCCAATCCGTCCGCGAATACATCGCTTGGGCGCGGCGCAATGGATTGCAATAATCCGGCTTTTGCCAAAATCATCACCAGTCCCTCCACGCTAATTTCGCCACGCGGCTTCTGACGGACCGCGAAATTCATTTCGCCAGTGCCGCTGACTGCCTACCGGCGAAATGAATTTCGCGGTCCGTGATACGGTGAAGATTTCCGCTCACTTCGCCGGATTTCGGGCCATTTCCCGTGGTTGACCCCACCGGGTGCCATTGCTAGCGTCCGCGCCCCGTCATGAGCGCCGCCCCGAATTACAAAGACACCCTGACTCTCCCGCAAACGACTTTCCCGATGCGCGGCGATCTGGTGCAGAACGAACCCGCCCGCCTCGAGAA
>Ga0123337_10002404_pt1 | contig 21471 bp, 17 predicted proteins | sample frozenSSSSmetaG_FD_89792 | JGI IMG/M metagenome (GOLD analysis project Ga0123337, IMG submission 89792) | Glacier valley bacterial and archeal communities from Borup Fiord, Nunavut, Canada, to study Microbial Dark Matter (Phase II) -... | ecosystem: Environmental > Aquatic > Freshwater > Ice >...
CGTTCCCGCGCATTTGTGGAGGGCGTTGCCACGTTGCGCCATTTCGCGCTAATGTTGCGCCCTCTTCCCCGGGAACCGACCCATTTGCGGTCATTTAGACGGGGCTGCCTGACGGAGTGCGCTATCTGTAAGACGTTTGCCTTTTCAACTGCTTTTTCCGAATGGGCGCTTTCAGTGCCCGGCAATTTGAGGTGGTCGGGCTGAGGGCGCTCACTGCTGCATACGCAGGCGACCGATCAGGACTTCGCACGGGGCGCGGTGCAGCAGAGTTTCGACGAGCGTATGAAAGCGATCCGGGTCTTCCTGATCGCTGTGTCCGATCGCTTCGGCGGTCGCGCCGATCACGACCTGGCTCGCCTGATGGAATTTGATTGCGGCAAGCGTTCCCTCGACCGCCTCTCGCACACGCTCTACGTGTTCGCTGATCGGGACACTGTATGGCTGTGCCGTTGCAATCGCCTTCGTCAGCGATTCTCTCGCTGCCTGCTCCTGCTCGACGAGCGGGGCATTGAGCGGAAGCGTCCGTGTCACCTCCAGCAAATAAACAAGGCGCACCTCTGAGCGGTTTACACGCGCAACACGCGCCGCGAGGTCCGCGCCGTAGGTCAAATCCACCTCCGCCATCAACGGCACTAAAATTACCGCACAGCCCTTCGTCGCCTGCGGGCTCGCAGGGTTTGCGGTCGAGCGGCGATGCATCCCTAGCGAGGCACGAGCAGCCTCCACCGATTCGGCGATCGGAAGCTGCGAGCGTACGCCAGGGATCCTCTTCAGAACACGCATCACATTGTCCGGAAGGCTCGCGACAACGATGCGGGTCTTCGCCGCGTCGATGTCGCGCATCGCCTCCAGAAACGTTTTCGCGCCGTCCTCCGAAACCTCGTCCAGGTTGGCACAGTCGATGATGATACCATTGGGGTGCTCGTTCAAGAGCATTCCTGCAGCAGCACGGATCGTCAGCCACTGATTTTTGTGCAGTGCGCCCGAAAGTCGCACGACATCGCCGCGTGTCTCGATAATCATGGTTGCGTTCCGCCGTTTCCGTCCTGTTCCTGTGGCACGTTGTTGTCTGCAGCATGGTCGGCAGTATGACCATGCACGTTCGCCTCTTCCGCTTCCTCTTCACGCAGCGCAGCGTCGGAGGCTTTCTCGTGCAAGTGCTGCAGATAGTAACGGACATTGGCTACTACCACATCACGACGACCAAGCAGCGCGATCTTCAGCCGCAAACCGGAGTTGCCGTGCAGGGCGGGGTGCCACCATTTCGTCGGCACGAACTCCGGCACGACGACCGTGATCGTGTGGCTGCGGCGCTCCATTCCGACCGCGTCGAGGTAGCGCATGATCGGGCTGACGAGCGAGCGATAGGGTGAGTTCAGGATCACCAGCGGCATATCACCGCCCCACTGTTCCCATTTCTCTTTGAGCTGCGGCGTCTTCTCCGGATCGGTAGAGATATGAACGGCACGGCAGTCAGGCGAGATCGCGCGCGCGTACTCCAGCGCGGGCATTATGCCGCGATGCAGCGTCGGCACAAGCACGAGCACCGTATTTGTGAGCGGAGCGGTCGGTGAAACGTAGTCGGCGAGCCTGAGCTGCTGTGCGACATCGGCATAATGACGGTGTATTTTGCGGAACATCATTACGAGCATAATGATCAGCAGCACAACGAACCAGGCTCCCGACTTCCACTTTTCGATGGTAATGTCCACCAGCACTGCCAGGGTCGCCACCGCCCCGACGCCGTTGATAATCGCCTTCGTGAGCCACTTTTTGTCTGTCTCTTTGAGCTTGAACCAGTGAACGACCATGCCGCTCTGCGACAGCGTGAAGGCAAGGAAGACGCCGACAGCGTACAAAGGCACGAGCGCGTCGGTATCGCCTTTTTTCAGCACGATCAGCGCTGCGGCGAAGATGCCCAGGATCAGGATTCCGTTGCTGAAAACCAGTTTGTCACCGAGATTCGAGAACTGCTTGGGCAGATAGCGGTCGCGAGCCAGGATCGAAGAGAGTCGCGGAAAGTCGGCAAAACTGGTGTTGGCCGCGAGAATTAAAATTCCTGCCGTAAAAATCTGGGTAATATAGTAGGCGAAAGCGAAGCGCCCGGTCTTCCCGAATATCGCAGTCGAAATCTGGTCGATTACGGCGGGCGCGTTGCCGCCCTCCGGATAGACAACACCGATCTTGACCGCCAGATAGGAGATGCCGATGAACAGCGTTCCAAGGATCACGCCCATTGCGACGAGCGTCAGCGCGGCATTCCGCGACTTCGGCTCCTTGAATGCAGGGATGCCGTTACTGACCGCCTCCGTACCCGTCATCGCGGAACAGCCGTTTGCGAACGCTTTTGCCAGCACGAAGAAGCCGAATGTCTCGCCCGATTTGACGACACCCCAGGTTTCTGGATTGTAATCTACCGAGAATTTCCAGCCGAATAACATCGGTCCGAACAGTCCGGCCGCGATCATGATATAGCACATCACGACGAAGATATAAGTCGGTATCGCGAACAGGGTCCCGGACTCTTTGAGCCCGCGCATATTTGCGAGTACGAGCACCGCTATAAGCAGTGAACAGATCAGCACCGTGTGCTGTTTGACACTTCCATCCGGCAGGAAGGGAATATGGGGCAGGTTCTGGACTCCGGCCGCGATCGACACCGAGACCGTCAGCACGTAATCGATCAGCAGCGCGGCGGCGGCGATCAGACCGGGCAGTTCGCCGAATCGCTTCGAGCGCAGGTTGTCTTTCGAGACGATATAGGAGCCGCCGCCGCCGGGATAGCCGAAGATCGTCTGCCAGTAGGAGATCACGACGATTACGAGCAGGGCGACGATCATTCCGGAGATCAGCATCGTGTACTGCCCGAACTGAGCGCGTCTCGCCAGATCGGGCTGCCCGTTGGCGACCGCGACCGCCGTCAATCCTGCCGCGCCGAGCGCGAGCACGATCTCCTGAGACGCATACGCAACAGAAGAAATTGCATCGGAAGCGAAGACCGGCAGCGCGACAATCTTGGAAAGCAGGGTATGCTCCATTTTATCGCTGGAAAGCGGTCGTCCAAAGAAAAGATGGCGTATCCGTTTGCCTATAGAAATTTTCGTGTCGGGAACTGGCGCGAGCAGTTCGGGTTCCTGTCTATCGGGTGCAGGAGGCGTGTCTGGCATCGTTATCCGTACTCCACTCGTAAGTTATATTTATCTGCGCGAGACTTCGCGGGCATCTGCGTATGATCGGCAGCAAGCAGTCCAGCAGGTGCGGCGACCCGCCAGACTATGCAGTATCATCGACATAACATTATACCGACTATTGTACCGACATTCGCGCCAGACGAAACAGAATAGAATAGTCTGGCTGATTGTGCCGCTCTGCTCCTGATTGTTCCGCGGTATTTGCGCAATATTTCTCAGGAAAAGTCCGTATCAATCAATACGTCAGTTTGGGTGCGTTGTTCCGTCCTCCTCACAGCCAGGGAGCATATGCTAAGAGTTTGTAAATAGATAACTTCCCGAGTCAGGAGGGCGCAGCAAGCAGCGCCCTTACAAATGCGCGGGAACGTAACTATTCACCCTGTGTGCCTTCATGTGAGCAAAAGCTAGCGTGAAGTGTGTTCCCACCCCCTCTTTTGCTTTTGTTCAAGGAGGGGATTGGGGGTAGTGAATGATTACGCGGAAACTTATTAATCGTTTGTTAGCTAATATTTAGTCAAGTAAAGTTTTGTGTGTTCCGAACGCAGTTGCTGCCTCTTACTCAAGAGTGTGCGAAGCCATTGCGGATGGATAAAACGTTGCTGAACTGACTTTTAGATACTCCGACGAATAACGGAAGCCCTCAAAAAAGCACTATTTGTAGTGCCAGGTTGTTGGCACCCCCCCCTGCCTGTGGGGTATGTAACTTATTCATCGGAGTATCTATTAATTTACGGTGACTGAGTGAGGACGCAGTCTCTGCCTTCCTATGGAGGAGAGGCTAAATAAACGAGAGGCAGAGTGGCGCTGGATAAACACGTTCGAGGTGGATTGTGCATCCGAGCACAATTCGACCGGCACTCGAGAAGCAAATGAGCGATACAGAAGTCCCCAAACCGCCCCGCAGGTCGCGGCGCAAACCAAAATCGAAACCCGTCCCGATCTGGCTTTCGGCGATGCTCTTCACCTATCTAACGCTGCTGGCTGGCGAAGCTCTGTGTCGCCTGTTCGGACCCGAGCAGTGGTGGCTGAGCAGCCTGAACCTCTATCTGCCGCAGTGGCTCTGGGCTATACCGGGGATTGGACTGCTCGCACTGTATTTTGTTGCCGCACGGCGGCTCGTCTGGCTGCCGCTGCTTCCTCTGCTCTGGGTGGCCGGTCCCATGATGGGCTTCTGCTGGCACTTCTTAGCACATAAACCACAGGGCACGGGACATCGACTGCGCGTAATGACCTATAATGCGAAGTGGGGCAAGCGCAGTCGGAGCGGAGTCGAATACGAGGTGAATCTGGAGAAGCCCAACCTGCTGCTGCTGCAGGATGCCGGAGGCGCAGCGCGCGGCGGACTATCGGAAGCGTTGCGAGGCTGGAATATACGCTATGCAGGACAGTATGTGGTCGCGAGCCCGCTTCCGATCTCGGAACTGGAGATCAAACCTCTCACCAATCTCAAAACCGGTTACTTTGCAGTGCGTTGTACGCTGCAACTCGATGGAACGCAGGTCACGATCTATACCGTCCACTTCCTTTCGCCTCGCGGGGGCTTGAATGCCGTACGTCATCCGCGCTCGTCCGGGATTCCGGTGCTCGAAAGCAACGTCGATTCTCGGCTGCAACAGACAGATATGCTGGCGGAGCATCTGCGCGGCGAGCGCGGTCCGCTAATTCTGACGGGCGATCTCAACGCTCCCGTACAGGCGATGGTCTGCCAGAAACTGTTCGCTGTCGGTCTGTCGGACGCTTTTTCGGCGGCAGGCGGCGGGTATGGCTACACCTACGGCGGCTTCACCAAAATCGGAATGCCCTACGTACGCATCGACCATATTCTGACGAGCAAAGAGGTGCAGACGCTCGCCTGCTGGGCAGGCGGCAATGAATACTCCGACCACTGTCCGGTGATCGCCGATCTGTTCATTCCAGACCAACCCCCGAATACAGATCAATCGCCAGCCCCGTGAGGCTGAGAGCGCGGCGACTGCCGCAAGCGCTCCCGGGCGGTTCAGATGCTGGAAATGTCGAGATATCCCGAGCTGTGGTGAACTTTAGAATATTGACAAAACGCCTGCCCATCTTCCTCAAATATGTTTTCTATAACCTGCGTGGCGGGTTTCTCGTACGCCCGCTGATCATTACTCTGCTGCTTGGCACACTCGGAGCGACGCTCTCTATTCTGGAGACTTTGTATCCCGCGATCAGCGCCCGCGCACCGAAAATCCTGTTTCCAGTTCCGTATGATCCACAGGTAGGGCAGATGATTTTGAGCGCGATCGCGACGTCGATGATGACGGTCGTTTCGATCGTTTTCGCGATCCTGCTGATGTCGCTCACGCTGGCTTCGATGCAATATTCGCCGCGTATCCTCGTCGCATTTTCCCGTGACCTGGTGACGCAGCAGACGCTCGGCATCTTCCTCGGGACTTTTGCTTATTGTCTGGCAGCCCTGCCGGGAGCGCGCAGCCTGCCGCATCCGACAGCGCCCGTTCTCACGATCGTCGGCGCGATGTGCCTGGCAACAGCCTGTGTCGCCTGGCTGCTGTTTTTCATTCAGCACATTTCGCAGGCGATCAGTGTCAACCAGATCGTACATAATATTGCGAATGAAACCGAGCTGGTGATAAATGAGATTATGCCGGACCCGGCACGACGCAGCAGTTTCCCCGATCCCGAGCCAGTTGCCCCACAGCCCAACGAAGCTTCAGTTCTGAGCCGTGTGTCCGGTTATGTTCGCTGCGTCGACAGCAGGCAGTTGGTTTCGCTGGCAAAGTCGTATGGAGTCCGTGTCTGCGTCGTGCGTCGTCCCGGGCATTTCGTGCCGGAGGGCGTGGCGCTGCTGACAGTGCATCGGGCAGAGAAACTGACGCCTGCGCTCAGTTCCGCACTCTACGACACCTTCCAGATTGGTCCGACACGAACGCTGCAGCAGGACATCGAATTCGGCATTTTGATGATCGTCGACATCGCGCTCAAGGCGATCTCCCCGGCCGTCAACGACCCGAGCACTGCAATCAGCTGCGTGGATCAACTGAGCCGAATTCTGATTCGCTTCGCCTCACGAGAGCCGCCGAAGTCTCTGACCTACGACCCGCCGGGCGTAGTGCGCGTCAGTATTCCATGGCTTGGCTTCGACCGGCTCGTCGAATCTGCTTTCGAGCAGATACGGGTCTATTCAAAAACGGATGTCGCTGTCAGCCTGCGAATGCTCCGCGCGCTCAACGATATCGCCTCGACCCTGCCCGACCCGCAGTCGTGCCGGTGTCTCATTGCCATGGGGCGGCGCATCGTCGCGAGCGGCGCGCAGAATCTGAGCGAAGAGGAGATCGTCGAGATGCGTGCCCGCCTGGCGTCCCTCGAAAACATCGCGGAGAGGTGAATAATCACCTCTCCTTCGTAAGGACGTTAACCGCCCCCTCCTTGACCAAAAGCAAAGGAGGGGGAGTAGAGAAGCTCAACATTCTCCTTGACCAAAAGCAAAGGCGGGGGAGTAATGGACGGCGCGGCGGGCTTGTCCCTGATGAAGACCAAACTATGAAACTAAAGCTGGACCTGCATCCGATATTCAGCGATGGCAGACAGATCGAGGCATCGCTGCAGCAGATTATCGAAGACGCCGTCGAGAAACATGCGTCCGAGGTTGAGATCATCACTGGAAAAGGCTCCGGCGCGCTGAAGAAGTCCGTGCTGCGCTTCCTCGACCGCCCGGATATCAAGGCGCGTTATCATCGAATGGAGAAGGACGGGGACAACTGGGGACGGCTCTTCGTTCATTTCCGCGCCGAACGCGAACCGCAGGCAAAAGCGGCGACTATACAGCGCGAACTGGCGGAATATATCTGCTTCTGCTGCCAGACAGCCGTTACGCTCGATGTCGGGGACTGGCGTCTGGACGAAACGAGTCCGCAAACGCGCACGGTCGAATGTCCGTCCTGCGAATCGCCCAACCGTTTAACGGTACGCCTCGATCGCCGGGGTCTGCGGCACGCTTCCGCCATTTCCGGTTACGAGTAGCGCTTCCAGCCCGCGCAGGCGGGCTTTGCATCTCCAGACCGGGACTTCAGTCCCGCGTCAATCCGGGCATCAAATCAGTGCCGGGGATGTTCTACTGTATATAGTCCAGAAGAGGTGGCTCAGACGACGAGCGAAAACTCCCGGCAGAAGGCGGCTTCGACGACGGGCAGCAGGTCGCCAACCGTAATCGGACGCGCCAGCAGCCGTTCGATCGACGTAACGCCGTAGTCGTGTATGCCGCAGGGAACGATCAGGTCGAAGTGGGCGAGGTCGGGACAGACATTCAGCGCGAAACCATGCTGCGTGATCCAGCGTGTCGCCTTGATGCCGATCGCGGCGACTTTCGCCGGGTTCGTCGTCTCACAGCCCGTCCACACGCCGGTATGGTTCTGGAAGCGGGTCGCGGGGATGTCGAAAGTGGCGAGCGCCTGTATCAGCGTCTCCTCTAATTTGCGCAGATAGAGATGCAGGTCGGCGGTGTGCGGCGCCTCCTGCAGGTTCAGGATCGGGTAGCCGACGAGCTGTCCGGGACCGTGGTAGGTGACGTCACCGCCGCGATCCGTTTCGACGACAGCGATCCCGAGCGCCGTCAACTGTTCCGGCATCGCCAGAATATGTTCGGTGTGCGCGGCGCGTCCGAGTGTGAGCGTCGGCGGGTGTTCGAGAAGAAGAAGCGTGTCCGGTATCTCTCCCGCGCGGCGCTGCACTGCAAGCCGCTGCTGGAATTCCCACGCTTCGCGGTAGTCTACCGTTCCCAGCCACCGGATATCACATTGCGGTTGTCCGATCGAAGTAAGCATTCTTTATTCCCATTTCGCCTTTATTCCCATTTTGCAATTCCCAATTTCGTAACTGGGCAGCACCTCTCAGAACGTTGCGTCACTCATCCTCTCCCTGACGAAGTATGACCGGAAGGGGAACGGGAGTTTAGGATGAAGGCAGAATCGGCGCTGGTTCTCCTGAGTATATCACGAAATCATTCCTCCATCAAAAAAGAAAATCCAATGGCTAAATCACAATCGACGGCAGAACTGAGAGCAGTAGATAAACCAGCGGCGAGAGACGGCACAGAGCTGCAGCCCGCATTCGATTACGACAGCACGTCTGCGACACCGACCGTACGCGATAACGCGTGGCTGGCGGAGCGCGTACGGCTGCTGCGTGAGAACCATTTCGCCGACGTGCCGCAGGGCTACCCGATCGTGACACGTTTCGCATCGAGAGCTAAATACCGGCTCGGCTGTATCTGCGCCCGCAGCGGCGCGGCGCATATCACCGTCAACCAGTTGTATGCCGATGAAGCCGTTCCGATCTATGTTATCGACGGCACGCTGGCGCATGAACTCGCGCACTACGCGCATGGCTTCGGCTCCGGTCTGCCACAGGTGCATAAACACGCGCACCGGGGCGGAGTCGTCGATAAGGAGCTCGAAAAAAGAGGGCTCGGCGAAGTCAATGCGCGAGCGGAGGAGTGGCGCAAGGCGAACTGGGATCTGCTCTACACTGCACGCTGCGGGGATATCGTCGAGCGGAAAACCGCACAGATGTCGGATATGGACAGACTCTGGGAGGAATTCCTGAGCCGTACAGACTGTCGTACGCTCGCAGAACTCCAGATACGTCTGCAGAAGATCGCCGCAAAAATGGGGCTGGAGGCACAGGCATCCGAGCTGCTTCGTGTGGACTGGCTTTATGCGACCGTCCGTCAGCAGGGAACTTCTTACTGGTTTGTGAAAAACAGACGCGTTGGTCTGCACGGACTGCTCGCCGATCGGCGCGTTCCTCAGGCTTCAGTCGATTTCGAACTCGCTTACTGGCTGGCTCGCACGTCCGTCGGCGCGAACTGGACCCACATTCAGCGGCGGCTGAAAGTGTCGGGGTTGGAATCGATCGTGACAGAGGCGCTGCAGTGGCGGGCGAAAAAATGGACCTCGTTTTGCAATCGTAATCATCCCTTGAAATGAAGAGGAAATGAAGAGGAAATGAAGCGTAAACGAAGCGGCGCCGGACAGATATTCTGTCCGGCGCTCTTCTACATCCAGCATACTCGAAGCACAAAGCGCTTGAGTACGACCACTCCGATCTCAGACGGGTTTGCCGGTCTTGTCGTCGACGCGGTTGCCGGTTACAGTGTCCGCTATCTTCTCGGTGGTGGCGGGAGCGTTAGAAAAAAAATCGAGTGCGCGCCCGCCGGTCTGAACGCCGGGTATATTGCCTTCGACACGGGGGGTGTGTCCCGCGACACCGGTCGTGCCGATCTCTTCGACCTCGACGTCACTGCGGCGTACCGTATCGCGCACTGTTTCGGTGCGGTCCGTCGCTTCTTTGCCGATCACGACCTCTTCGACGACACGTGCCTGCTTGCTGACGACTGCCTCTTCGTCCGTCTCACGCAGTTCCATCGAACCCTCTTTGAAAGCCGACATATCCGTCTGGCTAATAGCGCGATCGACAGGGCGGCGATCTACGGTTACATGCTCTTCATGCAGATTGATGCTCTCTTCAACCGGCGCCGAAGTGACATGCGTGTAGACGCGTACACCGCCACGCTGCACTTCACGCTTACCGACCTGCATCTCCTCTTCGACGATCGGCAGCGCAATGGTCTCACCCGCCGCAACCGTGCGATTCATATCGACTGCGCCGAGCGTGGAGGCGGTATTGATACCCGTATCCAGACGCGGGATCGGGTTGTTGCTGGCAGCAGTCTCCAGCGTGGTCTGTGCGGTGTAAGGCGTCTGGGATGTCGGCATGAAGCCCTGCTGGCTATACTGATCGGCACGCTCGTCGATATTGACGGCGCCGTTCTCATCGAGTATCCCGGCGACACGAGTGGCAAGCGAATCCTCTGCCTTGACCGCGAGCAGCGTACCGCCCTGGCGGACACCCTCATTGTAGTAGGAGGCGTCTTCTTGCGGGACACCAGCGTGGGTGAGCGCGCCTGTCAGACCGCCGATGACTGCGCCGGTTCCGGCTCCGAGCAGCATTCCGCCCAGCCAGCCCGCCGTTGCGATCCAGCCGAGACCGGGAATTGCAAGTCCGAACAGACCGATTGCCGCTCCTGCAATGCCGCCGATCTCTGCACCGACGATTGCATCATGACCGATCGCGCCGCCGCTGACATAAGGCGCGGAGGTCGACGCGGTCGATTCCGACGCTGTATTGGAAGCATAGCGCTCGCCCTCGTTATTAGCAACGAGGCTCATATCGTTGTGCGGGACGCCTGCGCCTTCCAATGCCGTCATCGCTTTCTGTGCGTGTGAATAATCATCGAACAAACCGACAATCGTTTTCATTCTCTTCTCCCTGTGGTGTATGTGTTGTTGTGTAAATGTAACTGCTAACGGCAGTCAGACGTTGGTTCTGCTGCGCCCTGACAATCGGTATTGGAGCCAGATAGTACCGAAGCTTCTACTCTAATACAGTCGATACTCTTTCGACTGCCACTTCCTCACTGTGCAATACGACCTGTCGCTTCTCCTGCACAGTCTGCTTCTGCTGTCGGATATGAATTTCTTCCTTGAGCAAAAGCGGAATGTGTCAAGTCTTTTCTCGACGACGAGCGCTTCTTCGACAGCTCTACATTAAAGTGTGAAAAGCGGGTGTTGTGGCACAAGTGGGTCTGGCAAAATCGTAATGTTGATTACGACACCAAAACGTACGGAGACATCCTGCCGCAGTAAGGATTCATCGACTGTCTCTTCGCGTTCGCGCACCATTTTGGTGATGCGGACGCGTCCAGTTTCGATGTCGCGCCTGCCGACTTCCAGATTCTCCGTGACGAGCGGAACGACGATTGTTTCGGCCGCGATATCGAGTTCCTCACCGGTTTTTAGCTGCTTTACGTTCTCCGTACCGTCCCTCTCCCTCGTCCCCTTCCATCTGCCCTTGCTTTGGATTGCAGTCCATCGGGCGTCCCATCGGTATCAGCGCTGAAATACCGTCGATCTTCTGAGGGTCCGGTCAGGGTCGATGTGCGTAAAATCTGTAATAGAGGAATATCGCAAGCATCAAAACCGCGACGGCTATCGCCACAATGATTGCCGGGGAAATCGCAGCTTTATCGGGGCGATCATAGATTTTGACGCTGCCCTTCTTTTTGCCATCGGCGGCAGGCTGATCCCGCAATTGTGTTTGAGATCCGCCGCCGTTATCGGAACCTGTCGGAACATTGCTCATGATGTTTCCTTTTTCTGACTGCTGAGTTGCTGGTTGATGATGGTGAATTGCGGGAAGAATACTGTATGCTCGCCTGCAAATTGTCCATTCGTTTTGTAACACCGCAATGACGCAATTGCCGAATAGGGGGTTCCCTGAAAAATAAGCCGCTGCAGTGGCAGGCGGTGGGGAAGACAAGAAAGACAAGGCGGCAGTGAGATCTAATGAAATGGGGAAGTGGGCACGGCGAGACAGCGACACAGGAGCTATGCAGAAGCTGTGAGCGGCACGAGGTTAAGGGCTTCTCTGTAGACGGCGAGTACGCCATCGGTCATCATTGCGGGAGTGTAGTCGCGGGCGCGGACACGACCACGTTCAGCGAATTTTCGACGTTTCTGCGGGTCGCGAAGCAGCGCGGCGATCGCGTCGGCGAAGGATTCGGCGTCGAGCGGAACCAGCAGTCCGGTCTGCTCGTGCAGCACGACCTCGCGCGGTCCGCCCATCGCCACAGCGATGCAGGGTAGACCGGCGTTCATCGCCTCGATGAGGGCGAGCCCCTGCGTTTCGGCGGGTGAAGAGAGTGTGAAAATATCGCCCGCCGCGTACCAGTCCCCGACCGCTTCGTGCGGCTGTGCGCCGACAAAATACACTCGATCCATCACGTCGAGCTCTGCCGCAAGCAGTTCGAGATCGGCGCGGCACTGCCCGTCGCCGACGATCGCGAGCCGGAAATCGGCGGCAGCGTCGGGCAGGAGGCGTGTTTTGAGTGATGCAACCGCATGGAGCAGCAGATCGACGCGCTTCTCCGGTCCCAGCCGCCCGACATAGAGCAGCAACGGCATCGTGTCCGTCAGCCCGAGCTGCTGCCGGATGCGCGCGCGACCGTCACAATGCACTGGCAGCGGCTCGACGCCGCTCGGCACGACGACAAGACGCGCGACGACGCGATCGGTGCGCAGGGCATCGTAGGTGTGCTGCGACGGCACGATCACGATATCCGCGCGGGCGCAAAAGCGGCGCATCACGCCGCGCGCCGCAGGCTGCCCCATGCGCCGCATCACCGGCGACTTCGAAGACGCCATCATGTTATCATAGAGCGAATGGACGGTGTAGACCATCGGCAGATTGTGTTTGCGCGCGGTCTCCGCGCCGAGGCGCCCGACAGTGAACGGGTGCTGGCAGTGAACGATCTCGACATCGAGGGAGCCGAAATCGACGGGAATACGCGGGAACGGGCGCGCGAAATGGTAGGGGTGTCGCGGGAAGGGGAGCGCGGGCAGGCGATAGATATCGTCGTCATCATCGGGCTGCGGCGCACCGGGCGCGAACACGAAAACGGTGTGTCCACGCTCACGCAGGGTGCGGCGCAGCGTCGAAACAGACGTCACGACACCGTTGGTTACGGGCATATAGCACTCGGAAAATAGGGCGATACGCATTGCGATTCAGGCAGTCCAAACGTATTTCGGGCGTTTCGAGAAGTCCAGTAGCGCACATAATCGCTTCTGAGACAACTACAGTATAACCCCGCAGCAGAATAGTGTCAATGTGTCGGGTCGGCGGCACGCCGGACGGTCTCGTTTTGTGACTGCTGGCAGCCTTGACAGGAGTGCCGCAGAGCCGTACACTCAGTATGTAAAGTGGATACGAAATGAGGGCGTGAGCAGGGGTCTATCGGGAGTTTATGAGGCAGGAGTTAATGAGAAAGTATGGAGACAGGCATGAAAGCGATCGTACTGGTTTCGGGCGGCATGGATTCGTGTGTGACGGCGGCGCTGGCACAGGCGGCGGGCGATGAACTCTCCTTTTTGCATCTGAACTACGGGCAGCGCACCGAGCGGCGTGAGCTGAAAGCGTTTCATGACCTCGCCGATTTTTATGGCATTCCCGAAGCGCGGCGTATGGTCTGCTCGATCGCGCATCTGGCGGCGATCGGCGGCAGCAGCCTGACGGACGCTTCGATTCCGGTTTCGGGCGCGGATCTGGAAAACACCGAAATACCCTCTTCCTATGTGCCGTTTCGGAACGCACATATTCTGAGCGTCGCGGTCTCGTGGGCGGAGGTCTGCGGTGCGAAGCGTATCTACATCGGCGTCGTATTCGAGGACAGCAGCGGCTACCCCGACTGCCGCCCGGAGTACTATACCGCTTTCAATGAGGTGATTCGGCTCGGCACGGCGGCGGGCGATATACACATCGAGACGCCGATCATCTACCTGACCAAAGAGGCGATCATTCGTCGCGGGCTCGAACTGTCTGCGCCGCTCGGCCTGACGTGGAGCTGCTATCAGGGCGAGGATAAAGCGTGCGGGGTCTGCGACAGTTGCGCGCTGCGCCTTCGCGGCTTCCAGCGCGTCGGTATCGAAGACCCGTTGCCCTACGCCACACGCCCCGACTATCGGTAATTGGATGCGCCAACATTCGCCCCTGCTTGAAACCCCCCTCATCCCCAGCCCCCCCTCTCCCAAAACTTCGGGAGAGGGGACAAAATGCGTCTTACAGTGATCGGTCACGTTACGCAGAGCGCCGCTTCCCTCTGAACGGTACGGTTCACTCTACGTGGTCTAAGCTACTCATGACATCGCCGCCCCATAGAATCCCTTTTCGATGCCGAACCGCGATGGTCGCAACGGTACGGACGAAAGAGAGACTTACCTCTTCCCACGAAAAACCCCCTTCCCTATCTGTCGATAGGATGCTCCGATGCATTGCCTTCATATTTTCGAAAGTAGGCTCGTAGTCAGGGAGTGGAAGAACATCGAGGAAATCACGAAGTTCGCGCGTTTCGTCAGGGGCGAGCCAGCCCTGAATGCCCTCGCCAGTGCCTGACCACTGGTAGCCAATGACGAAACCACGGCTCCCAAGATAATCGAGCAACCGTCTGCCGCGGTCTCTCTGGCTAATCCCCGCGCGATCCAGTAGTTCGTTGTAAAGAGAGGGGGTGCAAGTACGTCCGACGAACTGCGAGTCGCCCAGGCACCTGCTGGCTATGGCTTCCTGGAGAACCAAGTTAAGTGTTTCGGGCACTACCAGCGGAATCTTGATATGGTAGGGACACCAGGCTCGGTCGGGACAGCTTGACGATCGGCAGACACGCTTTTCCCAGTCTGAGAAGCACACATCGTTGGGGTCGATGTATACCCGCCTGGCGAACGCAAGGTCGGCAGTCAGATATGTACAGTTTCGCGCAAGATTCGTGTTTCGAAGCAGCGTCAGATCGAACGGCAACGCTTCGCGAAACCAGTGTTCAAAGCCATCGATAATCTCACGCATCCACGGAACGATCTCGCCGGCAAATAGGAGTTCGCGAAATGCCGGTACGACCTCGCTGATGTAGCGCGCATAATCGAAAATGAAAATCTCGGCGTCCGAACCCATTGAATAACCTCTTCGATCCCGGACCGCGATGATCAGAACGGTTCGGACAAAGGCCAGACTTACCTCTTCCCGCGGAGAGTTTCCTTCCGTCGCCTCTTCAGACCGTCGGCTTGTTTGGATGGTAGTGCAGAATGTAGGCAGCGTTTTCTGACTTATAAAATGCGAGTTCACCGCGCAGACAGCACACGATCGCCTCGGTACTGGTACTCAGAATATCGTCCAGTACGTCCGTCAAGGAATGCCACTGCTGGTCCAATCTATGTGCAGGTGAGAGGACGTACACCTCTGCTCTCGAACCGAGTGCCAGGAGCCGCTGCTCTACAACAGTTTGATCTCGCGGCAGCACTCGCGTTGCGAGGGAGTCTCTGAAGGCGAGCCGATGATAAAGCTCGCTCAGAAACTTGCCACGCATCTTCTCTTGCGACAAGAAAAGCAGGTAGCGGTCCTGTCTGTTCGCCGCAATGAAGCGCTTTACAAACGCTTTTTCCTCTTCATGCACTGTCTCGAAATCAGACATTCCACTCCCTGTTGCCGAACAATTTTCGAGTCTGTATACGCTTCTCGCGTGCTGCCGGTGCGTTTTTCGCCGCAGAGAAGCAGAGAAACTGGAAGCAGAGGAACTGCTTGATGCACACTGTACTTGCACTCGCCCTCACGCTGAGGAGGTACCAATGGTACGGAACACATTCGAAGTAAAGTAAAACACGTTCGACGCGCAGCGGAACGTGTCGCCTCTCGAAGCAGAATATGTCGCCTCTGGTAGGGGGAGGGGTTGGGGCGAGGGCTGAGGCTGACGTCAGTTTTTGGCGGGCATCAACGAGGCATGAAGCGCGTCGTTGACATTGGCAACGCCGACCACCTTTATCCCTTCGATGCGCGGCAATTTGCTCGTATTGTGCTTCGAAATCACCGCTTTGGTGAAGCCCTGCCGCACCGCCTCGCGCAGCCGCTTTTCGATCTGCGAGACGGCGCGGACCTCCCCCGCAAGACCGATCTCGCCGAGCAGAATCGTCGTAGGCTCGACCGCCTGCTCGCGGAAATTGGACGCCACCGCGACCGCTGTCGCTAAGTCCGCCGCTGGCTCGATGATCCGCACGCCGCCCGCGACATTGATATAGGCGTCCTGCTCGGCGATCTTCAGCCCGACACGCTTCTCCAGCACTGCCAGAATCATGTTGACGCGGCTCGGGTCCATGCCCGTCACGACGCGTCGCGGGCTTGCCAGATTCGATCTTGCCACGAGCGCCTGCACCTCAACCAGCAGTGCACGCGAACCTTCTAAAGTCGAGGCGACCGCTGAGCCGGTGCCGCCCTCCGCACGTTCGGAAAGCAGCACGGCGGACGGGTTGTCGACGCCCATCAGACCGTTCTCGTGCATCTCGAAGATGCCGAGTTCGTCGGTCGAGCCGAAACGGTTTTTGGCGGCACGAAGCAGGCGGTAGGCATGGTGGCGATCGCCCTCGAAGTAGAGGACGGTGTCGACGATATGCTCCAGCACACGCGGTCCGGCGAGGCTGCCCTCTTTGGTCACGTGCCCGATCAGGACGATCGGAACGCCTGCGCTCTTGGCGAAACGCGCCAGATGGTTGGCGCACGTTCGTACCTGGCTGACCGTTCCGGGCGCGGAGTCGAGGTTGGAATCCGACATCGTCTGAATGCTGTCGATCACCGCGAGCGCAGGGCGTATCGCCTCCAGATGGTGGAGAATCACGCCGATTTCTGTCTCGACGCTGATCAGGAAGCGCGGCGTTTCCGCGCCGAGTCTTGCGCTGCGGAGTTTGATCTGCTGTGCGCTCTCTTCGCCGGATATATAGAGCACCGTGCCGCCGGGTCCGTCGGTATCGGTCTCTTCACTACTCTCGAGAATTCGTTGTCGCTCCGCTGAATTTCTGTCTGCCGCCGCGCTTGCTGACGTTTTACTACGACTATTGGATTTTGCCAGCTGAGTGTTGTCTGCCTGCAGCGTGTCGTCTGATTGAAGAGGGGATACAGCGCCCGCCGCGACGCAGTAGGCGACCTGTGTCAGCAGAGTCGATTTACCGATACCGGGATCGCCGCCGACGAGCATCAGTCCGCCCGGCACGATGCCACCGCCCAGCACACGGTCGAACTCGCCGATGCCGCTCGAAAGCCTTGTCATCGCCGTGATCGCGACCTGTGTGATCGGGATCGGCATACCCGTGCCGCCCGACACGATACTGCGCATTCCGCCGCTGATGCCGCCTGCGGATGGCTTGATACCCGCGCCGCCAGCCCCGACTGCGTTCGCCTTCTCCCGAACGACGATTTCCTCGACGAACGAATCCCACGACTCGCACTCCGGGCACTTGCCCATCCATCGTGGCGAATCGTAGCCGCAGCTCTGACAAATATAGCGAGTCTGTAGTCGCGCCATCGGTTAGTCTTTACCTTTTGCCCGTTCCCAGCCCGCGCAGGCGGGCTTTGCATCTCCAGACCGGAGTTTCAACCCCATGTCATATTCGGCTTTGCATTTCCTCTCCCTCTTCCCGAAGCTTCGGGAAGAGGGGGGTGAAGGGTGAGGTCCATTCTACGAACGGTACGTTTTGCGGGGTACGCGGCTCAGCATCGCCGTCGCTTCACGGTCGCCGACGAACGTTTCTCTGGCAGGATCCCACGTCAGTTTGCGCCCGCCGAGGCGCAGCGAGATGTTGCCGAGATGACAGACTGTCGCGGAACGGTGTCCGATTTCGACATCGCAGATCGGCTGTTTGCGGCTGCGAATACAGTCCACGAAGTTCTGCATATGGTCGTCCGAGGCATAGAGACGAGTTGCAGAAGAGGACAGCGGCTCGTCGAGCAGCTTCGGATCGCTGGCGGTGATCGTGCCACGACTGACGAATATCGTCCCGTTTTCGCCCTCGAAAGTGACGCCGTTTTCGCCTTTGTTGGTCGTGTGCAGCACGACACCATTTGCGTATGTCGAGTAGATATCGAATTCCGGGAACGTGTTGTAGCAGTCGACGCCGATGTCCGGACCCTTGCCGAACCCCTGTACGCTGACGGGACCGCTTCGATCCATGCCGAGACCCCACTGCGCGATATCGTTGTGGTGCGCGCCCCAGTCCGTCATCATGCCGCCGGAGTAGTCCAGGCACCAGCGGAAGTTGCCGTGTGTGCGCTCCGGGTAGTAGTCCGCCTGGGGAGCCTGGCCGAGCCACATATCGTAGTTGAAATCCGATGGCACCGGCTTCGGCTCGAACGGTCCACCCGTCGGACCTGTCGGCAGGTGCGCGGTCACTTTCGTGATTTTGCCGATGCGTCCGTTGCGAACCAGCTCGCAGGCGAGTCGAAACCGCGCGTCCGAACGCTGCTGGCTGCCAACCTGAAAGACGCGCTTCGTCTGGTGCGCGACCTGAACCAGTTTTTTGCCCTCGTCGATCGTCAGCGTGAGAGGCTTCTCGCAATAAACGTCTTTCCCGGCGCGCAATGCGGCAATTGCGATCGGTACGTGCCAGTGATCGGGTGTTCCGATTACGACTGCGTCGATATCCCTACGCGCCAGCAGTTCACGGAAATCGCCGTATTTCGCCGTATCACTTCCGAAAGCCGCCGCGCCTTCATTGAGATGCTGCTGATCGATGTCGCAGATCGCGATCACCTTGCAGCCCTGCTTGCTTGCGGCGCCTCGCGTGTCGTTGAGCCCCTGCGAATAGCCTCCTCGACTGCCCCCGACGCCGATCGCACCGAACTGAATGTTCTCATTCGCTGCCACTTTGCGCGTACGAGCCCCTGCCATCTCCTGCGCGTGAGCAGAGGCTTCCCCTGCAAACCACAGCGGCAGCCCCGCCGCGCCAGCGAGAAACATTCTCCGTGACAAACCATCAGTATTGCTTTCCATATTACTTTCGTTATTGCTTTCCATAGTTTTCCGCTCTCCCTGTTGAATGGTTTTGGTACGCTTATCAAAAGGATGATTCCTCATCGGCAGTAGGAGTTCCTGCTTGACACGACTCCGCCTGCGGCGTATAATCGCAATGAGGATGAGCAAGGCAGAACCACGAAAACACTGCGCAGCCATTTGACTCGGAAAATCCGAACCTATCTTCTGAACATCCCGACCAAACAACCAGGCAGAACAACCCATCCTCATGACTGTGTGCGGACCGTATGCGATGCTAAAAGGAGAACGACATGGCAGTAATGACCGGGCTATCCGGCAATGAAATGTTTTGTCTGCATAAAAAAGGAATGTCCCCCGGCGATCTCGTGATCGGTAACAGCGTCTTCTCCATCGGGCTCATCGGCGGCGTCGGCTCCGGCTTACGCACACTGGCTGGCGGTGAGGTCACCCAGATTACAAGCGTAATCCATGACGGACGCCACCTTTCTTATGAGCGCATGAAAGCCGAAGCGGAACGACGCGGCGGCGTCGGGATCACGGGCGTCACGAGCGAACTGATACAGCACTCCGGCAACGTCGAGTTCCTCTCCGTCGGCTCGTGTGTGCATCAGGAAGGCGCGCAGGCGGAACGGCTCGGTTTCTCCTCCTCTGCAGATGGTCAGGAACTCTACTGCCAGATGGACTCCGGCTTTCGCCCGATCAAGTTCGTCTTCGGCAATGTCGCCTACTCTATCGGCATCGGCGGCGGCATTATGGGCGCGCTCAAAAGCCTCCAGCGCGGCGAAGTCGAGCAGTATTCGCAGGTCTTCAACGAGACACGCCATCTCGCCCTGATCCGCATCGCGCAGGAAGCTCGCTCCGCCGGAGCCAACTCCGTCGTCGGCATTCGCACTGCCATTATTCCGTTTAAGGGTATGCAGGAGATGGTGATGATCGGAACCGCCTCACATCATCCCTCACTGCCGCCCGAGTTCGCCCAGCATCCGATCACCAGTGACCTGACCAATGAAGAGATGTGGAACCTCGTGCATATGGGCTATATGCCCATCCAACTGGTTCTCGGCGTTTCGGTCTATTCGCTCGGCATCGTTGGCGGCGTCACGGCGGCGTTCAAGTCGTTCTCACGCGGCGAGATCAATGAACTGACGACGCTGATCTACGAGGCGCGCGAAAATGCGATCGCGCGTATCGCCGCCGACGCAAACGCCTGCGGCGCAGACGACGTCGTCGGCATCAAGACCAACGTCTATCAGCTTGGCGGCGGCATCATCGAGTTTATGGCGATCGGCACCGCCGTCAAGAGGATACCGGGCTTGACGACCCTCACCGATCAGCTTCCCCCGCAGGCGATCATCAAGGACAAAGACACCTTCATCAACACCGCCGAGTACTCGCTCGGCACCAGCCTCAACCAGCGCACCGGGGGCAGCACATCTCTCGGAGGGGACTGATCTCGTGTCAGGCGATCCCCGGATGATTTCGATCGACGACATCGAAGCGGCGTACCCGGAGGTGCGCCGCAACGTTCATCACACTCCTGTAATGACCTGCCTGAGCCTCACGGAACGCTGCGGGCTGGCTCCCGGTTCGCTCGTGATGAAGATGGAGAATCTGCAGCGTACGGGCTCATTCAAGATACGCGGAGCCTATCATCGGCTCAGCACGCTCTCGGCAGAGGAGAAGGCACGAGGTGTCGTTGCCGCCTCTGCCGGGAACCATGCGCAGGGGATCGCGCTCGCCGCACGGCTGGTCGGCATTCGCTCGACCGTTTTCATGCCGGAGTTCGCCAGTATCGCCAAGATACAGGCGACACGCAGGTACGGCGCAGAGGTCGTTCTGGAGGGGCGCAACTTCGATGAGGCGGTTTCGGCGGGCAAAAAACGCGCCCTCCAAACCGGAGCGACCTACGTCTCCGCCTATGACGATGACGGCATCATTACCGGGCAGGGGACGTGTGGACTGGAGATACTGGAAGACGTGCCCGACCTCGAGACGATCCTGATCTGCGTCGGCGGGGGCGGGCTTTTCAGCGGCATTGCGACCGCAATCCGTGCCTGCAAACCCGACGTTCGGATCATCGGAGTGCAGGCGGCGGGTGCGCCTGCCGCCGTCGAATCGTGGAGGGCGGGGCATCTCGTGTCACGCGGCGAGGTGAACACGATCGCCGACGGTATCGCGATCAAGTCGCCGAGCGAGCGCACTTTCCGATACATTCAGCGCTATGCCGACGAGATGGTCACGGTCGAGGACAAAGACATCGCGCGGGCGATGCTGCTGCTGCTCGAACGCGCCAAAACGGTGGTCGAACCTGCTGGAGCGGTCGGTGTCGCCGCGCTGCTGGCGGGCAGCGTTGTGCCGCACGGCAAAACAGTCGTGACGGTGTCTGGCGGGAACGTGGATGCGAAGCTGCTCGCCGATCTGATCGAGCGCGAGATGATCCATTCGGCGCGGTATATGCACCTTTTCAGCGCGGTTCCGGATCGTCCCGGCGGTCTTGCCGGGCTGCTGGACCTGATCGCAGCGCTGAAGGGCAACATTATTTCGGTGGTACACAACCGCATCAGCCCGTCGGTTCCGCTCGGTCAGACCGGCGTGGAGCTTCTAATCGAAGTGCGCGACGCCGAACATATCGCGCTGCTGAAGGAGGGTCTGGCAGCACATAAGTACCGCGTCGAGATGCTCGATTGAGGGCATGGCTGCAGTCGAAACTGATCGTCAACCGGCGTTCCATCGTACAGCCCGAACTCTATGCGATCAGGGGTATTCGGTGCCGTAAAATCCCCGCTATGGTATACTTTCGATAAGAACAGACACTGGACGAGATCGAATTAAAATCTCTTGTACAGATCGCTGAAGGTTAAAGTTGTGAGGTCGAGGGAG
>Ga0123337_10002405_pt1 | contig 21469 bp, 15 predicted proteins | sample frozenSSSSmetaG_FD_89792 | JGI IMG/M metagenome (GOLD analysis project Ga0123337, IMG submission 89792) | Glacier valley bacterial and archeal communities from Borup Fiord, Nunavut, Canada, to study Microbial Dark Matter (Phase II) -... | ecosystem: Environmental > Aquatic > Freshwater > Ice >...
ACGACCACAGACTGGAGAGAATTGGGCATCCCGTCCGCTCTGCCATACACAAGCTCCAGATCGGCAGATTAGTAGTTGGGTGGGTGACCACCAGCGAATACCTGCTGTTGTATGTTTTTGTCCCTTTTTTTTTGCCCTCTTACGTGGAATTTAAATCCTGAAGCTGCGCAGACACTTGAAGGTTGAATAGACTATTATTATTGTGCGGTGCTTTAGCGCGCACAGCGTCAGTCGCTAACTTGCTACCATGTACTGGCATTCCTTTGTTGAATTGGGGAAAGTGAGAAGGGAGCAAGGGACAGACGCCGGGTCTTATGCCAAAAACATCTCCTCCGTCTCGACACCAGAACTCCATTCAAAGACGAGAAATAACTACGGCTGTTCCCCTCCTCTCTGCTTCAACTCGTCTCGTCGTAGACCACAAGCCCCATTAGATCATCACGTCTCGCCGGCGTGAGATATTGGGGGTGAAACTTGTGGCAGCACACCACGACACCGCTCGCACATAAGCGTGTGAGGATAAGCCGTACCGTCTGCATCGCCAGCTGCTTGGGCACCAGGTAGACGAACACGTGTGTGACGTGGTAAGCTACCAGTTGGCTGAAGAGATCATCTTCGTCGGCATTGAAGTCGTAAATGAGCCACTCGGCATTGACGCCCTCTAATTCCGACCTCATACCCGCACTTTTGATGAGCGCAGCATCGTAGTCGACGCCGACGCCGTGTGCGGTGGTGACACGCTTGGCGAGGACGTTGATGTGATCAAGCAAGCCAATGACTTTATTGTTTCACAGTCAGTATTGAGACTATGTATGTTCTTAAACCGTAGGGAATAGACGCGGTCGGGTTCATGGATATGCCGCCGCATAGAGGGAGTGCGGCGGTGCGCAAGGAGAGTCTGAGAGAGAAAAGAGAGAGAATGAATAAGTACGGAATTCGCCATCGCCGCAGCCAAGGTCACATACGACAGTCCTTGCTGCCTCTGTGCTTGGGATAAGAGCGCTTGGGATGAGGTCGAGGCGCATGAGTGCTACTGCAGCGCGCATCGTGCCTGCGGGCGTCTCGATGTATGGTGCTAGGGTGCCACTGAAGCCGGATGGCACATAGTCCAGGTCCTGAAAGGCAAACAGCGGGCGGCCATCCTCGTCATCCATTGCCCTTGGTCCTACTCTGCTAGAGCTTCTGTGCGTGTTATGGTGTTAGAGACACGACTTCATTTTCCGTTTTCGCTTGGCGAAGCTGCCAAACTTGAAAATTTCAAAATCTCGCCTCCTTTTTCTTTCTTAAAAAAAAATATAGTAATGTACTTGATAAGCGAGTGAGGCAGACAAGCGTGTGAGGCATGGAACCGTAACGACATGACAATAACCATAGCAAAAGCGACCACATTAAAGGAGAATTAATTGAAATCCATCGAAATCGTCTTCCTCAGACGTTCCTATATCTACTTCGCACGTGCGTGTATTATGTCCAGGCTGCCTGCATGTTCATGATCTCTGATTTCATCAATGCCATCTTGTGCATGATGCTTCACACCCCTTTTGTCATGATCATACAGAGCAAGTCATGCAGAGGTAAAGTGCTAGATTCAATCTACGGAAGAAAAGAAGAGAGGTAGGTCTAGTTGAGGAATATATACAGGCGGGTTGCGCTCTAAGCGCGCGTCTAAATGAAGCTCTCGATGATGGCCTAAGGCTCTAGGCGAAGGCATAATTTGTAACACCTTTTGCAAACTAGTCAAATGCATTAAAAATAGATCTTGCTGAACTATTTTAATGTCTAGCAATACGACCTTTAAGAAAATCAGACTAAGAGGACTCTTTAGTTAGGTTGTTTAGCGTCTTAGAAACCCAAGGGGCGGGCATGTTAAGAACCCCCTCAACAGCCTAACAGGTGTTAAAGTCCGTAGCTTTACATTTAGCCTAGACTGTTACGAATGAAGCCTTTGCTTAAAGCTTTAGGCCTTCGTTTAGAGCTTCCACACGCTTATTGCTGTAAGTGCCTAGGTATTTCAGCCTGATTCTATGCGTTACGTTACGTATGTGCCCTTTTGCGATCTCATCATTACAAAATTATGGACAGGGATTGCATTGTGCACTCTCTCTCTTTATATCAACAGAACTCTGCTCTCTTCAAAACTCTCTTTTCACAACCCAGCTCTCTCCAGATCAAACTATCTTCAGCCGAGGCATACATACAATCACAGGTGCTGTGGTGGACAAACCCCTATTAATAGGAGAGAAGACGCAAGCTTTTTTTGAGAGTGGTGGGCAAACTCGTATGTATTAATAAGAGGGAACACGTAAGCTTTTCTTCAGAGTAGTAGGCAAACAAAGGTATGTATGTTGGCTCCACGTCAAGTATAATGCCTACCTACTCTGTAATATTCATAGCTGTTTGGGAATACGAGGCCAAGAAAAAAAAAAACCCCGGTGTTGTAGAGTAATAATATCCAGAGGGTTACTATTCCTATTCCAATCTAATAAATCAGCCGCCGCTCTCTTGGCGTCCTGGCCAAGCCTCTGCCATGTTTGTATCTGGATGGATCTGGCACGCATCGGCCACGCAATATTAAACGCCAAGGCTCTTTCTCTGTGTCCTGCATTCTATGGATGCATTGTTATAAAAGTGCTATAAACTACATAGGTACTGTATTTCTGGGAACATGACACGATATCCTTATTTCTTGGGGCGTTTGGTTTCTGCTTGCTTTTTTCGTTCATGTTAATGCTGAGATGTTACATTTCTGTCGCTTTCGGAGGATTCCGAGATCAATTTTTGCTGCATCTGGGGCTGTTGTCCTGCTGTCCTTCTTCTTCTTCATCCTCTTCGTCTTCGCCTGGACCGATCGACACCACAGCTTGCCTAAGCCTCTCCTAGCGGTGATAGCTGCTTCGCAGCAAGAGATAGCAACGCCGGGCAAGCAACCGCCATCAAACGGTTCGAGCCTCATTAAGAAATCCTTCTGTGAGATCGCAAGGCTAATTGTTGGCTTAGTTGGCGATGCATCACCTCTTCCTCCTGACTATTCGTCCGGAAATAACCCCAAACCACAGTGCGAAGACACATACGGTCTGCCTTACCTCTTTCATCTGAGAGATAGCCGCGCCTCATACTGTTCCGCGCACTCTGCTTCGAGTCTCCACTGTTTCCGGGCTAAGGTACAGGAGACGAGAGAGGATTCGTTCTGCCTGGTCGAGAATGTTCGGTTTGACGGCAATGATAAGTTTGATGTCAGCTGCGAGTTGCGAGACTTCCTCAAGGAAGAAGATCTCAAGCACGTACCTCCGATTAGCAACTTCCCGGTCTATATGTACGACACCGGTCCAAAGACACTCATTGATAATTTCTTGAAGATTCGCCCTGATTTCGCAGACGGTCTAAGAGAAGCGGACAGGATTTGTCAACATACAGGGGGTTCACCTGGATATAAGATCCTGATCAAGCGAGAGGGTGCAGGCAACCCATGGCACACTTTACTGGAAATTTTCTCGCTCTACCTGACCTTAGACGCCCTCTATATTACTCCGACGACAGAAGACGGAGCCGGATCGTTCTTCAACTCGTCCAATGTGGCCAACTCTCAAGTCGTGATCGTCGATAATAGCGAGGACGGCCCCTTTTTTGATCTCTGGGGCCTATTGACAGGGCGACCGACTGTTCGGATAAATCAACTCCGCGACGACATTGATTCCGTCACATGTCCACAGAACATTCTCCTCCCTCTACCAGGCGGCAGTAACCCGCTCTGGTATTCCGACTGGCACCCGCAGAACTGCCACCAATCGGCCCTCCTCGACGTCTTCAGCAAACGCCTCCGCGACTTCTTCCACGTCCCCGACTTCCACGAAGACAACAGCCAGCTGAGGATGACCATCATAGACCGCAAGGCAACCCGCAAGCTGCACAACCTCGATGCCCACATGGCCAAACTCCGAGTCGCGTACCCCAAGGTCAACATCAACGCCGTCGATCTGGCGGCTCACTCGTTCGCCGACCAACTAGGGATCATCCGCAATACGGATATCCTCGTCGGCATCCACGGCGCGGGACTCGTCCACAGCCTGTTCCTCCCTCCGCGCTCGGCCGTCGTCGAGATCTTTCCGGCAGACGTCTCGTATCCCGTCTATCGCAACCTGGCCAAGCTGCGAGGCCACCAGTATTTCAGCGACCACGCGCCCGCGGCCGCGTCGGGCCAGGATTGGCATGGGCTCGACGTAGAGATTGGCGAGGATGCGTTCATGGCTCTTGCGGATGCTGCCGTGAAGTCGATGTTGAATCGCGGGACCCTGAGCGAGGATGTGACTTGATCCCATGCGGTCCTTGCGACAAAAATCTGCCATCTCGGAATTGCGCGCTGCAGCCTAGACATCGTTGCTGCGTTCAGAAGAACTTCTGGGGTCACCGGAGATGAAGGGGGAACTGGAGTTATCAGATGGAAAAGTAAAGTAAAGAAGACCTCCACTCCTGTAACCCTTTCCTCCATATAAAATCCCCCAACTTCCGAATCCCCACCTTCCACACACGCTTCGCCTAGCACTCAGGAGCACAAGGGAAGCGCAGAAACATAAAACTGCAGGTATCGGTATCCGCTCTTGATCACCCACCTAGGTACTAACTTGGCGATCTGGAGCTTCCACCTGGCGAGTTCGCAGATGCCAAGCAAAGGAAGTGGAAGGGAGCGTAGGTACTAGTACTGATTGACGGCACACCAAGGCCCGAACAGTAAGCGCCGTCTCGACGCCCGCTCGCGCGAGCCACAGGGGTAGGAGCCATGGGATTGGCAAGGCCGCCGTGCCGTGCTGTGCCGGAGAAGACGTCACGGGAGTCCACGCGGCTTTGCGAGCGTCCGGGCGTGGTGGGAGGGCGAGTTTGTGTTGTGTTGTGTTCGTCAATGAATGGTGGCGGGTGAGCGGGGGCGGGTGCTGCTGATGAGAGGAGAGAAGGAAGGGGGGGGGGGATGGTGGGGGGAGGGGATAAGTGCAGGAATCCGGTAGGATATCCTCTCTCGGGGGGGTTGTGGAGGCGCAGAAGGAAGTTCCATATCGTATGTCCGACTGGGCCGTGGTCTCGCCCACCACGAGCTGCATGCGGGATCTGACGAGGAAGTGGCACGAACGGTCCAGTTCGTCCGACGCTCCCCGGCTCTATGTACTCAGAGTCTCGTCTGTCTACTCGCATTCCCCTGAAAAGTCACAATGAAGAATGGGCAAGAAGATCTCGCATTTCTCACTCGCTTTTCCCTTTCGCGGCACCTCGCAACTCTATAGTACATACAGCCTACAAGCATCAAGCTCTTCTCGCGCTCTAGATCCCCCCACACCCACCCCACCTATCACCTACGCAGACGACGCAGATACAAAAGGAAATCCCACCCGTCGCACCGCCCATCTCCCAACGCCGATAATGAATCCCGCTCACGACCATGCCCTTCTTCTCACATGGACTAGCCCGGACGTGGCTGAGAATATGGCAGATGACACACCGCAGCGACGCATCGCTTTTTCTTGACCCCTCCCCGGGATCTGTGCATCAATCGACCCCCAATGCCTCCTCCCACCCCCCTCCTCTTCCCGCAGACAGCCCAGCAAATTGCTTCCCATGAATGATGTGTGTGATGAAATGACGAAGCCGGTCTAATGAAAGGATTACAATGAGTGTATTGTGATAACTCGACGGAATCATGAACGAGGTCATGTCCGTGCCACGCGAGGCGTGCAGGTTTATGGTATAGTTTACGCCTTGCTGCCGACAGCTGCGGCGGCCTTGTGCTTGAGCATGACGACGGAGTAGCTGTGTGATTGTCAGCATCGGATGTAAGGGGCAGGCAGGATAGAGGCGGGACTTACGAGACGATGCCTCCGATGGCGACCAAGACGCCAACGACGCTCTTGTCGCCCACAGCGCGTCCCGAGGTCATCCATCCCAGTGCGACGATGGAGCAGGTCTTGAGATGTCCGACGACGGTGGAGGAGACGGGGCCGGTCTGGGCGATGATGAAGAACTGGGACATGTTGATCAGGCAGGCGAAGAAGCCGCTCATCAGGATCATGATCCAGCGGTTCAGCGGCACCTGGGTCCAGACGGGGAAGGTGTCGACGAAGGGGATGACGTAGAGCAGCATGAAGGCGCTGACGGGCGCCTGGTTGAAGAGGAGCTGCATGGGGTTCATCTGCAGCTTCTTGCAGTAGCTCGAGATCCAGACGGTGTAGAGCGAGGATGCGAAGATGCCGGTGAAGGCGAAGAAGACGCCCAGGCTCGAGGTGGTCTTGACGTTGGCATCCGCCGTCGGCAGGGAGTCGTAGTATGAGACCATGCCGACGCCCAGACAGGCCGGGATCAGGGCATAGATGGCGTTTCGCGGGAGCGTGACCTTGTAGAGGACGAAGTTCATGAGCGCGACGGTGGGGGTGAGCATGATGCGCGCGACCTGGTAGAAGGTGACGGAGGAGAAGGCGAGGGAGAGGTTGGGCAGGATGACGTTCATGGACATGGCGATGGCGAGCGGGATGATCTCCTTGATGGCGACGCGGCGCGGGACGAACATGGCGAAGCGCGGACGCGAGAGGGTGAAGAGCGTGAGCCAGGTGACGAAGAAGTGGAAGGAGGCGAAGGTCAACTGGGCGAGCTTGAGGGAGGGGTCGGAGAAGATGGCCTTGTTCGTGAAGACCTGGGAGATATCATGAGCCTCATTTGTGCACTTTCTAAGTGATGGAGCGGAGAGGAAGACGTACAATGCCAATCGTCGCCAGGGTGTTGACGACCATCCACACGACGGCGGCTCTCACGCTGCCCTTCTCAGGCTCCTGGACCTTCGGGATGGCAGGAGGCAGCAGCTCTGCCCTCTCGATGTCGCTGCCCATCTCCATCTCCTCCATGGCCTTGACCTTCACAAAGCTGCTGGTGGGGCTGCTCCCGCCATTCTTCTCGTCGTCGACGCGCTCGGCCTCGGATGAGCTGCGTGAAGGGTCGGCCATGGTGTCTGAGTATTGTACAGAGGGTATCGAAAGCGAGAGACGGAAAGACAGAAGGGCAGACAGACGCACAAAGGGGAGCAAACGAGAAAGGTCGTCGATATTATGAGGTTGTACTGTGCAGAGGTCGGTGGTCGGTTACAGGCAAGGCGATTACAGCATCTCCTTCTTTCTGCGTATGTCGGTACGTATGTATGTGTATGTGGGTATGTACATAGGTATGTATGTAGATTGTAGATTGTAGATATGTACATACTGTATACTGTACCTATTCTGAAGAAAGGGTGGCAGATTAGAGTATTGGGAAATGTGTAATTACGGATCGGCTCTAGCCACTATGCCGGAACAGGCAATTAGTAATTTAAATTCGCATCAACATTTCTCGCCAAGCTTTGAAGTCGAGTGTGTATGTTAGGTTACTCGAGTACATACCTATCTTACTATGTATCTCGAAGTACCTAGATGCATACGTATATGTTTTAATAGATAGATATTTTAACTTCCTCAGCCTTGCGTCAGCATTGGCATTGGCATTAGCATTGGCTCACTGGTTCATTATTGGCCGTCTTTTGTTCTTTTGTTCCTTTTCTTTTGTCTGTTGTCTTGTTAAAGCGAAGTTGGCACTTTAATGGTTGACCACAAATGCGGTAGGTAGTTGTTATTCCTATTCCTTTCCTTGTCTTATCATCTTATTTTATTTATGGCCAATGAGCATTTCCTCACGCACACGGAGTAGAGTACTGGAATAGAATACTGGAGCACGGAGGAGTGTACAAGAACGTGTTCACCTAGGTAGGTATTGATGCACGCAGAGTACTGGTACTGGTACGTACACTACTCCGTAACAGCAGAGTACGTGTCTCCTCCTGTGTCTCAAAAAAAGGGGGAAGAGGGTCTGTCTAAACTCGCCGCATTGGCATCGATCGCATCATTGTTCGCTTGAGACGAGACTTGAGACTTATGTACATATCACGATTTGATATACGAAGTAGGAGAGGAAGTAGCAGCATGCATGCATGCATGACATACAGTACAGAACTTCAAATCGCAGGGAGCATGCAACGAGTAGGTATCTTCTGTAGGTATCTTTTTTTTAATATCTTCATGTAGGATCTTCATGTAGGTATCTTCATCTTGTTTGATGTCCAAGTTCCTCATCGTCCGCGTGTAAGTGTAACTTCGACGAGGCAAGCCACATAGGAAGCTGTATTACTGTGAGATCTGAGGAAAGAGCATCTTTTGGAGAGTATGCACATATATATATATATCACATATATATATATATATATCTTACTATGTGATGTTTCTAATACCTAAAGGTACATATCTGGATATTTTAAGTTTCCCCCTTCTTTTCCCCCCCTTTTAACCTTTAGCTTGGCTGGACTGGACGTGGATTAGCTTTATCTCGCCACCTCGAAACCCAAGCGCCCCCTTTATTTCTTCCGTAGTACCTATTATACTGTATAATATATAATATATAATATATAATATATAATATTAGAAGTACATGTTATGTACGTTGTCACCGTACATACCTGACAGATCGAGAGATCAAGTGCTGCAGCCCCTCCCCCTTTAACACTCCTCCCTGCCCCTCGCAAATTGTACTGCACTCTGTAATTGTAGGTACTTACATTATTGAGTATATATCTTTTATATATATATTTTATATATATTTTATATAGATAGATGTATATTATATCTTATACATAAATTATATATACTGTACATACATACTACTACTACCTCGTATCATTTTGCACCAGCAACACACCACAGAGGTACCTATAGCACATATATACCTACATAGATACATGCAGTTGGCGCCGTTAAAATAAAATAAAAAGCGGGCTATTCGAAATCACCCCTCCACCCTCCGCCCACCATCCCACCCACACCCACTATCCCACCAACCAACCACACGCCAACCCTTCCTTCACCGTGTTCCTTCACTCCCTCCCCTACTCTACTACTAACTCTACCTACTACTCACTCGACTTCGACTGTTCAGAGTTCATATCTCCAAACTCTCTTTCCTCTCTCTGACAAACCTCCAAATTACTGCTTCTGGCCTCAATCAGCCTCGATAATACACTGTCTCTCGTTTCTACCTACTCAAATCCTCCCCCCTTCTCCGAATCTCCTCTCCAGACGTCCAGCATGGCTAGCTCAACCACATACACAAGGACTCCTGCGTGTAAGCTGCTCCCTCCCCTCATTCGATTCATTCGACTCCCTATCGCCCGAGCGACGTGCCACATTGCATGTGTTGATCCGAACCATTCTGACTCTCACTGTAGCTGCAAATGCCGAAGCATCTTTCTTCGAGGACAACAGTGTCTGGAAGAGGGCGCCCGTCCTCATTGGCTCCACAAAGTTCGAGCCTCTCCCAGATGTCAAGAATATCATGATCACTGGTGGTGCTGGCTTCATGTACGCACGCTTCCCCCTCCTTGCGCCATCAATTCTCCACCTCCCACCTCCAGACATCACATCACATCACATCACAACTGACACCTCTCCTCTCCAGTGCATGTTGGTTGGTACGTCACTTGACGCTCACATACCCCAATGCCTACAACATCGTCTCCTTCGACAAGCTGGACTACTGCGCATCTCTCAACAATACCCGCATCCTGAACGATAAGAGAAACTTCTCCTTCTACCATGGCGACATCACGAACCCCTCTGAGGTCATGGACTGCCTCGAGCGCCACAATATTGACACCATCTTCAACTTCGCCGCGCAATCCCACGTTGACTTGAGTTTCGGAAACTCGTACGGTTTCACCCACACCAACGTCTACGGCACTCACGTTCTTCTCGAGTCTGCTAAGAAGGTCGGGATCAAGCGCTTCATCCACATCTCGACCGATGAGGTCTACGGAGAAGTTGAGGATGACGATGATGATCTCCTCGAGAGCAGCATCCTCGCCCCAACCAACCCATACGCCGCCTCCAAGGCCGCCGCAGAGATGTTGGTGCACTCGTACCAGAAGAGCTTCAAGCTCCCAGTCATCATCGTCCGCAGCAACAACGTCTACGGTCCTCACCAGTTCCCAGAGAGTAAGTCTCCTCGCTTTGTATAGTCGCCAAACGAACCAGTTGCTAACCTTGCGGCAGAGGTCATCCCTAAGTTCACCTGCCTGTTGAACCGTGGCCAGCCACTCGTCCTCCACGGTGATGGCTCCCCAACCCGCCGTTACCTCTTCGCCGGCGACGCCGCTGACGCCTTTGACACCATTCTCCACAAGGGTACCATTGGCCAGATTTACAATGTCGGCTCTTACGACGAGATCTCCAACCTTTCCCTCTGCTCCAAGCTCCTGACTTACCTTGAGATCCCCCACGCCACCCAAGAGGAGCTTCACAAGTGGATTAAGCACACCCACGACCGTCCATTCAACGATCGCCGCTACGCTGTCGACGGCACGAAGCTCCGCAACCTCGGCTGGGACCAGAAGACTCCATTCGAGACGGGACTTGCCACTACCGTCAACTGGTACAAGCAGTTCGGCGAGGAGTGGTGGGGCGATATCACCAAGGTCCTCACACCTTTCCCCGAAGTCGAGAACAAGAAGATCATCGAGGCCAAGAACATTGTTGTTGAGAACCTCGAGGGCGACATGGTCGTCGACAAGAACGATGAAATGACCCTCAAGCATATAAATGGAACCGCCACTGCTTAAACAGTCAGGATAGACTAGACGTGCGATGATGTTATGGAGGAGCTGTCCAAGTAACGGGACATGGCGCGCTGTTTGCATTTGATCGGATATTGGCTTCGAAAACCAGGTGCATAGACTTGCTTCACGTTTCGATTCTTTTGAAGTTTTGCAATGGGGGGAACATATAGACACGAGCTGCCGGGATGTGCTGGTAGGAGGGGGAGATGGAAGCTTTCATTTTTGTAGTATGGTCATGTTATGCTGGCAAGGCACCCATAGGGTAGGGTCTTAGACTTGCCGGTGGTGTAGGCAGACTTGTCATGAGTGTGCCGGATAGCTTCGTATAATATTGAGTTTGGTGCACTGCAATGCGTTGTCCAGGATTATGTTCCAGTGAAGCTGTTCCTATCCGTATTTGCAAGGTCGTCTATGCACATATCTCTCTCGTGCTGAGATGGCTTGACATGTTGCATGGAAGGAAATGATGTATATCCAGCAAAGCAACGTTATCCATGATGTCCATGATGCCAATCTCGAGGAGAATAATAAATATCTCAATCAATTGCCAGACCAGCACATCTATTTCTCGCACTCCGCTTTCATTCCACTCAATATGTACACGCAGTCAGTTTCCTCCCTTCTCCCCATCCATCCATCCTCTCTTCCCAACCATCTATCGCGCCGCAGTCGTCGGCTCCCAGGCGCTGATCTTGCTCTTGACGGTGCTGTACGTCCTGTAGGCGCCGCGGCTGAAGGTCGGGTTCGGGCGGTGCTCGGGCAGCTCCCAGGCGCGCAGGCCCGTCTGCATCAGCTTGTCGTGCGGCGGCGGCGCGTCGACCATGTAGGAGATCCAGGCGTGCCAGCCGGGCTCGATGTGCGAGCTGTTGGTGGGGGTGGGAGGTCAGTGGGGGGGTTTGGAGGGAGGGAGAAAAGGGGAGGAGAGGGGAGGGGAAGGGAGGCACGTACGGATCCCATTCGTATTGCTTGAAGTCCACCCAGCGGGTGCGCAGCGGCAGCTCCTCTTGGAGGTTCTCGAAGTACTTGTTGCCGAAGCGGTCGATGCCGATTAGGGTGCCGGCCTTGGTGTCGCCGATGTGCTGTCCACATGTCAATCTCAGTTCTTCGCGGCAGCGCTGCGAATGCATCTGCATCTGCATCTGCATCCACGTCTCTCATCCCATCGCACATCCTCCAATCCAGCGACTACGGCGAGCTCGGGGGCGGGCGGACGAGAAGTTAACATACTTGCATCTGATGCAGAGCATCCTATCATCGCGTCAGCAGCGTCCTTCCAAACCCAGATGGCGAGCAGCAGCAGCAGCATACCTTAATCCCAGCTTTGCGGAGATTCCGCAGCGTTCTCAGCACGGTAGACATGGCAGCGTCGTCAACAATTGCTATCTCAATCGTCCTTCCTCTACTGCTCTCAACGCATGTTCGCAAACGCCGGCCGGCGGCTCCATCACACCCCGCCGAATCCGTCCTAGCGCCTCGCCTCGCGAATCAAACCTCCCCTCTGCCTCCGTGCAAGGCTGCGCCGCGCTTGCCGCGAGCCTCACCAAAAAAACAGGTCCCCAGCCCTCCTCCCTCCTCCCTTCACCCCGAACTCCTTCCCCCCCAGCGACCTTTTGCAGTGGGAATGCTGGCGAAGACGCTCCGCAGCCCCCTGCCGCGCCAGCTCCTGCGCGCGCGCCCGCAATGGCCGCGCCGCGGCCGCTCCGCAGCAGCACGGCGCCGCTTCGCGACAGCCTCGTCTGCGTCGGCGCCGCTGCGCGATGGGGCGGCGGCGGCGCAGCAGGGCCAGCTGGCGGCGTTCACGGAGGAGCTGGATCGGATTGCGCCGAGGTTCGATGTCAGCGGCGAGCAGGTGAGGGTGTTGCGGAGCCCAGAGGAGTTTTACGAGACGTTGAAGGTGCGTGCGGCTTCCTGGGGCGCGAGGGGAGGAAGAGACGGAAGGCGAGGGGAGATGGCGGACAGTGCTGATGGGGTCATAGGAGAAGATACGGACGGCGGAGAGGAGGATCTTTTTGTCGACGCTGTATGTAGGCAAGACGGAGCATGAATTAGTCAGTCCCCACTCGCCTTTCCCAAATCCAAAATCCCAATCCTCGGCGCTGTTCTCTGACATGCGTCTGCGTAGATATCGACACTCCGTGAAGCGCTCCGCTCGAAACCACAATTGAAGCTCAGCGTGCTGACGGACGCGCTGCGCGGGACGCGCGAGACGCCCGCGGCGTGCTCGGCGTCGCTGCTGGCGCCGCTGATCGAGGAGTTCGGCCCGGAGAGGGTCGAGATCAGGATGTACCACACGCCGAACCTGACGGGGCTGAGGAAGAAATACGTGCCGAAGAGGGTGAATGAGGGGTGGGGTTTACAGCATATGAAGCTCTATGGAATGGATGACGAGATTATCATGTCCGGGTACGCTGCTCTCGCTTTTCTTTCCTCATACCATACATCCTCTTGGCAGAAGAGAGAGAGAGGCTGGTCGCTGATATTGAAATGATAGGGCGAATCTCAGCAACGACTACTTCACCAACCGCCAAGACCGCTACCACGTCTTCTCCTCTGCCGACATAACATCCTACTTCCATACCCTGCACCGCACCATCTCCTCGCTCTCCTTCCTCGTCGTCCCCTCCAGCACCCCAGCAGGCTACACCCTCCTGTGGCCCTCCTCAAACAGCGCACCCTCCCCCCTCTCCAACCCCTCCGGCTACATCACCGCCTCAACCGCCCTCCTGGCCCCCATCGTGAAGCCGCCCCGCGCGCCCCCCACCCACCCCCCCACCGCCGACACAGCCATCTACCCCCTCGCCCAACTCACCCAGCTCCTCTCCCCCGACACCTCCACCGAGCTCCCCGCCGTGACCAGCGTGCTCCGCGCGCTCGCGGCGCCCGCCTTCGCCACCAGCCGCTGGACCTTCACCGCCGGCTACTTCAACCCGGACCCGCTGCTCACGCGGCTGCTGATCTCCTCCGCGTCGGCCGGCACCATCATCACGGCCGCGCAGCAGGCCAACGGCTTCTTCGGCGCATCCGGCCCCGCCGGCCTGCTGCCCGGCGCCTACACGCTGTACATGCGGCGCTTCATGGAGGCGGCGCAGCGCGTGGGGCGCGCGGGCGGCGCCGCTGGCATCCGCCTGCTGGAGTGGCGCAGGGGCACCGTGGGGATGCCGGGCGGGTGGACGTATCATGCGAAGGGGCTGTGGGTGGCGATGCCGGGGGAGGAGCTGCCGAGTCTGAGTCTGGTGGGGAGCAGTAATTACACGAGGCGGAGCTATAATCTGGATCTCGAGGCGAATGTGCTGGTGGTGACGCGGAATGAGGGGCTGATGAGGAGGCTGGGCGAGGAGGAGAGGTGGTTGCAGGAGGAGGCGAGGGAGGTGAGGAGCGAGGACTTTGAGCATGTGGAGAGGAGGGTTGGGTGGAGGGTTAGGGTCGCGATGTGGCTGGTGAGGATTGCGGGGGGTGCGTTGTGAGTTGTGGAAGCGAGGGCTTTGTATTGTGTAGCGTAGTGTATATAAGGCGGGCGACCGAGACGTATATACCCGGCCGAAGAAATGCTCTTGTAGAATTAATGTACAGATAGATTGCGAGTCATTCCTGTTCATCTTCTGGAGGCAGACTAAACATCGGTTGTGAGAAAGTTTCCTGATTTATATTCCCTGTCCTGTGTACACCTATACCAGCGCCATATTTTCCCTCCATTCCCAAAGTAAAGAAGCGCAAGCTACGCCGGGATATGTAGTTCTGTCTCCAATCTATCTGACATTACACCTTATCATCACAATATCCCCTTCTCTCCCCTCGCCTCCTTCCTACTCTCATTCCTGCGCATCCTCGTCCTCACTATCAACATCCACCAACCGATCCTTCCCCCACGCCAACCTCGCCGCCTTCATCAGCGACTCCAACTCCCCACTCGTCTCACACATGCCCCTGAACACCGCCTCCTCGCCCCTCTTCTTCAGCAGCTCATGAGGATGTCCAAACTCCACCACCTTCCCCTTGTCCAGCACAAGTACTTTGTCGTAATCCACGATCGTCTGCAGACGGTGCGCAATCGTGATGATCGTGCTCTTCAGCTCCCGGATCGTCTTCTGGATCTTGTTGTCCGTGCTGTAGTCGATCGATGCCGTCGCCTCGTCCATCATCAGCACCTTGGGGTTCTTGAGCAGCGCGCGCGCCAGACAGAGGAGTTGGCGCTGGCCTTGAGACAGGTTGTTGCCGGACTCGGCGACGGGGGACGAGAGGTTGAGGAATATATTCTTGTTGGTGGAAGGGGTTGAGATGCCGGAGCTTTCAGGGGTTGTAGTGCCGTTCTGGGTCTCGTGAGCTGCATCCTCTTCAGGGCCAGGAGGACTATCAGGACCTGGAGTTACAGGTCTCGAAGCAGCCGGCGTTCGCGCCGGTGTGTCACCGGGTCCGATGAGGTGGACGCGCCGGAGGGCAGTGAAGATATCTTCGTCGGTGAAGAGACTGAATGGATCGAGGTTGCTGCGGATGGTGCCGGTGAAAAGAGTCGGGTCTTGTGGGACAATGGTGATTGACTCGCGAAGATCTTGGAGGCCAATAAGGCCGATATCAACGTCATCGATGAGAATCTTGCCCTCCTCTGCCTCAAGGCCTCGGAACAAAGCTAGTGCCAAGGAACTCTTGCCCGCACCTGTGCGGCCGACAATGCCAACCTTCTCCAAGGGATTAATCTTGAAGGTGATGCCAGACAATACGGGCTCCAGGTCCTCTCTGTAGCGGGTTGTGTAGTTGATAAACTCAACTGATCCCTGGGTCGGCCAGTTCTTAGCAGGCTGCGTCTTTTCAATCACAGCCTCAGCTTCCTGCTCAACATCAAGATACTCCTTGATACGTTCCACAGAGTTCATATTTTGTTCATAGACTGAATATAGTCTGACCAGCCACAAGACGTTCTCCGTGAAACTGATGGCATATCCAAGAGACAGACCAGCAGACCCAGCATCAATTTTACCTATGCTGAGAATGACGAACATGCCTGCAAAGAATGCCACCAAATCGCCAACAACATCGATACGGAATGAGAGCCACCTATTGGCGGCCCAAAGGTAGATGAAGGGTCTGTTATACGTATCGACACGGTAAGTGTTATCGCGGATGAAGCGCTTCTCATCTCCATACGCACGAATAGTGGTGATACCTGTCAAAGTCTCGCCGAATTGCTGGAATAGAGGACTTCTCTGAACAGACTCCAGTCTCTTCAAATCTCTAGATGACCGAAGATAGAATCGTCCAATAAGGAAATAGATAATGCTGATTATGATTGCAGCAGCAAGAAATCCAGGAGTGATGGCGCTGATAAGAATGACTGTCACCAGGATTGAAAGCGCACAGCCTACAATGCCAATAGCCACCGGAGCAACTTCTTGATCGACGGCTTCAAGATCCTTGGAGAAGCGGTTCATAAGCTGGCCCAATGGTGTGACATCGAAGAACTTGAATTTGGCACGGGTGACAGCCTGAATGAGCCGATTGTGGATGGCCCAAGAAGCCGTGAGCGAACCATAGAAGAGCCAGAGATCTCTGAAGAGAGCAACGACCATACCGGTAAGACCAATCACGGCGTAGATAGCGAGATAGAATTTGACGTCTACATTTGGGGCGATTAAGGCTTTGAGAGACCATTGATCGCTAAAATACGGAATGAACTTTGCAAACCCAGGAGCATTAGTAATGGCGTGCGTAGAGGCGGGATTGCCGAGGAAGTTGTTCGCAGGCATGAATGTCGGATTAGACTCTTCTGACAAATCGTATTGATTGGCCCACTGCCTGATCCAGATATTCGCAGAAACGGCTGCGAGCTGTTGCACAGCGAAGACGACGACTGCAAGGATCCAGAACCACCAGGGGCCCATAGCTTTCAGGTAAAGAATCATGACATCGTATTTAACGCCGCCAGTTGCCTTAGCCTCGTCCATTGCGTCCTTCTGTGGTGGTGCACTTTTTGGATCTTTGGCTTTTGGTACCGTGGGCCCCCCGTTGGCGTGAGGATTTGAGATGATTTCAATTAACGTCGCTTCGCTCTCTTCGCCTACAGATGACGGAACGCTAGAAGGGATAGTAGAGACTCTGCCAACTGGATGAAGTGGTACATCCTCACCAAGCTTGCCGGAGGCAACAACACGAACAGCGCTGCCTTGGATGGCAATTCTGCCATTATCAAGCACAACTATATACTCGGCAGATGGAACACATAATGCAAGATTATGGGTGACCAAGATACAAGTACGGTTGATCATAAGAGGTCCAGTTATGCAGTTGTCGAAGATCCATTTGGCGGTGTGGGAGTCGACAGCACTTAGACAATCGTCCAGAAGAACGTGCCTAGAATTGGAATAAAGAGCTCTTGCGAGCGAAATGCGTTGCTTCTGCCCACCTGAGAGTGCAATGCCCTTCTCTCCAACAAAGGTTTGATCACCATTGTCGAGAATCTCGAAATCGCGCTCGAGAGCGCAAGCCACAATAACATCCTTATATCGCTTCTCGTCCAATTCTTGGGCGAATAAGATATTCTCTTTGATGTTCGCATTCACGAGCCAAGCTTGCTGAGCACAGTATGCGATGGTCTCAGTGAGACCTGTCTCTGGATCTGGTCGCACATCCTCACGGCTGTAGCCTCCAGGAAGGTAGACCTTGCCAGTGATTCTGGACATCTCACCCAAGAGGGCCATCAACAGTGAGGTCTTACCCGAACCTGTAGGTCCAGCAATAATATTGAGCTTGCCAACAGCGAATCGAATATCAATATCCATCAGTCTGAATGCTGCTGCAGCGCCTTCGGCAACAACTTCGGATTTGCTTGCCCAGGAAAAGCATCCATCATCAAAACCGATAATCTCATTACCATTCTCATCCACATTATCGTGGGCAAGTTGCTCGTACTTCTCCGTCTCCTCCTCATTAAGGAATTCTTCGACACGGGAAATAGAAACGCTCGACTCTTGTACATGTGCTATCATGTCCCCAAGCTGATCCAATGGGACTCTCAAAATGCTGAAAAGCGAAATAGCCGTGAATGCGACAGAAGGATAAAGTGGCTTTTTCTCAACCAAAGTATACACAAGAAACGAAAAGAAGGTGATTGCAACGGGTACGGTATTCCATACCGCCACTGCGAAGGACCAAATAATGTACTTTCCGCGCAGAGCCTTAAGCTCGCCCTTTCTCTTCTCATTAATAAGTTTGCTGAAGCGATGCTCCCAAGCAAAGAATTTGATGATGCGGATGTTTTGCAGAATCTCGTTGGTAGCATGAATACGCTGATCGGTTGCAGCCATGATCTTCTTCTGGGCTCTTCCAAAACCAAATGCAAATCCAATATTGATAGGCAACAGAAGGAACATGACAATAAGTCCTGGAATGGAGCTTAGGCCAAGGATTTGATACAGCAGGATGATGCAGACAGCCAGTTGTGTTGGTGCAGATGAAAGTAGATAATGTAGATATCCACTGATCTCGGCAACTTTAAAAGAATCGACCGACATCAGATTGATGATGGTTCCCACATTAACCTGGGCATCAGCATCGCCCTTCTCGCCGCCAGCCACTACCACTTCCGGTTCCTGAGCAGCTGGCGTATTATCTGTCTCCTTCTTCTTGGCGCCGAAGATTCGTTTCAGGAGACCTGGTTTCGCAGCATCGGCCTTGTCTTTCTTCTCTCCGAGCACAGTCTCGCTACTTGAAGCAACCTTTCTACGCAGAGCCTTGGCATACACTTCGCCAATGATTATGGCGCGCAACTGGATGCATACCTTCCTGCCAATCCAGAGAGCCTGCTGATCAAGGAGAGATCTTATGATGTCGGAAAAGGCCAGAAGAATGACGTAAAGCCATATAACATTCCTCGGAGTTCCATTTGGCGCTTCAATATACTCCAAAATGGCCTTTAGCAACAGCGTTGGAGCAAAGGTAAACCAAGCCGAGAAGAACGCATAGGCACATTGTGCAATAAGCTTAGTGCGGAAGAAGTAAAGCAGATGCCATGTCAACTTCACGGTCTTTGGCAATTGGCGGTACCGCTGTAGAACAGCTGCTGTCTTGTCCTTTGGCGCCAAGTTCCAAACATCAGACATCTCCAAGGTCTTCATATATCCAGTCCAGACAATCGAATCTACCCATGAAAAGGTGGCAATAGAGAACAAGCTGGCCAACGGCTCTTTGGAAGGCTCGAGGCCGTTTTCCCATTCCAGAACAATTGCCTTGTTGCCCTTGCGCGTTGTGATAGCGATGCCGAATAAGAGCGACGTAAGAGCAAAATCCGAGATGATTAGTACCTGGGTCAACGCCGAGCGTGGGTGGATGAGAACCGAACGGAAGGTGACTATTGCGAGAAGCCACATAATCGTATATAGCATAGCAGTATGATTCCAAAGTCTCGGTACTCTGTATTTGGTGTTTGACAGAGTCAATCGCAGTGTGCCCAGGATGAAGATATATGTCCAGATCATAGCCTGCGTCAAGGCTGCCGTGCCGCCGTGGGGCCCATATGCCTCTGTGCCAAAGGCGGTAGCGCTGATGGCAATGAGGCCAAGAAGCGCCAGCTCTTCGATGATGACCATGCTGTACTGAGCTCTTGGGCGATCGATCATGCTCACTGAGCCGGTTGTACTTTTCTTGGCTAAAGCGAGCCTTCCAGCACCCATTATGAGGCCCTCATCTTCCTCCTCCTCCTCTGATTCATCGTCTGATGATGCTTCGCCATTCACATGATGTCCAGGGACGCCGAAGACGTTGTGACCATTCGGAAGTTGTTCATAAGCGCGGTTGCGACGTTCTATGATCTTGCGTTCGATTGCCCGGTATAGTATCAGAAGAAGGGAAAGGCCGACTGCGATAATGGGCAAAAGCCCTTTTAAATAGCTATACTCCGTCAGCGGTACACCTAGATTCGTCGGGATCTCAGTACATACTCTCGCTGGAAGCAATTCGTAAAATCATCGACCTGCCATATCGGCCATGAGCAATGGGCAAGCTCATGCATCGCTCCTGCTCCTACTCACTCTCTATTCACAGTTGCGACGAGCCTCACCTGCGCAAACCAACAGCCTTGTTAGCCCCGCATGTACGATACTTTCTGCAACTCCTTCCTAGAGGTCTGGGGAGCTGTCGCGGCAAAAATGTTGGACCTTGGCCGTCAGACGAGGCAGGTGACGATATTCGGTGGTGACTCTGTAGTCTCTAATCTGATGGGCGTCTTTATTTTCGTCAGATTTCGTCTATCTGAGAGCCGAAGGTACTTTGCTTGTATTGTACGTACATACAGGTATGTCAAGATTGGCAAATAACTTAGCGTGCTTGATGATACAATAATCTGTGGAGCAGCACCCAGCGTGCCGTGGGCAGGAACAGAACAGTCCAGGTCTTATGTCCAGGTCTTATGTCCAGGTCTTCAGGTCTTATGTGGAATTCTGGATTTTGATGGTCTTGATGGTCTTTACTTAAGGTATTGATTAATAATTAATTTATGTGCATGCCTTTCTTCCTTTCTACTGTGTGAGCAGGCGTGACGCCCTCTGAGTCTCCCCAGCTCTATCTATCTACCTCACAATTCGAGTCGAGTCACCAGAAGCCTGTGTTGGACTGTATATATACATAGGTACGCAGCAAGGTATTTACGTAACTTACATACATACATATGTATTCTGCTCCTCTATCTAAATCCCGACTTCGGGGCTTCCCTCTCCATTCCTCCTTGATCAACAACGATGCACCTGCCCTGTCTGGCACAGCATGACCATGTGCACTTTCTGCTGCCAGAGGTACTGTACATAGTACTGTACATAGCGAGGATTGCAACATGGAATTTGGAATTTGGAATTTCTATTACTGCAGAGCGATTTAGCTGCAAATGCAGCTCACAGATGTAACCCACCTTTGGGCTTGATGTAGAAGGTGTACATCCTTGCACAGTGTAAGCTGCATACCTACTGTGTAGATACGTGTGGAGAAGCTGCAGGTAAGGTACCTAGATATGTAGGTATGTATGTAAATGTAATCCTGCACTCTGATCAGTGCAATTTGGCACCGGAATTTGATTTTCCTATACATACCCCAAAGCTAACGAGAACATTTCGAGAGATCTGCATAGCAACAACATCTGAAGACTTCCCTTCCAGAATTTCTCTATACTAATTCCATGAGTTCTCCGAGCGAGATACTAAATATCCTGTCGCCTTCTTGAGACTCTTCAATGACAAGGTATGGCTTGAGTCTTACTACAAGATACTTCCCATACTCGGATGCCGTGCCACCTCCCCGCCGCGAACGAGGTAGATAAGCCGAGCATACAAGAATAAGCTGCATGACGGGGCACCAGGATCCATCGTATAAGCTCGCTGCTCCTGCCGGTTCTCAGTCTGATAGGTAGACATGGGTACGGGTCCTAGGGTTGGCGGTCAGGAAAGTTCTCCAATATTCACTTTCCAGTCATGCGGGCTGACAATCTCGAAAGCCTGGCTCGGCCCGGCACCACAGCATCTCGGGATGCCCTGGTTAGAAGCGAGGCGTGCTCCATGATCCTGCTTAGAGCCTCACGAAGAGGAGAGAGAAGAAGCAAGGAAAAGGAAAAAAGAAAGTACTGGGCTGTATCGTACGTCGCATCTAACAATTTCATCTGAGCCTCACGCCTCGTTTTTGGTCAGACGCAATAGTCTCCAGGAAAGCATCTGCAACTCGACATCCTGTGGAAGTAATGCAAAAAAAAAAAAAAAAAAAAAAAAATACATATATAATCAAATCTCCCCCCCGCCCGCAGCAATGAACAAGAACACAGGGGGCGGGCACGGCCTC
>Ga0123337_10002406_pt1 | contig 21451 bp, 21 predicted proteins | sample frozenSSSSmetaG_FD_89792 | JGI IMG/M metagenome (GOLD analysis project Ga0123337, IMG submission 89792) | Glacier valley bacterial and archeal communities from Borup Fiord, Nunavut, Canada, to study Microbial Dark Matter (Phase II) -... | ecosystem: Environmental > Aquatic > Freshwater > Ice >...
AAGTGATTTTTTTTTTTGTTTTTCTTCCCCCCCGCCCCCCCCCCCCCCCCCCCCCCCCCCCAACAACCCACCAAACAACACACCTAGCTTTGCGTGCAAAACAGTATGCGATGGGATGACGGTGTGAGGCCTAGCCCTGACGAAAAATATCCCGTCTGTTTAGACAAATGCTTTTTTCCATCATTTTATCAACGACTCCAAAAACCTTTATTAATCTTTTGTTTTCCCTTTATCGTTTAGATATAAGTATTTATGTCGGCCTACATGCCTAGGTACGTACCTATGTTTCCAGCCCACCATTCTGCCCCACAACACCTCGTCAGGCCACCAACAAACGCCCAAAACTTTAGGAACCAGTTTCGTAAAATCCTATGAAAACTTTGCAAGAGATGTAAAAAATATCACTCCCAGTGGGATTCGAACCCACAGCCTCAAGATTATAACGTCACGGAGCAACGGTAGATCGGCATCTCGCAATAAGTAGAAGTCTTGCGCGCTACCATTGCGCCATGGGAGCTTCATGTGTTGACCTCGTGTAAAAAGAATATAACAGATAAAATCAAAACCATGGAAAAACTCTCTCCTTCTGCTTTGTGTAGTGAAATAGTAGATGGGGGTTTACATTACAAGCTGAACCTCACTTTCTAGAGCTCAAATGTCAATTTGTAAGCTTCTGTGAGCACGGAGTTGGTCTCTAGGTACTGTAATCGAAGTTGCAGAAGATAATTTTTGATAGCTTTTGTATACGCACACAGATAGCAGTTGGACGTTCTCAAATATTTGTAAAGCCCTGTCCAAGAGAGACGAAACCTGGAGTGTAGAATCTACGCACGAGATATGCCGATTTGTCCAAACAATGAAGGCTGCAATATATTCGAGGACTCGAGGTAGACTTCATGATCTTGGATCCCTCGACAACCCACACAACGGATTTGATGTCTTCAATAATAGATAGAGGCTGGGCATTTGCGCTGTCCGAATATCATGGCAAGGCAAACACTTGTCGATATCGATGCAAATAAGGAGGTGAGATGGGCGTCAGAATTGGTGGACTCAAGCAGAAGGGCGACTGGATTCTGTTATATTCTTGTTTTGTGCTTCTCCCACTGGATATGGCTCCAGATATCTCCAAGTTTCTAAAAAGCCTATCCTCAAACTTCACCGAATATTACCGAAGTTATCATCTCTAGCCTGGCTCTCGAGTAATCTTTACACTGAATGACGGTGGGAAAGTCCTCCGAAAGTTGCCATAGTTCTGGCGAGCTGTTTGTTAGAACAATAACAACTGGCTTGTCATCTCTAGCCACGACTCTCGTAACATGTGCGGCAGCGATATGAGACACGCCCCCGGAGACTATCGCATTATTTACCACAATAATAACGGCTTTGACTCTTTTGATATGTGCAGTGTGGGTGCTGGTGATTCCGTTGCGGTTTGTGTAGGATTGATGCTGAATTGGAGGGTGGCGCGCTGAAAGTGCTCGACCAAAATACTCATAGGGGTCAGAACCATCTTCCGGGCCGTCATTGAGAGGCGCTGCCAATGGTGTCAAGAGCAAAATAATATCCGTACGCTGCAAGTTCCTAATGGCCGGCAAAAAGTTGGTGGCATCGCGGACACGAAGACCGGCTTCATTTGTCCTATTTTGTCCTTCTGTTGTGTCCATCGGCGGGTCAAGGGTGCTGCCACTGAACGGAAGCTATCAGCTTTGGTCACAACCAGCTATTTCAGGGTCTACCTTTCTTCTGTCTCTTTTTGCGCTTCTAGCTCATTGTTGTTGCCTCTACTTAGCATTTCGAAGTTACGTCAGGATGATGTCAAAACCACCAAACATCGACAGATAATTCTAACTAGAGCACAGCCAGCAGCTATCTGTTGGGAAGCCTTGGGTTTTAAGACTCTGGGTGATATGAAGTCCGCCCCGTGCCTAGAGTAGGAGTCAGGCTGCACTATGCTTTACTTTCCGCCACAGTAATCCAAATGTGGACCCTGTCTACACACGGGAGCTCGATGTTGCTTCCAGGTTTTCGGGGCGTCAAAAGTCCAGAACTTTCTATGGTGCGGCCATAGAGACAATGCAAATTCCATATGCTCTTTGTGGAGTTCCACCTACCAATCTCGGGCCTAAGAACAGCTACGGACAGACAGTCTTTAGGCGATGTCAGTGTCGCAGACCACAACAGAACAGAGAGGTGTTCATTGACAGTTATCGGGTTGTGAAAACTCTTGTGGCGGGTATAATTCAACTCTTGGATGACCTTCTCGGGCGTTAGGCTCGGTCCTGACGTGCATGCATCTATTTGAGCTTGCTGAAAGCGAGCGGATGAATGAATCGGAAGCCTTTGGTAGAACGAATGCTCGAGTTTCGACCCGCCCAATATCCTGCCTCTCGAGCCCCGCCACTCTCATTAGAAGCTCATTGGTCTTCACGAACCGGTAGTGAAGAATATTCATATGTGGCTCAAATCATCGAAATGGCTTTCTTGTTTTTCTGCAGCTCCACCAATTATGTACAGTACTCTGTCTGCCGGGTGGCGGTAACGATGCATGAATGCATCGCGAATTTGCGTCAAAGTTGACTAAAATATCAGCTCAAGAATCGAGAGCCTTCCATGTCAGTTTTCGTCTATTCGTTTCGAAGGATGGGATGATAATGACCAAATTCTGCAGCAAAGAACCTTCATCTAGCCAAGAATAGTCAAGCACTACTCATAATTTAGCCATGTCTTGATGGACAGGACTCACAGGAGAAATGTGCTGCATCTTGGGACTTCTGCACAGGTAGGTACCTAAGATCTGTGGCTTCTCCACACACTATTCAAGCAAGGTAGGTATCCATACCTAGGCATATGACCCAAACAGGTGGAGATAACCACAAGTACAGAAGCCTGGACATTTTTTTTAGGCGCCTCCGACTGACAGTTTGGAGACACGGCCCTCTATACTGCGCCGTACAACATCAGCATGCTCTAACAGCCTCTTCAAACGTAGAAGGGATACATAATCCGATTCCGGGAGGACTGTATTGCATCATTTCGGCTCATTGGCATATCAACAATTCCCAATGTGCCAGGGGCAGATGCACTGTGTAATAACGGAATCCGCCGGCGCTGACAATAACTTTTGCGTTGTGGCAATGTTGAGGGCATGAGTAGAAGGTGCTAGATATTCTTGTCGAATAAAAATACAAGGCCAACGTCCTCTGCATCATCCAAGGAAACGCACATTCACTTTGCCTTCAATGCCTTCTCCAGAGAATAGAATTACCCGTTTCGATCATAACTCTATCCCTATTGACGTTCGGTCATCGATACCTCGGTATTTCTAGCGAAGAATGGGGAGTAAATAGGTCATGCTGTTGGTTTCTAGGCGGAAGCGCCACACTCCACATTAAGGTAGGTATGTACCTTGGTAGGTATTTAGATCGATCTGGATATCTAGCAGGTGGATAGGCGGGCGAATTATGCCAGATCAGCCGAGTATCAACAGGCCATGTTTCAGGTTGGAAGATATATCTTACATGAGAGAGGGCAAAACACTAAACGCACAGCAGCAGCAGTCCTATTAGCAGTAGGAATAGGAGGAGGGATAGGAGGAGAAGGAGGAGGAGGAGTACCTAGGTATATAGTGAATAGTGATTAATATCCAGACGATAGGTATCGGACGATAGCTATCAGGCGATAGGTGTCGATGGCCGAAAAATGGCGGAAAATAGCAGGAAGCGATCCTGTTGGCCGCATCATAGACGACGCTTCCTTCCTTCTTTCCTTCCTCCCTTCTTTCCTTCTTTCCTTCTTTCCTTCACAAAGTCTAGTTAAATCTGATGGAGCAAAGCAGAGCAAAGTAGAGTAGAGCAGAACACAGTAGAGTAGAGCAGAACACAGTAGAGTGGAGCAGAACACAGTAGAGTAGAGCAGAACACAGCAGAGTAGAGCAGAACACAGTAGAGTAGAGTAGAGTAGAGTATCATTGAGTGGTGTTGAGAAGATTGGCCGATGTCAAAATACTCTAGAGCTACGAACAATAATAATATCTGATTCAAGTGGAGAAAGACGCCATTCGGCTTACGCAAACAACGACTCGAGATGGAATACGTCTTCTCTCTCAAGACGGCTGGACGACGTAAGGTAGGAATATAAAGAGGGCATAGAGAAAACCAGTTGGCTGGCACGGTGGCACGTCGTTTGGTGCCATGGCCATGCAGTCAAGGACTCTGACAGCAGAACACATATAGATAGTAGCTATAGGAGCTACAAGCGTAGCAAAGAAAATGAAACAATTGGTGCTATAAAAGAAAGAGAGAGGAAAAAAGGGGGAAAAAAGGAAAAAAAGGGACAAAAAAAGGAGAATGGACAGAAAGGAAGAACGTCGGAAAAGTTGTTACCATAGATTTGAAGACGAGCAAAGAAAAAGGAAGGGGAAAAGGGGCCCGTAGAACGGTCATCGTCCCGAATCGTACGTCATTCGGTACACAGGCGCCTGGAAGAGGGCGCGTGGAATTAGGCCTGTGTAACCCGAAATTATTGGGAGCGTGTGTGAGAAGTCACGAGCAACATCAACAGCATCAACCGCATCAAACATCAACAACGTCAACAACAACACCTCCACCTCCAGCTCCAGCATATCAAAATCAGAAAACTCATTGTGTTTGAGACAATCGCGGTGGATATTATCATTGTATTCTTGCCTTGTAAGCTGTGATGTCCGCCTCACCTGCCCATGAAGATGATGGACGGACTATGGAACACGTCTTGAATGACTTCAAGGATGGTAAGTCGCGTCCCGATCGCGGTGTCACGTGCCGCATGTCTGACTGACCCCTGGTAGCCGCTCGAATACCAGCGAAGCAAAGAAGTGTCAAGATCAATAGAACGGTCGATAGAGTCTGCAGCAAGGCCTACGAGGATGGTCTGTCGCAGGACGCGTTGGATGAACTTGTTGACATCATCATGCTGCCAAACGAGCTGGATCAAGCCAGTATCGCGAACATCATTAGAAATTTGTATCCTGCGACGAAAGTCTCAGATGATACAGTGGTCAAAGTGGTGGGATCTTTGGGTCATGGGCAATCGAGGGCGGCTTTCCCGGTTCAAACCATGTTGTTGAAATGGCTTGTTATGGTTCACGGCGTCCTCGAGGACCAAAAGATCTTGTCGCAGCTGTATAGCTTTCTGTTTAATCTGCTCGATACCATTGCCATAAGGTACGATCTTGTCTCACATTTCTGCACATCTGCTCATAGTTACAGAGCGCCTCTTTGCCAGTTGTTGTCGTTGATTACTCGCCGAAGACATGTTAGGCCATTTCGTATTCAAATGCTGTAAGTGAAAGATCCTAGACTGCAAAAGAGTTCTACTGATATCGACAAGACTAGAATTAGCACGGCGAGTTGGCAATGAGCCACCACTCATTGGGTTAATCAGAGTCTACAAAGACTACTATCCAGATGTCATTGTAGGAGAAGTGACTTCTGGGAGAGCATCAGTATTTACGGTAAAAAGACCAATTCTTTCTCCTCCCTCGCCCCGAATTTGCACGTCCTAACGAACATAGCATCCAAACATTGAGTGGAAGGCTCGGTTGGCACATATTCAAGAAGTCCAGGCCCAGAAAGCACAAGATGGATTACAGAGCCGGCAAGATTCTTTCAGAGTGGTGAGGCGAGGCGTAAATGGTGTCAAGAGAAGCAGGGTATCGGCGGTACCAGAAGTTCATACGTCACATGCTCAAGAGGTAAGATTTTCACGTTGAGAGCCATATGGTTTATTGATTATCTACAGACGTCGGTGACATTGGAAGAAATCGAGAATGTGAGCGGCTTCATTGGCAGGCTCGAGAAGATTGAATTGCCGAATCAACTGGTTGCTGTCATGGGAGATCCCTTGCTCCAGAAGCTCTTGCAATTGAAGTCGACAGATATTACCAGGCGTCGGGTTGACAACTGGCTCATGGCATTCTTTGAAGATCAGCTTGAAAACGAGGAAAATTCAGAAGCCACCCTATTGGACATGCTAGCTTCAATAAGAGAATACGTCAGGTTCACAAAGGTAAGTGCGCAAACCACCACCACTTTAGGATTGATTATGCTGATAGTAAAGGTGCTTCCACCTGCTTGCGCAAAATATCTACACTCTTTGCTCGGCGATTGGAATGGCGTTACAGGACGCGAGGTTATTCTCGACCTTTTTCCATATACCCCAATTGCTCCATTCGAAGGTATTTGCCCGTTCTCTATTGCGGCAATCTCATGCTTATACTTTTAGACCTCTACTCCTCGACATTCCGGCCTCTCGAATGGGACATCTTAGATAACACCCCCAAATCTCAAATCGACATTCTTACATTCTATACCTCTCTTCTCCGAAACTGGACCGTCACCCTCCTGTCCAGCCCCCCACCATCCTTCGCAGGTGCCGCCATCGGTTCCCTCACGACCCACGTCAACACTCTCGCCTTAACCATCCTCCAAACCAGTTCTGTGGAAACCATCAGCACTCATGACTCTGTTCTTGCCTTTTATGAAACCACCGCGTCTCTCCTCTCCCTCCCACCACTCCAACCTCACATTCGCATTACCACGCCGCCCTCCGCTCTAATCTACACCTTGTACTTCACGCCATCTCTCTCCACGCTCTCCCGCCTCTGCGCGATCCTCGCGCTTTATAAACGAGCTTTTGAGACGGCGATGTCGAAGCCGGTACCGCCATCTGCAGATCCGTCGCAGCCTGTCGTGGAAGCGTATCCCAAGGATTATGTCAACCATTTCAATGGTTTCTTGATGGACATCTGCAATTGTCTCTGGCGGTCGCGAGCATTCAACACAAGCGACACCAATGCACTGGGGTGTCTGCTGCCGCCTCCTCTGCTGCCGAAACTCACATCCTACATCTCCTCTCTCGACACCGGACTGTCCCTGCAATCGCTTTTCAGCTTGAGTTATTCGCCTGTACTGTGCAATCTCTCGATATCGTATCTGCGGGAGCTGGAGGACAAGGCAGAAGAGGAAGCGGAGGGAACGATACGAATTAGACATGCTGGGCCGGTGACGCAGAAGAGCCTCGTGGCGCTAGGGAAAGAGGGCGGCCTGCAACTGGGCTGGCCGGCCTATAGATTGGGTGTGCTGACGTATCTGGAGGGGAAGGGGGTTAAGGGGGTGGGAGAACTGATGTATAATACCATGAAGCATTTGATGACGGCGAGGGAGAATGCGACTAAGGCATAATTTCCACAGGGTACAGGATATGCGATTGTTTGGGAGAGGTTATTGGGACACCTATGCAAGATGCATTTGAAATTACGAAGATGATGAACACCATGTTTTATTATCGGATCTATGATCTTACTGTAGGTTCTAGTCGCTCTAGCCTCGTGCATTAAACATTAACCCCCCGCCCCTTCTCTTAAAAAAGAGATCCGCCACGCTCATTCCATGCTTCAATATCTCATGCGCATGCGCCTCACTCACAATCCATAACGCCCAAACTCCTCTCTATCCATACACTCCGCACGTTCTCCACCCGTCCGTATCTCCGTATCCCCATTCCTCTCGACCCCCGACTTGCTGTTTCCTCGTCTCGTTCACGCTTCGAGACTTCAGAGTTCCTTCGCAACACCAGCACTCGCCGCCTGCGCCCTGGCCGTCTCAACCACAGCTCTGAGCCTGTCTCCCACCGTCCCCGCCACGGTCTCTGCGACGCTGCTCGACAGCGCGTCCTTCGACTCTTGGTCGCCTTGGTAGTAGAACCACGCGCGGGTGATGAGGAAGGCGATGTGCTGTGGGAGGTAGAGGCAGCCGGCGATGAGGATCATGGAGAAGAAGAGAAAGATGAAGGAGTCTGTAGAGAGATATGTTAGTGCTCGTGTTTTCAGCCGAGGTGGGGAAGGTTGAAGGAGGAGAATAGGGGGGCACGGCCGAGATGGGAGGATTGGGCAGATCGGGGAATAGGGAGGGAGAAGGTGCAGGTTTGAGGAGACAGAAAGAGGATGAGAGAAAACGCACTGAAGATAAACTTCTCGGTGGGCGTTAACATGTATAAACTGAACGTGACTTCATATTGGTATCTCTTGCGCTGGAGCCAGCGGAACGTAGAGGCGAGTAAGGACATCGTGACAGAGCTCTGCTCTCGTATATCGTCAGGGTAAACAGGGCTGTGTATTCGTCGGAATCCGGAATTTCAATCGCAGCAGATCAATCAACGAAAGCTGGGCGTGGAGAGAATGTTGAACTGCGTGCGTATCTGTTGTCGTCGTAGATATTTTTGGGGCCACCGTGGATACCCACCCATCCCTCATAAACACAACCCCTGTCCCTCATCGGCCCGCTCGGCGCCGTCAGCCTCGTCGCACCACCAACTTTACGATGGCTTGACGCAGCAATGCCCACGCAGGCCCACAACACCAGGCATTATATCCTACGCGCAATGTCTGTCTCAGCACTACATCTACAACTTTACACGCGGTGAAAAAATTCCAATCATGCTCCGTGCACTTCACCCTCGTCTGGGCAGGATCGGCGCCGGCGCCGGCGCGAGCGCGGCGCGAGCCTTCTCCACGAGCCTTCTGCAATCCGCAAAGGCCATGCCCCAGCGCCCTCCTCTACTTCCCGAAGAAGAATTCACCGAAGCCTTTCTGTGTGGCACCGGCCCTGGAGGGCAAAAGATCAACAAGACGTCCTCCGCCGTGCAATTGAAACATCTCCCCACCGGCATCGTTCTCAAGGTCCAGGCGACGCGGTCGCGCAGTCAGAATCGGAAAATCGCAAGGCAGATGTTGGCGGAGCGAGTGGAGCTGCTGCAGAAGGGGGATCAGAGTAGAGTCGCCATTGTGGGGGATGTGAAGAGGAAGAGGAAGGATAGCAAGAGTAAGAAGAGTAGGAGGAAGTATAGGGCTTTGGAGGAAGCGAAGACGGCTGGAGAAGAAGCTGCAGAAGCGGGTGGAGAAGCTGTGAAGGAGCTTCCGTGAAAGGACGTATTATATTTGGGGACTTGAAGGAGGTGGAACTACGATGAGCGGGCTTCGGCTACAAGAGAAGAATGGTGGAATGGTAGGACAGCTCTCATCGTCCGTCTACAAGGAGAGGCGCCATATAGCCCATGTAGCAGGATGTAGAATGAAACGTGCACGAATCAAGCATGGTATCGTTGAAGAGGTTTTGGGAATGCTCAAACAGAATGGCTCCGGCGCCAATTGCAAAGACCGCTATGTTACAAGCATAGTATGAAGAAGAAACCATATCAACTCTATCATCATCGTTGTCATTCCGCCTTGTCATTCCTTTCTTTCGGTTACTGCTCCTTTTCCCCTTATAGTGCCAAGTTATACGAATACTCATCCTCCATATTCTGCGAAATCCAAAGTAGTACGGAACTGGCAATTATTAGCCCCATCCCGCGCATCGTCTCCCTATCACATAACTCACCTCAACATCACCCCTCCATTCGCCAGCACATTCTCCACTCCCATCCTCAGTGTAGGCCATGGCACTCCCGGCACCACGTACTTGAGCACGAAGACCGCGACACCACCGGCCATCCCACCAGCCAGGAACGCAAAGCCCAGGAACAGCACAACGCGCGCCTTCCACGCTACGCCGGAACCGGAATAACTGAAGGAATCGGCCGACAGCCGCGACTTCTCGATCGAGTTGATAATCAGCATGCCCAGCGAGGAGAAGATGAAGGGTAGCCAGTCGATGAAGGTGATGTGCGTCGTAGAGCCGTTGAGGGCGGATTTGGACCAAACGGCTGCGTCGAGGAGGATGTAGAAGGCCATGGAGAACTGGAGGATATCACATTAGCTTCGTGTTGAAGGTAGGTAGACGAGAAATATATCAGCATGCTCCAAAGATCAGCTAGGGCCCCAAGGCGGGTGAGCGAGGAAGCCCATAGCTCTTAAAGAGTGAGATTTAAGAAGGGCACGTCAAACAAGACAGGATGTTAGACTCACCAGTCCTCCAGCAGCATACACGCCCGCGCTCCGCACAGTTGAGCTATTGACCCATTCCGGGATGCTGAACTTCCAGAGTCTCTCTTCGGACATTCTGAATTGTTGGCTACTGAACGGATATTTGTTGTAAGAAGAGCAATTAAGGGAGCAGCTGTAACCTTGCAAGCTTCTTTAAAGCAACAACAGCTGAACTCGTAGTATTCGTCGAAGCAGTAGTGTTGCGCGGCTGTCGTTGGGTTGGATATCATGGGCTACACCATGGAGGCTGGGTTGCGCCGGCCACAGCCGCAGGTGACGACGGCCCCCACTAGTAAATATAGTCACGTGACACGTATAGCTGACCTTGGCAGAGGGGGTTGCTCCTCGATATCTTAACCATGTTGCATTATCACCAAGGTACTTCGAAGAATGCTTTGCATAGAATGATGATTGTATTTATTTGCTACGCATGCCCCAATACGGACAGCCTCCATCCTCAATCTTTGCGCCACGCTCCTACAATGCTCTACGACCTCAGAGCTAATCCCACATATACAACTTCAACTTCCCACAATCCGCAACCATTCTTCGCCAGTAAACCCTGTAGCGTGTTGCTGAGAGATCTGCTGTTTCTCGAAGAAGAAGATGAAAAAATGACATCTAATGGTACAACAGGGTGATAAAATCAGAGAGCGTAACCTTCTGAATCTCTGAAATGATCGATCCACTTCCCAACAACGGTCCCGCCCACTGCTTCATGCCTTTTCTCATATCCAGCCCACCAGACTCTTTGTACGCGTATGCGATATGTAATTCCTATTAATACTGCGCTATGTCCTGCAACCCCTGAACGCCGTCATTGCATCAGCCAGGGGAAACGTCATTCTCATATCAGATCTCGATTGTTTTCATGACATTATCATCCTCAACCGTCGCTTGTTTCTTCGCGGTACCATTCAACTTTGAATCTGACGTGCCTTCCACTTTGTTCTCCTTGTCGTCGTCAATCGTAACAGGCTCCAATAGCGTCTCTAGAGTCTCTGCCCGCTTTTTCTCATCACTCTCGCGTGGAGTTCCGACTTCAACAAGCGGTCCATTGGTTTTGGAAACATCCGTCTTCAGAGCCAGCTTTGAAGCAGGAGTTTCTTCGGCGACTTTGGATAAGGGACTTGACTTGGCGTAGCCGGGTCTATTCGGGCTTGAGACTGGTGATGCTCCGCTAAAGCGTTGCATCGATCGACCTCGTGGCTCACCGACATCGGCCACGGGACTGTCGTATGGAGAGGCGGTTGGAGAGCCGCTTGTCTTGACAGAACCATTGGTCGGTCCCGCAGATCTCCTTCTTAGACCTCTGCGTCCGTATTTCTGGTCGGCTCTCCATCTGAGAATATCGAGATACGGCGGCTCGACATGAGATGTCTTGAATTCGCGGAGCTTCAGCTCATTCGTATCCTCGTCGATAAACCATTTTCCACTATTGAGGTCATCCGCCACTGTAGCTAAGAATGCGGACCATGATCTGGCAACAACATATTTGCAGTCATAATCACGGCCAAAAAGGATAACTTGACCCCACTTGCCGGTGGGACCAGGTGCCAGATCGACGGCCAAATTGTTTCCTCCCCAATCACGAGCCAATGGGATCCAAGCGGGGTGTGCGTAGACTCTCTGGATTGCTCCTGGAGGTTGAGTATCTTGCTTGGCCATAAGATCCTGGCGCCACGTGGGATTATTAGATGTTTGTGCCTGTTGTTTTGAGGATGATGCCGAAGAGCTGCCACCAAGAGCCTTGACTGGTGTTGATGGCTTATAATCGACTGGTGCCGCAAGATACTGTTCATTGACAGTCTTCCAGTTCTTCCATTCGTGTACAATTTCCTCACAATCGAGTAACATGCAACCGAAGATTATGCCCGTAGGTCTACCACCTACTTCCTGACCGTCGTGAACCTGTAGCGACTCGCGCACTTCCATTGGCAATGAGCAGTCAAGTTGATGCTCGAGGTCATTCAGATCGTTGGTTGTGCAACCCTCGCCCAGCTCCTCGTAGAGCTCCTCGTAATGTTCCTCGGCCCACTTATCAATCCTCCTCCAAGAATGCGTAACTGGCGGTGGTGGTGGCAGGCCTTCTTGAAATGACTGCATTTGTATCTCCCCTGGCACAGCATTTTCGACGAGACTGTCGCTTTGTTTTTGAGCGGCCGAGGATCTCATTCCCGGCGAATATGGTGAACTGGCTCCTTGACTCTGTGTATACGCAGGCGATAATGGATATGCACTGCCGTTTAGTGCTGTCATAGAGCTGCGGGCTTGGTCGTCGAAGTAAGGAGAGGAGACATCGCCGCGGGACTCGGAGGCATCAGTCGCGACGGACGTCAGAGGGTCGTGTCGGCTTTGAGCGAGCGGTACATGTTTGCCAGTGCGGTACGGGGAATCGAAATCGGAATCTGTTCATAAACAGTAGTTTCAGTATGGAGGAGACAAAAGGGTTCGTGGGGATCAGCATACGGCGGTCGTAACTAGTTAAGCTGTGCCAAGCAGATCGAAATGCTTTTCCCAAGCCGAATCTGTGAAATGAAGCTATTGTAAGTAAAGGCGAGTGTATAGGAGCTAGAAAGGGGGAGGGGAGGCTCACGAAGCCATCGGAAGAGCTGCTGATGTGCAGGTATCGGTGCAGGTATCGCAGACACCCTGTGGTCAATCGTAGCTTGTCTGCCAGAACTGGCGTGGTCGATTGAGAGATAACCTTACTGGCGTCTCCTGTAAATGATGCAAAAGAGTGTTGATTGTTGATCAGTAGAGGCCAGGGAGCGAAGGGGGCGGCCTTTTCTCGCAAGTAGGTGTCGCGTCGACTGGAACAAGGTCGTCAGGTACTTCTTGCCCTCGTTCCTGGCTAGACAGAGTTGTAGTAGAGGTCTCGAGGAGACGAGCCGCTCGATTATGGATGGTACTGTATACAGGTAGGCAATTTACGCTAAACAGAAGGGGATTGCCGAATTGCAACTTTAGAAACTCGATAAATATAAGAATAATAGTATTATGTAGTAATGAATGGAGTCGAGTACACACGGATTCGCACACACGAAAGAAAAAACATTCACATTATTCTCTTCATGGTAATGAGGAAATAATAATACCAAGTGACGGCCAGGCGTTTCGGTTATGATTAAGGAGGACTGCTCATCATATAGGGATGCTACGGGCTACGTTAACTACCTAGAAAGGGATTCTTGGAGTCTTGGAGTCTTGGAGTCTTGGTATACAGAGCAGAAAGGCTTAACACATTAATATTTGGGATCCCTGGAGCACTACTCTATGTACTGTATGTATTGTGTCCTTGCTACTAGCATTTAGCATTTTTTTTTCTCATAATTTGTTTATTTGGAGTCTCGGAGATCCAGGATCGGACTAGGTAGTTTCAGGATCTATAGGAGCGAAGCTGGATCTCCCCCAATCTCTCTCACTCGGACTCCTTTCTCGAGTCGAGTTGGTACTTCAGTCCTTGATTGAGCAGCCTTCTCAGTCTTCCATCAGTTAAGCAGCTGTGCGGTGCTTTCTCCCCATCTCATACTTATTACTTACTGCGCATTGCGCATTGTGCGAGCATTAAATCTCAGATCCAGATACCTGTGTTTGAAGGCGCTTGCCGGCACCGTGGCTGGTGCGCGTGTCCATGCCCACCGAGCAAATGTAGTGCAGGAACCCAACTGCTGGTCTGTATGACAGTGTCACAACCTCACAGGCGGATAGACCGCTCAAGCATGTTTGTTGGAAATCAACAGGCCGTTTAAACGTACCCAGGCGGCAAATGTGCATATATAGGTACTTTCTGAAAGGGGTGGGAGGAAGAGGAGATAGATAGGAATGCGCAGAGTCTGCTACTGGATATGAATAATTGGGAAACTTCCCTTCCTGTAAAGTGAAGTTATTCATTACATTTCACTACGGAAGAGGTCTTGAAATAGGTATGTATCTCTTCATGGAACCATGGATCATGGTGAATCTCGAAGGTCTTCACTCTAAAATTAGACAGACAACATCTCAGCCACTGTAGAATCAAGTCAGTACAAAGCCACACCTCGAGTCCTATGGTACGGATTCGAGTGCTGTGGGGAAGTGGCAAAGAGTTTTGCCACGCCTGCAGATCTGTGCCACATTGAGCTGATAATACGTTTGATTCGCATAATTGGAGTGGAGACGGATCAGAAGGCAAATCTCTTTGGTGTCTGACAACGACAAACACAACAGCGCGGCTCGAGCCTGCGAGATAGGCGGCCATGGTCATGCTCTGAGGAGCTCAAATTCTTGACTTCATCTATAATCTCGCATGGTTCAAATAGTATACAAGCTCATCCACATAGTACCCATCGTTTATAGATAATAAGCTCTTTCCCATGGTCAATGCTTTTTACTCCCATACCCCAGCGCCTCGCAAAACGCATGCTTTCAAAAGCATGTACATAATCATCAAAATCAACTCAGCTCTGCCACATGTATTCGCTCAACTGGAGCAAACAATCCCCCATATTTCTCCTTGCAACCGTGCTGACACCACGTTCGGGATCCGCGATCCGCTCGCTGAAACACAACTCAATCAACGTCTTCAGTTCGTCATATGTAAATTCCTCTCTGTCCTCTTTCTCTTTCGATTCCTTCGCTTTCTTCAGTACGGCCTCGGCACCTTCCATGAAGAGGTCGTAGTAGTCTGCAGCTCGAGAGAGATTGGAGTTTGGCTCAATGTTCTTGAGATTTTGCTGCAAGACGAGGATGTTGAGTTGCATCCGGCCGCAGCCGTTGGCATTCATCGGCGAAACCATGCCGGCGTTAGTGACGAGGTATGTGTCGACAAGAAGAGCGAGACCAGTACGGATAAAGCTTACTTCCTTATCACGAAGGAAGTGGCTCGTTGTTTCCTCGTACGAGACAAGATCAGCATTGATATCTAAGATGCGAGGATCGGGATCGTTGACAACTTGCTCAAGGAGATAAGGTGCATTAGATGGCGATAAAGCAAGTGAAAGAGATTGCACAATCTGGCAGCGAATCTCCGCATGAAGGGTTAGTAGAACTGTGCCAGCAAGCTCTTGAAATGAGGACACAATGGAGTCAAAGGCGCTAAAGAATGTTAGCGACTGCCATATGATATAATCAGAAACATATGGGAAAGTACTTACACAACAGTCTCCTGTGTCATCGGCAGGTATACTGGTTCCTTGCCATCTACGGCCTTCGTGAAATTGTTCAGGAGGGTCCACCGTCGATTCTGTGATGACCGCATAGCAGTCCTCCGTGAAGAGTCAGCATCTTGTTGTGTGATATTTCGTAATTGACTGAGCTTGCTTGCCAGCCATCTCATGCTTGTGTAGAGCAAGCAAAGTGATGCGATAGTCTTTCGATCCATGATTATATCAGAAACAGTAAGGTGCGTCTCGTTCGTTTGCAATATTAGGAGGCCAATCTCTTTATCTAAAAGATCTGGGTTCTCTTCACCGTCTACCCACAACTTTTTGATCGTATCGTGAATCTCGCCAGGGCCAGTTGCGATGAGGGCTGATGCTTTGAGAGATGGACCGTACGACTCTGCATGCTGAGTGCGTGATACCAGCGCTTGGTACCAGTCACAGCATCTGTCATAATAGTTGACCATCTGCGTGATAATAAGCTGACTGAATGCTTGATCATGCGGTATAGTATCCAACATTCTGCAGAATGCTGTAGTAAGGTTGAAAAATGCCGAGCAGCCCTTAAAAATCGGCCGTCGTGCAATATCTGCCCACTTTGGATCTTCTTGGAATGCGTCGGGCTCTTCAAATGTTTGATTGCTATATTTCACCAAGGTTTCATCGAGTTGCGGGAGAAACACATTCACGAGGAAGTCGTCGAGGAAAGACGTCAACGTAGAAGTCTTGATTTCCGGTCCTGGAGGCACGATGTCTTTGAGCCTTTGGAGGAAGGACAGCGACGGTGGTAAGAGTGCACCCATATTGAAAACGCTCGGTTCAATCAGGAGCCTGTGGCCTGTAGCAGCGCCATCTGCTTGATGGTTTTTGTCATCTGATGCAGCACCTATCGGCCGCCTGGAATCGGACACAAGACCAGGAACGGAAGCCTTCAAAATTGCCTCCAAATCTTCGAACTCCGTAGTCATTATGGCTGACTTGGGATCGGTGTCTGCAAGACTGAAAATCTTTTTGGCCTTATTTCGCTGTCCTCGTCTAAAGACATCCACATTTTCATCCATTGACTGACTCATTCTATACATATTGCTGTCCGTTGCAAGATAGTCATGCAGTAGGGATCGAATCTCATTTTGATAGAGCATCCAGAGTTCTTTAAAGCTGCCAGTTAAAGACTCCGCGTTGCGGATCTTTTCCCGCTTAGCGATACCAGCGACAACGTCATGGAAGACGCGATGGCCTTCAGCGATGGCTTCAAACTTTGCGTAGAGCGTCCATAGAAGATCGGAGATAACCTTTGTGCGGACATCGTCATCCTCGATACCAAGATCCACTTTCCCCTTTGCGTGACGGCCATTGCCTCCTAAGGAGCTTGGATGGCGCTGATGAACTTCATTATTGGTCTTGTCGACAACTCTAAAAAGCTCAACAGGTAGTCTCTGTTCTATGGCGTTCACAGCGACATCAAGTCGCCCCATTTTTTCCAAAGATTCGACTAACAATTGGATGTAATAGAAGCTGTCGGTTTCGGGATTCTTCGCTCCATCCTCCACCATGGGGTTATCGAAGTCGAGGTCGTCGAGAAAGTGATACAGTAGCTGTATTCCAGGGGCCACAGACTCAGCACCTTCGGAGCTGACACCATTGCTTATCTCCTTAACATGCGCCTTCCAACGATCTTGGCAATATGGTGATTTCAGATATAGATGACTGTGCAACTCTTCGATGAGGATATCTGTCAAACTTGTTTCTTGGCCTGCAAGGTATAAGCGCAGATCACTCAGAGCTCCAATATTGTCCAGCTCAGGTTTTCTTAGCAATCTAAGCGCATCTTGAAGCACATCAACCGCCGTTAGAAATCGCTTCTCGGATATCCTTGCCTCCAGATTATCGGTTACCAGCCGCAAATGTTCTATCTGTGAGAGGACTTGGAGCATCTCATCGTAGCCTTGCGATGTCGCCGCTAGCCCCTTAAGTTCCGGCCGCATCGTCGAAAGACCCCCCTTTGCTTGTCCCAAGGAAACTTTGAGTTGTCGTAATCTTGATTGGGATGCCTGAATGCTTGACTGTATCTTATGAAATGTGCCGATCGAGCTATTAAAGCCTTGATGATGTTCGTTCACTATCGCTTTCAACGCCCGCTGAAGCTGCTTGTGCGTTTCTTGGAATTGGCTGTACTCATTTGCTCGACCAAGAGAGCTAGAGTCCATAAGCTGGAGGGCGACCTGGACGGGCACACATTTGTCTCTCGCCATAAAAGACCATTCTGATTGTATGTGGTGGAGAACCTCTGTACGCGTCAATAAATACGGCCGGTCAGCCTTGCTCTTTGTATAAATTATTCTTTTCGGCGAAGACATGATAGAACGGTTGATTGGTATGGATATGAAGGTGAGATTCAAGACGCGCTCCTCGTGTGGTCTTTATGCAATGGGGACTGTCTCAGTGACTGACAGATTTACTAACCTTCAATCTGTCTCGTTCCATCTCCACCGTTTCTGCTGGCTCCTTGGGTTCGATCCCTTGAAAAATTATTGTTCATGCCGTTATTGCCCGAATGTGAACGCTCGCCAGTGCTGGGTCTTTTGAAGTCGCGCGTCGCAGGCATCTCAGGAGGTGGCATATTCCCATCAACCTCGTTTCTGAACCGGCGCAATTCTTCTGATGGCCTTCTTTGCGATCTAGCTCCCGAGTTTTCTCTTGGCCTACTGCCGTATGTATCCCTTCCATTTTGTTGTTGTGACTGCTGTGGTGGGGCCTGAAGACCTGGGCCGGAGCCATTGCTGTTTGTATTGAAGCCGCCATATCCTCCTGCACGCGGTCCTGGTCGTCGTTCGCGCGATGAACTGGTGCTCATTGGAGGCGCGCCATATCTATCGCCATAAGGATCGTATTCGTCGGTATTCGGAGTTGCAGCTGGACTTCTTGATGGAGGCTGGGATGAGGGAGCTCCAAGACCGTCGCCATTTGTATATGGATCCGCGGAAGCATTGAAGCTCGCATACGGATTTCGTGCCATCTGATCATTTACTTCGAATGTCGTCGCATGCTGGTATATACAAGAAAATTGCACACATAGAACCACGATATCTGAGAATAGCTGCTGATTTCTGAACCGTTGCTGCACTGTGATGTACAAGTATGGGGGGTTTCGGGAGTTGCCGAGTGGTGGAACTTAGATTGTGAAGCTCTGGTGGAGACCATGACGATGGCCAACTCTTCCAAAACGGTCCTCTTTCTTAGGTATTGATGGTAATAATTTCATGTAATTTTGGCTACGTGTCCATCCAGAAGAATAGATGATTCCTCTCATGCTTATGCTGATATCGGTCGAACAACGGGAGTACTTTTAATCTGTCGACCAACAGGACTGGAGCGTGGCACATAGTAGAGTGAGACTACATCTTCTTCGCATCTTTCCAGCCTATATCCCACTATATCACGCACGTATGAACAGAGGATTTTGTGTGACCTCTTCATTGAATTTCTAGAAAATCTTCGCGCTATGGAGAAAAGGCCCTCAAAAACATGATGAATCAACCATTGAAAAAAGAGTTATAATCGACCACCAACTTGCTACCTTCCAGGCAAACAGCCAGCTTAAACACAAGGCTAACCTTCTCGAGAACCACTTCACTGTACGACCGCTACCAGAACTTTTCGGAATGTAAACACGTGCGAAAAGCAAGTCCCACTGAACCTTCGCCTCGCTCGAATATTCGTCTCGATCGTATTCGTGAAGTTCATGACGTGTGCACCCATGTTGAGTAAAACGCTGTAAGAATAACCGTCAGCTGGCTCCTTCTAACAGTATGAGCCATGCGACATTACCTTAGAAGCACTTGCGGTGAACAATGGAAGGTCCACTCTCGTCGTACTCTTGCTTGGAGATCCACATTTGTTGGAAAGTTGACAGGGAAGCCAAGATAGATCCACCGATCCAGACGGAGTATTTGCGCTCAGGTGGTGCGATGATCTTGACCTTCATGGAGGATGGAGCCAGAGCAGTAATTTCCTTCTGCATACGATCGGAGATACCTGGGTACATGGTGGTGCCACCGGACTGAAGCATATATTAGCAAGCGGTAACAGGAATGGAATCGATACACATACCATGACGATGTTGCCGTAAAGATCCTTACGGACATCAACGTCACACTTCATGATGGAGTTGAAGGTGGTGACGTGGATACCGCCGCTCTCAAGACCCAAAACGCTTGGGGAGAAGAGAGCCTCAGGAGCACGGAAGCGCTCGTTGCCAATAGTGATAACCTGTCCATCAGGAAGTTCGTATGACTTCTCCAAGCTGGAGCTCTGGCTTGCGGTCTGGATCTCCTGCTCGAAGTCGAGGGCGACGTAGCAGAGCTTCTCCTTAATATCGCGGACAATTTCACGCTCAGCGGTGGTGGAGAAAGTGTAACCGCGCTCGGCGAGGATCTTCATGAGGTAATCGGTCAAATCACGGCCAGCCATATCGACACGGGCAATGGCGTGTGGAAGTGCGAAACCCTCATAGATAGGAACAACGTGAGTGACTCCGTCACCGGAGTCGAGAACGATACCGGTGGTACGGCCGGAGGCGTACAGGGACAGAACAGCCTGAATAGAGACGTAGAATGCTGGAGCGTTGAATGTCTCAAAAACGATCTGTGTCATCTTCTCTCTGTTGGACTTTGGGTTGATTGGAGCCTCGGTAAGGAGGACTGGGTGCTCCTCTGGGGCGACACGCAACTCGTTGTAGAAAGTGTGATGCCAGATCTTCTCCATATCGTCCCAGTTGGTGACAACACCGTGCTCAATTGGGTAGCGGAGAGTAAGAATACCACGCTTAGACTGTGCCTCATCTCCTACGTATGAATCCTTTTGGCCCATACCGATCATGATACTAGATGAGTAAGCTTTGATGTTCTTGGGCGCATCGCAAAATGCAGAGATGTTGGAATAACCTACCCATGATGGCGAGGACGTCCGACAATGGAAGCTGGACTTGCGTTAGCAAGAATGCCGACAGATGTCACGCAATGCGTGCCAGAATAGCTGTCACAACAAAGACAGTCTCATAGATAGCCGGGGTGGACTTACGGAAAACAGCTCTCGGAGCATCATCACCAGCGAAACCGGCCTTGCACATACCAGAGCTATAGCGATTGTCAGCATGGTATTCAGAACGGAAATATTTCACGGTAGCTCGTCGCTCAAGAGATATCGCGGATTGCGAGTGCTGCTGATGAATCGAAGCTACTCCATGATCATATCGGTGAAGGGACGCGATGCGCCAACTCACCCATTGTCAATGACGAGGGCTGCTACTTCTTCTATTATCATCAAATCGTGTTAGCACAAGCTCTCTGAGGTGATGGCCAAGTAGGTTGATGCATTGCGCATCTCAGGCTGGCAGGTAATCTTGCTTACCTTCCATGGCTGCTGATTATGTTGAGACGTCAACAATATGTGAAATATGTGCAGAGAGACGTAAAAAGGCCCACTTCTCGATATGAGCAGGTGAGAAAGATACGAGGATCACGAAAACAAGATCGTGGTCGATAAAGTGCTCCTTGATGTCGTAGAGGTAGCAAAAGAAGGAGGAAGTCGTCGGCGACGTGACGATGTTGTAAGTAGTGTGCGCTAGGCGAGAAGGGCAGTTGCCGCTTTACTGAAATGGCCGACCTTATTTGACAGTTGAGGAAGGGCTGGGAAGGGGAACGAAGCTCGAGCTCAGGATCGACGGTCAACAAGTTCAACGCCACTATATTCGCATTGTTCAGGATATCTCGACGTTTGAATTAACTTTCATATATTCATTCTATCGTAACCCATGCTTAGAATGCATCCGAGACAACCTGATGTACTGTACGTCTTTTGCCATCGAACGCGCGTTCAGGAGCCACATTTCCATCACTCATTGAGCCTCCTGAGTCAGTTGAAGCCAAATTATTCAGATGCCTATCAGGCAACCTCATAAAGACTCCTTTGCGTTACCAGCAAGGAGAGATATTAATCTTGCAATAATGATATATTTAGCCTGAGCACGAAAGACTTCACGGTGCTGACATAACAATGGCCTTGAGGGTAGGTACGTAGGTAGGTAGGTAGGTAGGTAGGTATACGATGACAGTTGCTGTTGAAGCATTTGAGGGGACGATGCCTCCTTTTCCTCTTCCTCTTCCGGAAAGCCCTTGGGTCCCAGCCATCTCGAACGTGCCACTGTGCCACTGTGCCACTGTTGGTATGTACAGTGGGTGGCATTTAGTATTTGCCCCCCTCGAGGTACCATGAGGCTCGTGCACCTATTTTCCCACCGCCGCTTTCACATTTCATGAACGCGACGCACCATGATCTAAACAAGTAG
>Ga0123337_10002413_pt1 | contig 21394 bp, 19 predicted proteins | sample frozenSSSSmetaG_FD_89792 | JGI IMG/M metagenome (GOLD analysis project Ga0123337, IMG submission 89792) | Glacier valley bacterial and archeal communities from Borup Fiord, Nunavut, Canada, to study Microbial Dark Matter (Phase II) -... | ecosystem: Environmental > Aquatic > Freshwater > Ice >...
GACTTCCCCGGACGAGAGCGGCCGGTTGCCCCGATTGGAGAAGGCGATGGCGGGCGGTGGCGCCAGCGTAACGACGCGCAAAACCGCGCCGCGGGCAGCGCCAGCAACCAGCAGACGGCGATAGTCGACGTCGCGCAGCGGCACGGCGACGACGATAAAGCCGGCAAGGGTGGTGGCGATCAGCTGCTCAATATGGGCAAAGGACGCCTCGATTCGCTGTTCGAGCGGCGCGTCGTCAGCGGCCTCATGGTCATCGCCATCGATGAACAAGGCATCTGGCAGCAAAGCGGCGAGTGCCCGACCCGTTGTCGTCTTGCCGGCATTGATCGGCCCGTTGAGCACCAGGATCTGCACGACAGGCTAAAGCTCGGCGCGGCGCAGCTGCGGCCGCGCGGGGCGGCTGGGTTCCACCATGAGATCGGGGCGCACCGGGCCGGGGGCGGCGATGTAGGGACCCTGGACCAGGGTAATGCCATCCTCAAGCAGTTCGATGATCTGGCGTTCGCTGGCAATGCCGGTGGCGAGCAGCAGAACGTCGAAGCGGGCGATATAATTGGCGATATCGGCGGCGTGGAAATCGGTGAAGCTCTCGGGCGCCTCGATGAAGCGGGCCGCGTCGATGCGCAGCGAGCGGATATTGCGGGCGGCGAGGTCGGCGACATCAATGCGCAGCGAACGCACATTGAGAATGGAAAAGCCTGCGCCCTTGCGGGCGATGGCGTCGGTGACGGCGCGCTCGGGGGTAGTGAGGCTCTGCCAGTCGGTCTCGCTGATGGCAAAGATCATGCCCTCGGCAATCAGCCGATTGGCCTCGAGCGAGGCAAGCAGCTGCTCAGAGGCGGCCGAATCGCTCAGGGTGGCGCGTGACAGCGGAATATAGAGCTTGATGGGCTGGCCGCCCGCGCGTGCCCGACGGCCAATGGTGATGGCCTCGACCAGGCCCACGCCCTCGATATTGCGCATGACGTCGGGGCCGCCGCGGCGCGGCAGGAAATCGACGCCGTCGGCGAGGTCGCCATCCTCCAGTCGCAGCCGGGGAACCAGATCATAGCCCTGCGGCCGGCGCTGGGGCAGCGTGACGACGGGCTGGATATGATAGACGAGGCGGTTGTCGTTGAGCGCTTGGCGGACCATTTCGACCGGAATGGTCGGCTCGGGCTCGCGCACGGGGGGCAGCGGCGCCTGGACCTGCTGGGTAGCTGCGATCATGCGCTCGCGGGCGGCGGGCTGGGCCTTGGCGACCCGCTCCTCGATTTCGGCAACGGCCTCGGCAACCTGGCGGATGACCGTGCCGAGCACGGAAATGTCGGCCTCGACGCCCTCGAGGCGCTGATCGGCATTGATATCGGCCATGGCATTGATGCGCTGGCCCAGCACGGCGCCGGCCTGGGCATCGGTGGCGAGCAGGCGGGAGAGATCCTCGATGGCGCGTTCAAGGCGATTTTCAGCGCGCTGGCGCAGGGAACGCTCAAGCAGCACGACGCAGACACAGCCGAAGACTATGGCGGCAAGGATGGCCTCTGCGGGCGTGAACGTCAGCCCGAAATACGCCGTGGCACCGACGCCGGCCGCAGCAAGGGCAATGAACGTGTAGACCAGTGCCTGCACGGGCAAACCTATAAACCCACTTCAAGTGCCGGGATTCGGCATATCCTCTTAGCACCGTGAACGGGGCTGCAAAAGCCGCAGGCCGGCTCTTCCAAGGCTAATTGCGTGTCCTCAGGTGGAAAACAGCTTCCAGGCCCGCGAGAAGAAGCGCTGGAACAGAACCAGCTGGGCGGCGCCATTGGCGGCCGCCGAAGCGCCCAGGTGGCCCATTTCCACCGGGGGATGGTCGGCCGTCAGAGTCGGCAGGGCCGCCAGGTGCACCCGCACGCGTTCCAGCAGGCGCTCGACAATCGGGCGCGGCATGACGCCGTCGATGATCGACTTGTCCAGTTCGAGCACGGCATGGGTATTGACGATGGCCTTGGCCAGCGCCAGGCCGGCACTGTCGAGCCATTGGGTCACCACCGGCTCCATCGCTGCCCAGTCCCAGTTGAAGGGGCTACCGCCGGGCACGGTCATGCCGGCCGCGGTCAGCTGATCCTGCAGGGCGGTAATGGAGGCCAGCAGATGCACGAAGGTCGGCTGGCCCTGGGCATCGGAAACCAGCATCGAGCCGAGATTGGCGGCGTGGCCATTGCCTTCCCAGAGCTCGCCATTGGCCACCAGGCCGGCGCCGACGAAGGTGCCGATCTGGAAATAGGCAAAGCCCTGCGGCCGCGGCGAGGGCTGGGCAATGACTTCAGCCCAGCAGGCGGCATTGCCATCGTTGAACCACTGCACCGGCAGGCCGGTATCGGCGGCGATGCGGGCGACCAGATCAATATCGCCCCACAGAGCCGCCTGCTCAACAGGCGCCTGCACCAGGCCGATATTGCGCCCGATCTTGGACGGCGTGGCCAGGCCAATGCCAGCGAGTCGGGCCCGCTGCAGATCGGTGAGACCGGAGGTAATGGTGGCCACTTCGGCGGCGATATCGCCAAAGATGGTGCGTGCATCCGGCCAGAGGTAGCTGCGTCGCACGCTGGCCAGGGTCTTGCCGGACATATCGAGGACCAGCACCTCATAATGGCGCCAGCCAATTTCAATGCCGATGGAGACAGCGCCCTGTGGATTGAGGAAGAGCGGGGTTGCCGGCTGGCCGCGCCGGCCGCGCAGCACGTCGCCACGCATGACCAGGCCGCGCGACTCAAGTTCGGCAATGATGCGGGACGTGGTCTGGGGACCCAGACCCGACAACCGGGCGACATCGGCGTTGGAGGCGCCAGGATTCACCGTGATCAGCGTCAGCACGGCCCGCTCATTGGTGATGCGCACACCAGACTGAGCAACGCCGCGAGACAATGGATTGAATTCGGCCGTCTCGGAATTCTTTTGCATGGCGTGACTTAACCGACTGGCGTGACTGCAATCAAGTCCAATGAAGTATTGATTTTCGTGAATACGGAACGGAAAATTTACCCTGTTGGGAAACAATCGGTTCATACCCGGAAGCGCCGCGATGGCGGTCAGACATCCGGCAAGCATCCAATGAAGACGTGAGGACCGGGCCGCATGGCGATGCAGAATCGAAGCGATGGCGACCCAAGCGGCCGGCTATTGCTGATCGACCGGGACCAGGAACAAGCACAACTGGTTGCACACGCCCTGGCCCAATGCCTCGACCAGGCCGCTGCCATTACGGTCGTCTCGGGCGGCAAGCGGGCCGCAGAGCTGCTGCGCGACAGCGAATTCGACATCATCCTGGCCGATCTTTCCAGCCTGGGCGACCTGGCGAGCCACAGCGACGAGGCCGTGCTGCGGCTGGTGCGGCTGGCGGACGGGGCGCTGATGGTGGCGCTGTCGGACGGGATTTCGGTATCGGCCGCGGTAGGCGCGATGCGCGCCGGGGCACATGATTATGTGGCCAAGCCGATCAACGGACCGATCATGGCGGCGCGGATCGGCGAACTGGCGCAGCGGCATGGCAAGTGCCGCTCGCTGGGCATCGAGGGCCGCATCCCGGCAGGTCCGAGCGATTTTGCCGGCTTTATCGGCGCCTCGAGCGCCATGCAGTTTGTCTATGAGCAGATCGGCCGTATCGCCGCCTCGTCGGCGCCGGTCTTCATCACCGGGGAAAGCGGCACCGGCAAGGATGTGTGCGCCGAGGCGCTGCATGCCAAGGGACACCGGGCCGGCAAGCGCCTGGTGGCCATCAATTGCGCCGCGATTCCGCGCGACCTGATGGAGAGCGAACTGTTCGGCGTGGCGCGCGGCGCCTTTACCGGCGCGCATGAAGACCGCAAGGGCGCGGCCGAACTGGCCGATGGCGGCACGCTGTTTCTCGACGAAATCGGGGAAATGGACCTGTCGCTGCAGAGCAAATTGCTGCGCTTTCTGCAGACCGGAACGCTCAGCCGGGTCGGCGACGGGGCGGTGCGGCGGGTGGATGTGCGGGTGATCTGCGCCACCAATCGCAACCCGATGCAGCTGATTGCCGAAAAGAAATTCCGCGAAGACCTGTTTTACCGGCTGCATGTGCTGCCCATCCACCTGCCGCCGCTGCGGCAGCGCCCGAGCGACATCATGGTGCTGGCCCGGCATTTCCTGACGCGCTATGCCGCCGAGGAACACAAGAGCTTTGGCGATTATAGCAGTGAGGTCGCCAGCCTGCTGTCGGCCGCCGAATGGAAGGGCAATGTGCGCCAGCTGCAGAACCTGGTGCGGCGCCTGGTGGTGATGTTCGATGGCGGGGACATTACTGCCGCCATGCTGGCAGCGGCCGATATCGAGACGCGCGGGCTGCCGACCCCGGCCGAGATACCGTCACGTGGCGACCGACGGGCCGCCATCCTGCCGATGTGGCAGCAGGAACAGCGCATCATCGAGGACGCCATTGCCAGCTTTGGCGGCAATGTCTCGCTGGCGGCAGCGGCGCTCGAAATCAGCCCCTCAACGATCTATCGCAAGCGGCAGGGCTGGGCAGAGCTAAGCCATACCGGCTGATCCAGGGTCAGGGCGTACTAGCTTCGCGGGCCTTGATGCGGTCGAGGCCGAGATAGTGTTCGCGCAGGATGACAGCGATGCCGGAGGCGACGATGATCAGCGCGCCGCTCAGCATGGCCAGGGTGGGCACTTCGGCGAAGACTACCAGGCCGATAATGATGGTCAGGATCAGCGAGACATATTCAAACGGGGCAATGACCGACATGTCGGCATAGCGGTAGCATGAGGTCAGCAGCAGCTGACCGATACCGCCGGCAAAACCGGCGCAGACCAGCAGCACGGCCTGCTGCGGGGTCGGCATCTGCCAGCCGAGCGGGATGGTCAGCAGCGAGAGCAGGCTGGCGCAGACGAAGAAATAGATGACGATGGTCTCGGTGCGTTCGGTCTGCACCAGCTTGCGCACCTGCATCATGGCAAAGGCCGACATGACCGCCGCGCCCAGGGCCGCGATCGCGCCGACGGTTTCGCTATTGCCCAGCGGCGTGCCGCCGGAAAACAGGGTGAGGCGCGGCCAGAGGATGATCACGACGCCGAGCATGCCGATGAGCACGGCGGACCAGCGGAACAGATGCACCCGCTCCTTGAGCAGCAGCGCGCTGAACACGACGATAAGCAGCGGCGACGCATAGCCGATGGCGGTGGTTTCAGGCAGTGGCAAGCGCGTCAGGGCGAAAAAGCCCAGGCCCATGGAGGTGACGCCGATAAAGGAGCGGACCACATGGCCCATTGGGTTGGCGGTGACCAGCGCAGTGCGGAGCTGGCGCGTGAACGTCAGATAGACGACCACGGGCAGAATGGCGAAAAAGCAGCGGAAGAAGACCAGTTCACCGGCCGGGATGGTTTCGGTGGCCTTGAGCAGCGTGGCCATGACCACGAAGCAGCAGACCGAAAGCACTTTTAGCGTAATGCCGCGTAAGGGACCGGCCGCGACGGGCACGGGGCTGGTCGGCGTGGCGGAAGCAGAAGGGGACACGACGGGCTCGTGGCTCGGAAAGCGGCAGGACGGCAGTGCCCGGCGCAGCAGAGGCTGGCGCGCCGGGTCGGGAAATCAGTTTTTGGCCGATTCCAGCTTTTCCTTGGCGATGCGGGCGGTCGTGAAAGCCTTGCTTTCGGGACCTACGGCACTGCCGGTCTTGACCACCTTGCCGGTGGCGTCGTGAAGTTCCCAGTGCCAGTTGGCATTGGGGCCGCTGCCGCCCTTGAGGCGCAGCTTGATCTGAAGTGTGTTGTCCTGGGTCATGGATGCCTTATGCCGCAGCTTGGCGCGGCGTGGAAGGGGCTGAGCGAAAAAGATGCACCATGGGCGGGGCCCCTGCCCCGGACGGTGCGGCTAGACTTTTGAATAGCGGATTTCGATGCGATCACCCCAGAAGGCCAGCATATCGGCAATGGGGGCGACCAGCGGGCACGGATCGGGATAGTACCAGACCTGGTCGGTGCCGGTGGCTGTAAGGGTCTTGATGGTGCAGTACCAGGCCTCGCCCTTGTAAGGACAATGGGTGCGGGTCTCGGTTTCTTCGAGAATGCCGGGCTGGATATCGTCACGGGGAAAATAAACCCGCAGCGGCGAACCGGGCTCATCGAGCTCAAGCGCATTGATGGAGCTGGCGATCTCGGCCCCGTCGAAGATGACGTGGACACGGCCCGTGGCCGGGGTGATCCTGATATCCTTGTCGAGACATTGACGCGTCATGATTACCTGCCATGGATGGTTTGGAAGCGTGAACTCTATCAACGCGCGAGCACAAAGTCAGTTCACCCGCGCTTGACTCCGACAGGGCCCAATCCTATATCCCCAGCACCTGTTAGCACTCTCGTATGGTGAGTGCTAACAGCTCAAAAATTGCATTCAAATGCTGCTATAGGAGCAAGTCATGAGCTTCCGTCCCCTGCACGACCGCGTGGTCGTCCGCCGCCTCGATGGCGAAGAAAAGACCAAAGGCGGGATCATCATCCCGGACAACGCCAAGGAAAAGCCCAGCGAAGGCGTGATCGTCGCCGTTGGCCCCGGCGCCCGTGACGAAGGCGGCGCGCGCGTCGTTCCCGACGTCAAGGCCGGCGACCGCGTGCTGTTCGGCAAGTGGAGCGGCACCGAGGTTAAGGTCGACGGCGAAGAGCTGCTGATCATGAAGGAAAGCGACATCATGGGCATCGTCGAAGGCTAAGCCTTCAGCGTCCCCATTCGCCCTCAACCATTTCAAGGAGCGCCTCACATGGCTGCCAAAGAAGTAAAGTTTTCGACTGAAGCCCGCGACAAGATGTTGCGCGGCGTCAACATCCTGGCCAACGCGGTCAAGGTAACGCTCGGCCCCAAGGGTCGTAACGTCGTTATCGAAAAGTCGTTCGGTGCCCCGCGCATCACCAAGGACGGCGTGACCGTTGCCAAGGAAATCGAGCTGGAAGACCGCTTCGAGAACCTGGGCGCACAGCTGCTGCGTTCGGTCGCCTCCAAGACCAATGACATTGCCGGCGACGGCACCACCACCGCGACCGTGCTCGGTCAGGCCATTGTTGTCGAAGGCGTCAAGGCTGTTGCCGCCGGCTTCAACCCGATGGATCTGAAGCGCGGCATCGACATGGCTGTCGAAGAAGTCGTGGCCTCGCTGAAGGCCGCTTCGTCCAAGATCAAGTCGTCGAGCGAAGTTGCCCAGGTCGGCACCATTTCGGCAAATGGCGAAACCGCCATCGGCGAGATGATTGCTGAAGCGATGCAGAAGGTCGGCAACGAGGGTGTCATCACCGTCGAAGAAGCCAAGACCGCCGAGACCGAACTCGAAGTCGTCGAAGGCATGCAGTTCGACCGCGGCTACCTGTCGCCCTACTTCGTGACCAATGCCGAGAAGATGACTGCGGTTCTCGAAGATCCCGTCATCCTGCTGCACGAAAAGAAGCTCAGCAACCTGCAGGCCATGCTGCCGATCCTCGAAGCAGTCGTGCAGAGCCAGCGTCCGCTGCTGATCATTGCCGAAGACATCGACGGCGAAGCCCTGGCGACCCTGGTCGTCAACCGTCTGCGTGGCGGCCTCAAGGTTGCTGCCGTCAAGGCACCAGGCTTCGGCGATCGCCGCAAGGCAATGCTCGAAGACATCGCCATCCTGACCGGTGGCCAGGTGATCTCGGAAGATCTCGGCATCAAGCTCGAGAACGTGACCATCGACATGCTGGGCACTGCCAAGCGCGTGGAAATCACCAAGGAAACCACCACCATCGTTGATGGCGCTGGCACCAAGGAAGACATCCAGGGCCGCGTTGGCCAGATCAAGGCGCAGATCGAAGAGACCACTTCGGACTACGACAAGGAAAAGCTGCAGGAACGTCTGGCCAAGCTGGCCGGTGGCGTTGCGGTGATCAAGGTCGGCGGCTCGACGGAAGTCGAAGTCAAGGAGCGCAAGGACCGCGTCGACGACGCGCTGAACGCAACCCGCGCCGCCGTTGAAGAAGGCATCGTTGCCGGTGGTGGCGTCGCGCTGCTGCGTGCTTCGGCTTCCATGAAGTCCAAGGGCATCAATGCCGATCAGGACGCCGGCATTGCCATCGTCAAGCGCGCGCTGCAGGAGCCTGTCCGCACGATCGCCAACAATGCCGGTGCCGAAGGCTCCGTGGTTGTCGGCAAGATCCTCGAGAACAGCTCGATCACATTCGGCTACAATGCCGCAACGGGCGAGTATGGCGACCTGGTCGCCCTTGGCGTCATCGATCCGGTGAAGGTGGTTCGCACCGCCCTGCAGGACGCAGCTTCGGTTGCCTCGCTGCTGATCACCACGGAAGCCCTCATCGTCGAGGCTCCCAAGGATGCGGCTCCCCAGATGGGCGGCGGCGGCGGTGGCGGCATGGGCGGCATGGGTGGCATGGACTTCTAGTCCAGCCCTCCACAGAGTTTGGAGTTCGTTACTTCCCAGTCACGAACTCCATGGAAAAGGCGCGGTGGCAACATCGCGCCTTTTTCTTGTCCTGAGCTCCGGCAAACCTTACCGGCACATTAAACTTGCTATGGCGCGGGCTGACCGGGCAAATGTTAAGACCGGATTAACCATGTTGCGCACTCTGTTGTGATGGCCGAGTTCCCTCGGCTGCAACCGCCAAGGAGTGGAATGTCAACAACCAGCGGCATCGGCGCCCAGTCAGCCTCCCAGCTGATGCGCACTGCCTTCAAGCCACCAAGCTTTGCCAGCCTGGACAGCAATAGCGACAACAGCCTGACGCTGGACGAGATCAAGCTCAACGCGCCCAAGGATGCGTCGAGCGCCCAAGCCAACAAAAGGGCAGAAGCCCTGTTTTCCGCCATGGATGGCGATGGTGACGGCAGCGTCACCAGCAGCGAAAAAGATATCTTCGACACGAAGATGGCCGAGCAGCGCCAGTCGATGGCGTTCATGACCCAGCAGCTGGCCGGGCCAAGCAATGCCGACATCTTCGCGGCGACCGACAGCGATGGCGACGGCGCCGTGACCCTGGCCGAACTGGGGGACGACGAGGGCGCCGGCGCGATCAGTGACGAGAACCTGCAGAAGCTGTTCGACATGATCGACGGCAATGGCGACGGCTCGATCACCGAAACGGAAAGCTCGAGCTTCCTGGATGCGGTCAAGACCGCCCTGCAGGACAGCGCCAGCAGCACCGGCAGCCAGCAGGCTTCCGGCCCACCGCCAGGCGGTCCGCCGCCCGGAGGACCGCCCCCGGCCTCGGACGACGCGGAAGAAGACGATACGACCACCAGCGCCAGCCTGCTGGCGACCGCGCAGATTGCCTACAAGGCCAGCCAGCAGCAGACGCTGCTCGAGCAGCTGGCCGCCGTCTTCAGCGCGGCGGCATAAGCCTGGCGGGGGCGCATGCGCCCCTGCCCCATTGCGGACGCTGTCTGGTGCAATCGGTGTCGCGGACCGCGCCCGCGGCCAGAATGGCCAATTCAAAGGACTAGAGGAATGCGACCACCAAGACGAACCGGCAGCGCGATGGACCAGGCGGAAGCCGCCTTCAAGGCTGCCACCAGCAAGCCGGTCGCTGCCGCGCCCAAACCCAAGGCCATTCCGGAAGGCAAGGACATGGTTACGCTGCGGCTGGACCGGGCGGTGCTCGAGCACTTCCAGGAGGACGGCCCGGGCTGGCAGGAGCGCATCAATGCCGCTTTGCGCGCGTCAGCCGGGCTCGATGCCGAATAGGTCCTGGCTTTAACGGAAGATCAGCAGCCGCAGGGCCAGCGCGATCGAGATCACGACAACCAGCGGCCGGATCAATCTGGCGCCGAAGCGAATGCCGGTGCGGGCGCCGATATAGCCGCCCAGCAGCTGGCCCACGGCCATGGCCATGGCTGCCGGCCAGACCACGTCGCCGGACGGTATGAAGATGGCCAAAGCGGCCAGGTTCGACACCAGATTGAGGACCTTGGTATTGCCCGAGGCGCGGGTCAGGCCCAAGCCGAACAGCAGAACAAAGCCGATGGTGAAAAAGGAGCCGGTGCCCGGACCAAAGATGCCGTCGTAAAAACCGATGGCAAAGCCCAGCAGCGGCACGAAGCGCGCGAAGGGCAGCCGGGCCACCTTGTCGACATCGGACAGGTTGGGCGCAAACAGGAAGTAGAGTGCAATGCCGATCAGCGCGATCGGCACGGCGATGTTGAGCAGGCTGGTATCGAGCTGCTTGACGACCAGCGCACCGGCAAAGCTACCGGCAAAGGTCAGCAGGATGGCCGGCAGCAGGGCCTGCAGCGAGACATAGCCGCGCCGCCAGAAAGTGACCGCCGCCATGGCCGTGCCGATGGAGCCCTGCAGCTTGTTGGTGGCCAGGGCTGCCACGGGCGGCAGACCCGCCGCCAGCAGAGCGGGCAAGGCAATCATGCCGCCGCCACCGGCGATGGCGTCAACAAAGCCGGCCAGCAGGCCGACAGCGGCCAGAGCCAGCAAAACCAGAGGTTCAAGCATAGAGGGTCAGGTCCGATCCTGTTGGCGGCGGCGCTGCATGGGGTCATCGGGCGCGGGCATGTCGGCAATGCGCCGCTCGTAGATGGGGATATTGATCATGGAGGACATGAAGCCGCTCATCATCAGCTGGAAGCCGGAGACCAAAGCGGTGAGGGCGACAATCACCGGCCGCATGGTGATGCTGGGATTGAGGTCGCCGAAATCGCGCGCGGCCCATTCGCCAACGCCCCAGAACAGCGCCGTCAAGCCGCTGAGCATGAGTAGCACGGCCACCAGCAGGATGCGCTCGAGGGTCAGGGCCTCGAGCAGGCGATCGTAGCTGCCCGAGCGGGGGATGAAGCCGTAGCGGGAGGCGAACCGGCGGCCGATGATGGCAAAGGAAATCGACTGCAGGCCGACGATGATGCAGAGCGCGGCAATCAGGAAGGTGTGCACGTCAAAGCTGACGCCGCCAATGCGGGCGGGGCCGGGCAGCAGAATGCCGCCGACGATCAGCCCCAGCCAGAGCAGGACAAATCCGGGATAGAGAAACAGCCAGCGCGGCGAGAACAGCAGCAGGAAGCGCAGATGGCGCCAGCCATCGCGGAAGGAGCGCAGATGGGGCGGGCGCGAGCGACCGTCCTTGGCCAGGGTCGTGGGCACTTCGCGCACGTCGAGCTGGGCCAGGGTGGCCTTGACCACCATTTCGGAGGCGAATTCCATGCCGATGGTGCGCAGATTGAGGCTGACAATGGCCTCGCGCGAAAAGCCGCGCAGGCCGCAGTGGAAATCGCTGATCGGGGTATGGAAGAAGCGCCGGCCCAGGGTGCTGAGCACCGGATTGCCGATATAGCGATGATGCCAGGGCATGGCGCCGGGCGCGATGCCGCCGGCAAAGCGGTTGCCCATGACCAGATCGGCGCCGGCGCGCAGCTGGGTCATGAAGGCGTCGAGGTGGGAGAAGTCGTAGCTGTCGTCGGCATCGCCCATGATGATGTAGCGCCCGCGAGCCGCGGCGATGCCCCCGGCCAGGGCGGCGCCATAGCCGCGCTGCGCAATGGGCACAACACGAGCGCCGGCCGCCTCGGCAATGGCAAGGGAACCGTCAGTCGAGCCGTTGTCGGCGATGAGAATTTCGCCTTCAATGCCGCTGATGGCGAGGAAGCTGCGGGCCTTGGCAATGCAGATGGCCAGGGTCTCGGCTTCGTCAAGGCACGGCATCAGGATGGTCAGTTCAACTTGCTCAGCCACGGCGCCCCCCAGGCCATTTTGGTCCCTTGTGCCGCGAATCGTACGCCTGTTGCAATGGCGTCCCCGCCGACTTCAGAGGCCGGACGTTACGCCGATGCGGGCGAGCAGATGGTCGAGCGTGGCACGGCGCTCGGGCGACCAGTCGGCGGTGCGCGAGACGACGAGACAGGCCTGGCTGTGCAGCATGATGCCATCCTCGAGCACGCGCAGGCCATTGGCGGCCAGGGTGGAGCCTGTGGTGGTGATGTCGACGACAATATCGGCCACGCCCGAGGCCGGTGCCGCCTCGGTGGCGCCCAGGCTTTCCACCGTGCGGTATTCGGCGATGCCGGCTTTGGCGAAATGCTGGCGGGTGATGGTGATATATTTGGTGGCGATGCGCAGCCAGCGGCCGTGGCGAGCACGGAAGTCGGAAGCGACATCGGCCAGATCGTGCATATGGGTGACGTCGATCCAGGCCTCGGGCACGGCGACGACGCAATCGGCCCTGCCGAAATCGAGCTTGCTGGCGATGGAGACGCTGGCCGGGCCGGCCTCGCTGGTCTCGTGGATAAGATCGAGCCCGGTGACGCCGATATCGATGCTGCCGCGGATCAGTTCGCGGGCGATCTCGGAGGCGGGAAAGAAGCGCACGGTGATGTCGGGCTGGCCGTCGATGGCGCCGAGATAGGAGCGCGCGCCGCCCGGGCGGGTGATCGTCATGCCCTTTTGGGCGAACCAGTCGCGGGTGAGTTCTTCAAGGCGCCCCTTGGAGGGAACGGCCAGGGTAATGCCAGTCATGGGGTGACCTCAGCTTCAAGGCGATCGACCCAGACCGAGCAGCCGGAGGCCGCGATGGGAGCCCTGGCGCCGAGGCGTTCGAGCAGGCGATCATATTGACCGCCCGAGGCAAGGACCTCGCCACCCGGGCCAGTCAGTTCAAAGACAATGCCGGTATAGTAATCGAGCCGGGGCGAAAAGCTGGCGTCAAAGCTGACCTTGGCTTCGCCCAGGCCATTGAGATGACGGCGGATGGCGCGGATGGGCGCCCCCAGCATCAGCCTGTGGCTTTGCGCCAGGGCCTCGACCTGGGTCAGGGCCTGCAGCACGGGACCGGAAATGGCGAGATAGTCGCGCAGCAGCTTGAGCGTGGTCGGCGGGACATGGGCAGCGTCGAGCGCCTGCTGTTCTAGATAGCGGTCGGCGATCTCGTCGGGGGTGCGGCCTTCGGAAAGGCTGAGACCGGCCGCGACCATCTGGGCCGTGACATCCTCGATCAGGTCGTCGCGGCTCGGCTGGGCCTCGCGCGCCAGATCGGGGGCGGCTTCGAGGCGGGTCAGCAGGCGGTCGAGCGCCTCGGTATGGCCGAAGCGGTTGCGGATGCGGGGGCGCCAGGCATCGGGCATGTCGGCCTGGGCCAGCAGACCCTCGAAGAGGCCAACGCCACCGAGGCGGATCTGAGGCGCGACGCCGAAGATGGAGGCGGCGGCGCGGGCAAAGGTCAGCACCTGATCGAGCGCGATATCGCCATCGGGCTGGGCCAAGAGCTCAATGCCGGCCTGATCGAATTCGGCGGCGCCGGTATCGCGCTGGCGGAAAATGGGCCCGAGATAGGAAAAGGCGGCCGGTTTGCCGACGCCATCGGCGATATAGGCCTGGACGATGGGCAGGGTGAAATCGGGGCGCAGGCAGTGTTCAGCACCCGTGGCGTCGGTGGTCAGCAGCAGGCGGCGGCCGAACTCCTCGCCGGCCAGATCGAAATAGGGATCGGCCGAGAGCAGTAAAGGCGGTGTGGAGCGCGTGGCGCCCTGGGCTTCGACCAGGGTTTCGAGATTGGCGCGGCGCAGCGCGGCTCCGGTCATGGCTGGCTCAGCAGGGTCTGGATGGCGGTGACCAGGTCTTCGCGCTTGATCTCGAACTGGCCGGGGCGTGCGGCCTTCCATTCGGCATTGTCGGTGATGGCGGCGGCAGCCTGCTTGCCGGCGACCAGATCCTTGACCTGCAGGATGCCCTGCTCACGCTCCTGGCTGCCCTCGATGATGACAGCGGGGGCATTGCGCTTATCGGCATAGGCGACCTGCTTGCCGAAATTCTTGGTATTGCCCAGGAACATTTCGGCGCGGATACCGGCGCGGCGCAACTCGGCAACCATGGCCTGGTAGGCAGGGGTCTGGTCCTTGTCCATGACGAGGACGACGACCGGGCCCACCGGCTCGGCGGCGTTGAGATTGCCGGTGAGCTTGAGGGCGCTGGCCAGACGCGAGACGCCGATGGAAAAGCCGGTGGCGGGGACGGGTTCGCGGCGGAAGCGGGAGACGAGGCCATCATAGCGGCCACCGCCACCAACCGAACCAAAGACCACGTCCTGGCCCTTTTCGTTCTGCACCTTGAAGGTCAGCTCGATCTCAAAGACCGGGCCGGTATAATATTCGAGGCCGCGCACGACCGAGGGATCGAGCACGACGCGATCGGCAAAGCCGCCGGCCTGGACGAGACCGAAAATGCTGGCCAGTTCCTGGACGCCTTCAAGGCCCGTGGCCGAGCCGCCGATGAGGCCGGCCAGGGCATTGATGGTGGACACGACATGGGCATTGCTGCCGCGGGCGACGCCGGGAGCCGGTTCGCCGCTGGCGACATAGGCCAGGAGCGGCGCGATCTGGTCTTCGGTGAGACCGGCGCCCTTGGTGAAGTCGCCGCTCTCGTCCTTGCGGCCGGCGCCGAGCAGCAGGCGGACGCCTTCGGGGCCGAACTTGTCGAGCTTGTCGATGGCGCGCAAGACGGTGAGCTTTTGCCCCTCGCTGGAGACGCCGGCGGTGGCCAGCACGCCGTCGAGCACCTTGCGATTGTTGACGCGCACGATGTACTGGCCCGACAGGCCCAGCGCATCCATGACATCGGCCATCATCATGCACATTTCGGCATCAGCCTCGGGGCTGGCGGCGCCGACGGTATCGGCATCGAACTGCATGAACTGGCGGAAGCGGCCGGGGCCGGGCTTTTCGTTGCGGAAGACATAGCCCTGGCGATAGGAGCGATAGGGCTTGGGCAAGGTCTCGAAATTCTCGGCGAAATAGCGGGCGAGCGGCGCCGTCAGGTCGTAGCGCAGGCTCATCCACTGCTCGTCATCGTCCTGCAGGGAAAAGACGCCGGCATTGGGCCGGTCGGTATCGGGCAGGAACTTGCCGAGGGTTTCGGTGAACTCGAGGAGCGGGGTTTCGACCGGATCAAAACCATAGCGCTCATAGACTTGCCGGATCGTGTCTATCATGGCGCCCACGGCGGCGATGTCACCGGGCGTACGGTCTTCAAAACCGCGTGGCAAACGCGGGGCGATCAGCTTGGTTTTTTCGGTCATTTTGGCAGTCCTGCTCGGTCGCCGTGTTGTTAGACGATCAAAGGGGTGGAGACAACAGGCGCGCGGAAACGCCGCCTGCATCGCGGTTGTCACAGAGGAGCGGACCCCGAGGCGGCTTTCGCCTCTGGTAAGTTAAAATAGTGAGACGAAGACCGCCTCGGGGCTTGCCATTCGAGCGCAGCTCTCATGGCCTTCTCGCCTAAAATCGCTCCACCGGAGCGATTTTGCCTGCGGCCGGTTCGAAGTTATTGGAACTGTTCGGCGGCATGGGGATCGCTCGTCCTCGCACGGCCGTCTCGGAACCTGTGGGAGAGGCAAAACCCCCACCCGGCTCACCCCACCACTGTTCGCCTGCAGGCCGCCGTGTGGAGCGATGGCATGATTATGCGCACAGGTTTGGGGTCCGGGGATAAGCGGCAGAAGCAGCGGCCGGGGGGACCCCGACCGCCATGGCAGTTCATTGCCGTCTCCGCCTGTCCAGACTGGGGACCGCCGAGACCGACGGGACCGAATACCAGAGCAGCGGGCCGTAATCCAACGGCAGGCCGATATCGGCCCGCAGGTGGTTGGGCAGGTTCTGCGGCAGGCGGGGCCGGTTCCACCAGGCAGCGATGGCCGTGCCCAGAACGGAGAGCAGGCCGCGCTGCTGGACAGCGTCGGCGATGGAGAATTCAAGGCGCAGCACGACGCTGCCCTCGGGAAGGGTTGCATTGGACATGATGATTTCCGGGTGCGTTGCGACGCAGTCCGGCCTTCTGGGTTGGTGGGTGATCGTTGGCTGGCCGGGGGACGCAAGACGACCCGGTTTCAGCGTATCAATCGGTTGGCTTGGGATTGTCCACGGTCACGACGCGAAACGAGAATGACCGAGTGGGGCTTGGGAACCGACGCCTAGCGTCGGCTGCAATGCCGCATGGCTTCACCCAGATGGAGCGATACAAACTTGACTGTCATGTAGCTGCCTCCCTCGGGTTGGCGGTTGTGGACAATGCGCTTCTAGCTCACGGATTCGTGACTCGCAAGAAGGCGTGTGGCGGGATGTCGCACTTGGCGAACAATGTTGCGCAATGGCAACAGGTTGCCGAAGGTCAGCGCGCCGGCACGGGACGCGTGAGGGCGGTGCGTTCGGCTTCGACATCGGTCCGGCAGAAGCACTCATTGGTATGGTCGTTGACCAGGCCCATGGCCTGCATGAAGGCATAGCAGGTGGTGGGGCCGACAAATTTGAAGCCGCGTTTGCGCAGATCCTTGCTCAGCGCACGGGAGGCATCGGTCTGGGCCATGAGGCGCAGGGCGGCCCAGCTCAGGTCATCGGGTCGATGTTCGGGCCGGGTCTCGAAGCTCCAGAAATAGGCGGCGAGGGAGCCGAACTCGGCCTGCAGCTCGAGCGCGCGGGCGGCATTGTTGATGGTGGCGGCGATCTTGCCGCGGTGGCGGATGATACCGGCGTCCTGCAGCAGGCGCTCGATATCGGCTTCGTCCATGGCGGCGACGCGGGCAATGTCGAAGCCGAAGAAGGCGGCGCGGAAATTCTCGCGTTTGCGCAGGATGGTGATCCAGGACAGGCCCGACTGAAAGCCTTCGAGGCAGATCTTTTCGAACAGCCTGACATCATCGACCACGGGGCGACCCCATTCGGCGTCGTGATAATGCCGATAGAGCGCATCGTCGCCGGCCCAGGGGCAACGGGGCAAAGCGGATGCTGGCAGATCGGACATGATGTCGGTCATGGGTGACGCCCCTGGCTGGGAAGGATGGACCTTGCATAGCGCGGGAATCAGGCCTTGGGAATGGCGGTGTCGGCGCTTGCCAACAGCGCGTTTACCCGGTGCTAACCAACGGACACAGCCATGATTTAACCATGCCGGTTCACCGCAGATTGGGCAATTTACGGCAGGCTGATTGCCAAGCGCCGGCATGTTGCCGGTCATCATGCGCGGGTGGGACAATGGGAAAGACAATCGCAGCAAGAGGCGCATTGGCGCTACTGCTCAGTGTGGCGGCAATGCTGCCGGCCATGGGTCAGGGCCTGCAGCCGGGATGGCGCTTCCTGCCCCCGCCGGGCATTACCATCACGCAATCGGCGCCGCGCCACGCCTTGGCCATGCAGGCCAATATGGCGGTGCATCCGATGTTCCTGCGCCAGGTCGTCTCCTACCCTACCAGCGAACGCAGCGGCACGCTGGTGGTCGATACCGGGGCGCATTTCCTCTATTTCGTGCTCGGCGACGGGCGCGCGCTGCGCTATGGCATCGGCGTGGCCAAGACGGGCTTTGAATGGCGCGGCACGCACCAGGTGTCGCGCAAGGCGGAATGGCCGAGCTGGACCCCGCCGGCCGAAATGCTCAAGCGCCGGCCGGAGCTGCCGCGCCACATGGCGGGTGGACCGGACAATCCACTGGGCGCCCGGGCGCTCTATATCGGCGCGACGCTCTATCGCATCCATGGCACGACCGAGCCCTGGAGCATCGGGCAGAACGTGTCCTCGGGCTGCATCCGCATGACCAATGCCGACGTCATCGACCTTTACGAACGCGTCAAACTTAATACCAAGGTGGTCGTGCTTTAATAAGGAATTTTGGCGACACTCGGCACGCCCCGGTATGGGGCAATCAGCCGATAGGTACCTGCGTCATGCGTCAACTTGCCAGCCTGCTTACCCGCTTTGGACGCGACGAGCGCGGCGCCTTTGCCGTCATCTTCGGCCTAATGGCCATCGTGCTGGTGGCGCTGAGCGGGGCAGTGGTCGACTATGTCTCGCTCGAGCAGGTGCGCAACCGCGCCCAGATCGCGCTGGATGCGGCCACGCTGGCGTTGCAGCCGGAAATCTTCAAGACACCGCTCAATATCGGCGACATCAAGAGCCGGGCCCAGGCGCTGGTGCTGGACCGGCTGGGCACCGACGCGGCGCTTTCGGCCAGTCTCGAAACGCCTGTGGTGGATGTGACCAATGGTACGTTGACGCTCGAGGCGGAACTGACCGTCAAGACCATTTTCGTGTCGCTGGTGGGGGTTCCGGAGCTCAAGGCGCGGGTCAAATCGCAGGCGACGCGCAAGAAGCTGGCGCTGGAAGTGGCCTTCGTGCTCGATAATTCGGGCTCGATGTCCTATACCGGCGCTGGCGCCAATGGCACCAGACAGCGCATGCAGTTCCTCAAGGACGCGGCCAACTGCGCCACCTATACGCTGTTCTACGACGCGGTCGAAACCAAGTCGAATGCGCCCGACAGCTGCGTCAACACCGCGACCGCCAAGAAGGTGGAAAATGTCCGCCTCGCCGTGGTGCCCTTCACCATGTTCGTCAATGTCGGCGCCGGCAACTCCAGCGCCGCCTGGATCGACAAAACGGGCGCGTCGGTCACCTCAAATGACAATTTCGACACCGATGATGATGAAACCACGCTGCCAGGCAGCCCGCCGGCGTCTGCGGTCCCTAATCGCTTGACACTATTTGGTCGGACCGGGGTGGCCTGGCGCGGCTGCGTCGAAGCGCGTCCGCACATCAAGACCGGTTCAACAAGCAACGAATATCTGGATACCGACGATACCGCCCCCGTGGGGAGCAACACGCTTTATGTGCCCCTGCTGTCGCCTGACATTGCTGATGGTCTGGGCGCTGCCAATGACTATCTGACGGACAGCCCCGCCATTTGTGACAGGCCTTCGACGGCTGGCTCGGCCCAGTGCACACAGACCCAGCAGAGGACAAGCTGCAACAGCGGCCAGTCGAACGGTTCCTGCACCACGCAGAACGCCGGTGCACCGACGCCTTCCGGCCAGACTGATTTTACGAGCAATGAGAAGTATAGCTCCGCGTGGTACGGCCCGCACGCACCGAGTTGCGACTGCCGGACCTGGACAAGCTGGAGCAGCTACACGCAGGTCAGCGGCAGCGGCAATAACCGCACGTTCGAGCGGTCGCGCAACTGCCAAGGTGGCGGATACAAACCCACCGGCCTTTCGGACCGCGAGCTGCAGGAACGCGTGTGCAAGTATAGCCAGACGGCAGTCAACGACTTCTCGAAGGGCCCCAATGCCGACTGCACGCGCACGGCCATCCTGCCACTGACGGATGCGCCGGCGACCGTCGTCGCGACTATCAACAGCATGCAGGCGGAAGGCGGGACCAATATCCACGAGGGCACCGCGTGGGGCTATCGGGTGCTGACGCCCAGCCTGCCCTTCGACCAGGGCGGCGCCTTCGACACGGCCACCTCCAAGGTGCTGATCGTGATGACCGACGGCGAGAACACGGCCTATAACCTGAGCAGCCATTGCGGCGACGCCCTACGCGCGCTCAACGGCAACTGCTACAATTCAGCCTATGGCTTGCCGTATAATTCGCGCAATGCCAGCACGACGTCCTCAAGCAGCGGCACTGTCGAGCGCATGGGCACGCTGAACACCGCCAATGCCTCTCTGGTCAACGAGATGAACACGCGCACCAGCCAGACTTGCGAGAATGCCAAGAAGGCCGGCATCACCGTCTATACGATCGGACTGGCGACCAACCAGGCGACGCAGAGCAGCCAGGCGACAGTGGAAAAGATGCTGCGCGACTGCGCCAGCGCCAGCGAGAAGGCGTTTTTTCCCCAGACCCCGGGCGAATTGCGGGCGGTGTTTGCCAGCATTGCCAACGAGCTGTCAGCACTTCGGCTATCGCAGTGATGGGCGGGGAGAATGGTACCACCTCTCGGGATCGAACCGAGGACCTCTAGATCCACAATCTAGCGCTCTAACCAACTGAGCTAAGGCGGCACAAAAGCCATGCGAGGGGTGAGGCGAAGCCGCATCCCGACAGCGGGCGGAACATAGGGCGAGAAATCCGGTATGACAAGCACCCATTTCACCCTCTTCCCAAGCCATTTTGTGCGCTGGCAAAACCGGCCCGGACCACCCCTGCCCGCGCGGCGCAGGGCAAGGCCAACCGGGCCCGGCTTAACCATGCGGGGCAAAGCCGGGGCCCAAGTGCCCGGCTGCTCTGGACCCTGCGCACCCCGCCCTATATTGAAGAAAGCTTAAGGTTCCGGGAACAAGTGTGCCGAATTGGTACAATTGGCCACCGTCCCGGAATGGAGAAGACGGCAGCTTATGAATGCTGAGTGGACCACATTGCCCCATGCACCGCGTGTGCTGCAGCATGCCGATGACCCGCGGCCGGCCTGGCTATGGTCCCATGACGGGCTGACGCTGATCTGGCAGAACCGGGCCGCCGGGCTGTTTCTGGCCAAGCTGAAAAAGCATGGGTTGAAGCTGGCGCCCCCAGCCGTGCCGATCAAGGGACAGGTGGCGCGCAATATAAGGCTGGGCTCGCCTGGCCGCACCAGCCTGGCGCGTATCCAGTTCCTGGCCGGCGACAAGCCGACATCGAGCACCTGCGCCACTACACCGCTGACCTGGCAGGATGGCCAGAGCGCGCTGCTGATTGTCGGCGTGGACGCGATCACCGATGAGATCATGGCCGCGGCCGCGGAGGCCCAGGCCCAACGTCAGGATGAAGACAGCGGGATGCTGCCGCGGGACGCCGGGATGGCGACTGCAGCGCCGGATGACGAGGCGGCCGTGGACGCGCCCATGCCGGATGAGCCTGTGGCAGATGGCGGCGAAACGCCGGCACCCTATGAGAACGATGCGGGACTGTCCGATGCGGCAGCGTGGACGGCGGAAGATGACCACGGCTCGACCGAGCCAGAAGCATCGCGCCCGGACGAATCCGAGGAAGCTGCAGCTGATGCGCGGGATGATTCGGCCTATGCGCAGGAACTCGACAGCTGGCGCGCCGCCGACCAGGATGGCCCGCCGGCGCTGAGCCTGGTGGACACCGCGCCGGCAGCCGAGGCTATGCCGCAGGCCGAGGACGAGGCGGTCGCGGAAGCTGGCGCAGAGTCCAACCCGGCCAGCAGCCGGCTCAGCCGCCTGGTGGACAGGATGGCCGCGGACGAGGCGCTCTATGCGCCGCTGACCGAGGCGGATGATGGCCTGGTGGCGAGCGCCCCCGAGCAAGCCGATGCGCCCGGGGCGCCGCTGGCCGATGACACGGTGCCGGAGACGACCGGCAGCCTGTTCAAGGTGACCGGACGCGGCTTCATTGCCGATGACGTGGTGGCGGAAGCGCAGACGGACGCCGATGCGGATCTTGCCGATCTGAGCCGGCTCGACGCTGCCGATGACACCGCCGCGCCGGAAGAACCGGACGCGGCAGAACGGCTGAGCGCGGCGCTGGCCGAAATTGCGCCGCCGCCCACAACCGATCCGGAAATCGTCGAACGGGTGTCACGCTACAATTTCGACGAGCTGTCGCGCATTCTCAATGACCGCGTCGGCGAGGGCAGCCAGACGCCGCAGCCGGCCATGCCCACCGCGCAGCGCGGGGCGCTGATCA
>Ga0123337_10002415_pt1 | contig 21370 bp, 16 predicted proteins | sample frozenSSSSmetaG_FD_89792 | JGI IMG/M metagenome (GOLD analysis project Ga0123337, IMG submission 89792) | Glacier valley bacterial and archeal communities from Borup Fiord, Nunavut, Canada, to study Microbial Dark Matter (Phase II) -... | ecosystem: Environmental > Aquatic > Freshwater > Ice >...
ACAGCTTGCTGACGAAACGCTTCATCATGCCTTGGTTGCTTCATACCTGTCTGCTTCGGTTCTTTCATCGTTGAGTCTTTCTTTAGTGGCTCAACTCGTGTCCGTCGATTCGGGGCAACCTCAAATCAGTGGTTACCTCTCAGGCCTTGGCGTCCCTTCGCGAATCTTCGCAGTTAAAACGCCGGTGACTTTGCACAAAAAGCGCTCCGCAGAAGAATCTGCGGAGCGCGTGGGTTGAGTTGAGTTTCAACCAAGCCGGACGGTGATCAGAAATTAAAACCTACGCCTACGGACCAGAGAAAGGCGCCGTCGTTGAAGTTATCGGAGGCATTGTTGGAGCTGTCGAAGGTCCAGACATAGTTCGCCAGCGCAAAGAGGAAGGTCTGCGGCTTCACATAGACCTTAAGGCCACCCTCGATGCCAGCCGCCCACGTGTCATTGGTGGAGTCGCCGTAGAGACGGCCAACGTTAACCCCCACGAACGGACGAAGGCGCCCAAAGTCGAAGTGTTGGTCGATGCCAGCGAAGAACGAACCGTCGTAGACGGCTCCGCCGCCGGCGGGGCCGTTGGTGTAGTTGGCCGACTGCCGCACGGAAACTTCCAGCGTATTGCACACGTAGTAGCCCAGCATGACGTTCGCGCCGCCGAGAGAGTTGTTCAACGCCTTGTTGCTGCCGCCGCTGCCGCCGAGAGTAAACTCCCAGTCTCCTTTTTCAGGGCCAAACTCATGGGCCGCACGATAGGCGGAAACCGGAGTCGTTTCGACGGTGGTCGTTTTGTCCGTGGTGGTCGTCGTTGTCGTGGCAGGTGCGACGGCAGTTGCGGACGTATGATCCGTGGTAGTCGTATTGGACGTGGTCGTCGTCGTGGTGGTAGCGGTATCGCTTTGCGCATGGGCCGTGAAGGCCCCGGCGAGCACGAGCGAAACGCTCGCGAGCATCAGTTTGGTATGGTTCATTTTGGTTTTGTTTTGGTTTCTGACTCCCCTTGCGGGGAAATTGGCTGGTTCGCCGGGGCCGGACTGGTCGGCGGCCGGGAAACATCACCGCATCCGGCAACCGGGGGTTGCGTCCTTGAATCGCCCGCAAACGCGGCTGCGCCTGCGGAGCGTGCCCGGTTATTTCCCGCGGAATCCGCCCATCAGGTAGACGATGACCGCGATCAGAATAATGAGACCCACGCCTCCACCACCAATCGCGGGGCCTCCAAAATAAAAGCCGCCGCCGCCGAACAGGAGAAGAAGGACAACGATCAGAATGATGAGGTTCATCCGCGCAATCTAGACGATCCGCCCGCCGGCAAGTATGGGGCCTTCACCTACGTGGCCACCGGGAAACATCCGGCGTCGAGTGAAGAGGGCGCCAGAAACCCAGAATTTCATCTGGAAAGCTGGAAATCAGGAACGGAGGTTTAGCCCACGAAACACACTGAACACACGGAAAAGCAGATCTCTGATTCTTCCGTGTAGTCCGTGTATTCCGTGGGCAACCAATCCTCAGCGGCATCAGCCGCCCCTCCGCTGCCCCGTGAAGGCCATTGGCCGCAATAACTCCCACCGAATCGCCCCGTTGGGCGATTCCATTAGTGGTCAAAACTCCGAGTCAGTCGCGGCTCACCGGGACGGTTCTCCCTACCCTCAGAACCTACTCTCCACTTTCCTACTTCATTTTTCCTTCGTCTTTTCGGAGATCCAAACCAACCTGCAACCGTGATCTGGAACGAAACCATCAACCGCTGGCGTAAGCTGCCCGACTCAGTGCGTCGCGACGTGCGCTGGCAGCGCGTGCCCCGGCAGGTCGCGCTCTCGATGGCCTTTGAAAAAGAGCCCGTTGATCAACAATGGCTGACAACTCTACATCTCCAGGCCACGCCACCCCACCGTTGAAACAACGCGCGGCGTCCTGACCTACGGACAACTCGCCCCGCTCCTCGCCGAGAGCGTGCTGGCCGTCGAAGAACGCATCGCCACCGGAGGGCTCTCCGAACTCCCGCTCGACGGAGATCTCCATCTCCACCTTCACAAATCGATTTCCGGCGACCTCGTGCCCGATTGGTCCGGACGCTGGCGCACGGTTGCCGTAAAAGTCGGCGCGCACGAGCCGCCCGCGCCGCATGAGGTGCCGGTTCTCATCAGACTCTACGCCGATGATCTGGCCGCCCGACTGGCACATTTGGATGAATCTACCCTGCTGGAAACCCTCGCCTTTGCCGAAGGCCGCCTGCTCTCGGTTCACCCTTTTTTTGACTTCAACGGACGCGTCACGCGCCTCTGGCTGCGAGAACTCCTGCGCCGCCTTGAGCTTCCGCCCGTGGACCTTGTTCCCACCGTGCCCGAAGACGAACCGGCTTATTTCGCCTCTCTTCGCGCGGGCGACGCCCTGGACTGGAAGCCCCTCGCCGCCATCTGGCGTCAACGCATAGAGAACTTCTCTGCCTGATCCAGGCCGCCTTCTTCGTCGCCGGCCAAGCGAACCCGACACAATTACGGCTGTCTCCCTTCTCACCGCTCTATGAACAAAACCACCCCTAAAAACACGATCTGCCTCTGGTTCGACAAGGACGCGGAAGCGGCCGCGCACTTCTACGCGACGACCTTTCCCGACAGCCAAGTGACCGGCGTGCACAAGGCCCCGAGCGATTATCCCATGGGCAAGGCGGGCGACGTCCTCACCGTCGAATTCACCGTGCTCGGCATCCCCTGCATCGGCCTGAACGGAGGCCCCATCTTCCCGCACAGCGAGGCCTTTTCCTTTCAAATCGCCACGGACACGCAGGAAGAAACCGACCGCTATTGGAACGCCCTCGTCGGCAACGGCGGCCAGGAAAGCCAATGCGGCTGGTGCAAAGACCGCTGGGGACTCAACTGGCAGATCACCCCCCGCGCGCTCACCGAGGCAATGGCCGCCGGCGGCACCGAGGCCAAGCGCGTCTTCGAAGCGATGATGGAGATGGACAAAATCGACATCGTCCAAATCGAAGCCGCCCGCCGCGGCTGACCCGCTTCCGCGCGAGGCCGTCCGCAAGATTATGGGGCCGTCAGCAGTCCGTTGATCGCCGTGGCCAATTCTTCGGAGGGAAAAGGCTTTGAGAGCACGCGCCCCGCACCCAACCGCTGTGCGATCTTCAAATAATTCGTCGGCGTCACCCGCCCGCCTCCGGACATGGCGATGATTTTCACGGAGGGGTGTTTTTTCCTGAGTTCAACAATGGTCTCAATCCCCTCCTTTTCGGGCATGATGAGGTCGGTGAGCACGAGATCGGCGGGGGAAGCCTCGTATTGAACGAGCCCTTCCTGACCGTTGCGCGCCTCGGTAACGGTGTGCCCCATTTCTTCCAGAGTCGCACGGATCATGGAGCGAAACAGTTCGTCGTCATCAATCAGCAGGATGTGCGGCATGGCTGGGGTTCAGATTGTCTTCGCCAGAACGCGGTGGACCGCGACACCCAGCGAATGGAGGGTTAGGGGTTTCAGCAAAAGGGCGCGCGCGCCCATTTCAAGCACTCGCTGCTCGGTGAGGGTCGCACTATAGCCGGTCGTTATAATGACGGGCAGATCGGGCCGGATGAGGAGAAGTTCACGGACCAAATCGGTGCCCAGCATGCCCGGCATGGTCAAATCCGTGACGACAAGATCGTAGGAATCCGGCTGATCGCGCACGAGCGCAAGCGCCTCGACTGGGCTCGTCGTGTTTTCGACCGTATAACCGAGTTCCTGCAGCATCGTCTGACCAAGCAGCGCGAGCGGCTTTTCATCATCCACAACGAGGACGCGCTCACCATGCCCGGCGGGAGTCTCCGTGGCGGCATCCTCCACAGGAGAGGCATCGTCCGCGGTGACTGGAAAATACAGGTGAAACACGGTGCCTTCGCCCGGCGTGCTGTAAACCGAGATGGCCCCACCGTGACTCTGCATGATGCCATGCACCACGGACAACCCGAGGCCGGTCCCCTCGCCCGGTGCCTTGGTGGTGAAAAACGGCTCAAAAATACGGGAGAGCGTGGATTGGCTCATGCCGCATCCGGAATCGCTGATGCTCAGCCGCACATAAGGACCGGCGCTCAAGCCGGGGATGGATCGAGCCATAAAAGCGTCCGCAGCGAAGTGCGCCAGCCGCACACCAAGCGTTCCGGGACGGCCCTTCATCGCATGTGCGGCGTTGGTGCAGAGATTCATCACGATCTGGTGGATTTGCGTGGCATCGGCCAGCACCGCCGGCAGGTCGGAGGCCAGCGAAACCTCAAACTCGATGCTGCTCGGGATCGTCGCGCGCAGAAGATTGAGCGGCTCCGCGACGAGATGACGAAGCTGCACGGGGAGCCGCTGCTCTTCCTGACGATGGCTGAAGGTAAGAATCTGCCTCACGAGGGCGACGGCGCGCGCACCGCCTTGCAGGACGGCTTCGAGGTATTTATTCGCAACCGGATCGGTGGTCACGCGCATCTTGGCCAGCTCGATGTAGCCGTTGATGGCGGCGAGGATGTTATTGAAGTCGTGCGCGATGCCTCCGGCCAGGGTTCCGATGGCCTCCATTTTTTGCGCCTGCCTGAACTGTTCCTCGAGTTGGCGTTGTCCGGTGATGTCGCGGAAGGCCCAGATTCGGCCATAGTATTTGCCCTCCTTGCCACGGACCGGCGCGGAATAGCGGTCCAAAATGGTTCCGTCCACCAGCTCGATCTCGTCCCTCCCGATCTCATCCGGACACGCGTAAAGATGCGCGATCCGTTCGCTGAATTGGCGCGGGTTCTTCGCCTGCCGGAGCACATGTTGCAGCAGCGGGTTGTCGTCATCGTCGCGGGCGATGGCATCGGGAACCTTGAACAGCTGGAACAACCGCTCGTTTTGGAAAATTCGTTTTGTGCGGGCGTCCACCACCAGAATGCCGTCGAGGGATGAGTCCACCTGCGCCTCGAGAAAGGCGGTTTTCCATAGCAACTCGTCCTGCGCGCGCTTGCGATCCGTGATGTCCTCGATCAGCGCCACGATGCAGCGCTTGCCGCCCAGCTCGATCAACTCGGCGTTGATGCGAACGGTTTTGGTCACGCCGGCGCGCGTCTGGATCTGCACCTCCTGGTCGCGCAGCCAGCCGCCGGTCAGCAGCGGCTGAAACGCGTGATGGCGCTCCTCCCCATTTTTCCAGATGCCCAGCTCCAGCGAAGTGCGCCCGATCAACGCCTCAGGCGCGTAGCCGGTAAGCGTGCAAAAACTCTCGTTCACCTCGATATAACGCCCCGTCGCCATTTCGCTGATGGCGATGCCGCTGGGATTGGCTTTAAAGGCCTTCGAGAACTTCTCCTCGCTGTCGAGCAACGCCTGATAACGCATATTGAGCAGGTTGAACATTTTCTCAATGGACAACCGGAGGCGCTCCAGTTCGCCGCCGAATGGTGGCACCTGGACGGCATTCCCGCCGATGCTGACGGCGGCTGCATAGGCTTCGATTTCCCTCAGGGGCTTAAACACCGAAAAACGAAACAGCAGATAGGTGCCGATGAACAAAACCGAATCAATCCACAGGATGTTGTAGATGATCCAGCGCAGGTTGCCGCCCATCCTCTCGTCCACGACTTTCGTCGTGCCCCAAAGTGTGACCGTGGCGATGGTCTCGTTAGTGAAACTGATGGCTCTTTTTTCAACGAATCCTCCGGAGACGGAGAAAGCTTCGTTCGCCGCCGTGATGTTGCCCTGAGCATTGCGTTGCCGGGCACAAATCACGGACTGGTCATCCGCCGATCTGATCTCAATCCCCTTGAGGATGGGATCAAACATCATGCTTTCGACGATCTTGTCGATCTGGGTGTGATCCAGATTCCAAACCGGCAGGGCCAGGCCGGGCGCGATCTGGTCCGCATCCAGGACGAGCGCGATCCGCACATATTCCAGTTCCCGGTTCCGCTGCTGATGGTAGCTGACCGCACCAAAAATGCCAAACGACAGCGTCGTGATCACTACCAGGGAAATTCCGACGGTCACTGATACGGGTGTTTTCCGAAGGGGATGCATGGTCATTCGTAAGTGGCCGGATCAAACCATAGTTTCTTATCCCCGAACGGCGTTTCCGGACCTAGGAGAGGATTGTCTATCCTGAATACCTTCCGCTCCTTAAGCCTGAGTTTTTTGATTTTTGAATCCTGAAACTCGGCGAAGATTTTGTCATACGTTCCGTCGCCGATCATCATTCGCATCCCCTCCTCCGCCCGTGCCGCCAGACGCCTGCCCTCGTCGGTTTTTGAAAACCAAAAATACATGGGCATGGGATAATAAAAAATGATGTTTTTCTCGATCCCCAGATCGGGCATCGCCGCCTTCCGTTCCTCGTATTCATCAAGAACCTCGACCGCCGACCGCAACGCCAAGTCGGACCGCTTGTGCACCAGCATATCGAAAAGACAGTCGTAGCAGGACGCCGTGACGACGCGGAACCGGTTTGCCTGAAGGATATCCACGTCAATCCAGCCCTGCCCGAGGCCATAGTTGAACTTCCTCAAGTCATCGAGCGAACCGACTGAATCAAAAAGCCGCTGGTTTTCTTTGCGGATGAGGAAAACACAATACCCGGCAAGGTTCTTATCCACGGGGATACGGATCGGGATCAGGTTTTTTTCCATTTCAGGGGTTGTCCCCAGATACATGACCGTCAGTTGCCCCGTGGCGTTCTTGAGCTCAAAAGTCTGGCGTTTTTCCGTCATGCTCGGGGCTGATTGCATCACATAGGCCCCATACTTCGGCACGGTTCGCTCCAAGGCGGTTTTCAGGATCGTCCAGTGATAAAGGTAGCGTTTATCGAGATTGGATTCGGGGCCGTTATAAACGTAGCGCATCGGCGCATCGGCGAGCGTCCGACCAAGACCCAACCCGCATAAGCAAAAGACGACAAGGAACGCCCAGCATGCCCATTTCGAAGCCAACGCGCGCCCTGAAGCAGGGTAACACGCTGAGCCAGAATCGATGGGAGGGTAATTTTTCCGACTGAACAAAATGTTAAGCCAGGGTCTCACTGTCTCTGAGATGACCGCTAATCCGCTTTGAGCCAAGGCGGATTCGCAACGGACGCCTAGCATTAAAGTCATTGAAATGGTTAGAGACGGCACGGAAACAAAAAGCACCACGCCTCACGGCGTGGTGCTCGCATCACCAGCAGACGCTTTGAATTATTGTTTCAGGAAGCGGACGGCATCGGCGATGACATAGCCGTTGGTGCCGGTGTTGGAAACGCGCACGCTGCCGCCTGTGCCGGCATTAAAGGCGTAGGTTCCGAGCGACACCCAGGTCCCTCCATTGGCCTGCATGTTGACCGTAACCGTGGTGGTGCCACTGGTTGAATTCACATCGATCGGCACATTGGTGGCGCGGTTGGCGTCGGACGTCCAACGGGCATAGACGGTGTAATTGCCAGCGACCGGCAGCGTGGGGGTCCAACGAAGGGCCATGCTGCCTTTGTTCGCGTTGCCGTCATGGAGATAGTCGGCCCCATAATATCCTGGGGTGAACGAGCTGCTCGTCCACGTGCCCATGGTGGTAACGCCAGCCGAGGTGTTGTCCACGATGACGTCATATTGGATATCGCCGACCATGATCCCGTTGCCGGAGGTGCCGAAGAACACCCGGCCATACACATTGCGATCCGCCGCCATGCTGATGGGGTTCGAGCCGATTTGAGGGACGCCAATGTTCGTCCAGCTGGCGCCGTTGTCGTCGGAGCGGAAGAGACTGTTGGCGACGTTGTTCACGGTCCCAAACACATAGATGGCGGGCACGGTGGGATTGGTGGCCGAGGCTTTGCCCACGGCCATCAACTCGACGCTTTGCACGTTGGCGATTTGAGGGAAGCTGGAGCCGGAGTTGGTGGAGTGATACAGGCCGGTTGTCATGCCAACCCAGATGTCGCCTTCTTTACCGGGGGTGGTCTCGACGGTCAGATTGTTGGGTGCATAAGAAATACCCAGGGTGCCGGCGGTGGCGAACGTGGCACCGGCATCGGTGCTGACATACATCGTGCCGGGGGTGTAAACGTAGAATTTATTTCCGTTCACCTTGTCCGCGGCCAGCGGGTAGCGCGGACCGGAGGAGAAGACATCGGCACCCGAGATCAGATTCGAGGGAAGCGTCGGGATGGCGGTCCAATTGACGCCGCGGTTGGTGGAGCGGTAGGCGCTTCCGCCTTGGGGAACCCACACCATCGTTTCCGTGTTGGCGGCGACAGCGATCCGGCCGCCGGCGGCGCCCGAGGGGCAGGTCCACTTGGTGTAGACGCTGGCACCGCCGTCGGTGGAGTAACCCGCGTAACCGGCGCCGTTCCAAGATACCCGGCCGACGCGGGCGATGAAGTTGGGATTGGTTTCCTCGAAGGCCACGCCGGTCATGTTGCCCGAGCCGTTGGCGGGGCTGGAATAGATGAACGGAAACGAGGTCATCATGCCTGTCACGGGCGGCGCCGTCAGGGATTTGTGATCCCAACCGCCGATATCGGCCACGCTGGACAGCAGAAGATTGGTTCCGGAGGGCGGGCATGCGAGCGTGCCGATCGAAACGCTTTCTTCATGTCCGGCGGCACGGGCTTTCCACGTCACGTTGGACGCCGCCCAAACATTGGTGGTTTGGTAGGCAAAGAAGAAATCGGTGAACCAGACGCTGGTCGCATTGAACGGATCCCAGCAGAAACCCGAGGTGGCCTGTCCGATGCTCGAATCGAACCAAGGCACCTCGGTCTTGTCGGCGGTCTTGCCCATATACGTCCACGAGGAACCGCCATTGTTACTCCGGTAATGATTGAAGACGTAGGTATTGAAATTGGTGCTGCTCACGACCACCTCGAGGCTGTTCTGAGGATTGACCGCCACGGCGGCGTAGGAGCCTGCGGTGGCCGGCGTGATCGTGCTCCACGCGGTGCCGTTCCATTTGAAAACGCCACCAGGGCCCGGCTGCGCCCAAGGATTGCCGGCGGTCACATACAGCGTGCCGTTGGAATGAATATCGGCTCTGGCCACACCGACCGGGCTGCCGGCCATCAAGGTGAAAGTCGCGCCGCCATCGGTGCTGCGATAAACGCCATCCGTGCAGCCGATGAAGATGTTTTTAGTGACTCCGCTCACCAAGCCGCCGCTCACATCGAACTGGACGAAACTGCCGTAGAGATTGTTGATCTTCGTCCAGGAAGCACCGGCGTTGGTTGATTTGAACGTGCCGTTTATAGAGGTGGTCGTCGCGCTGGAACGCGTGGTCACATACACGACATTGCTGTTCTGCGGATCAACCGCGATGCGCTGGCCCGCTCCCTGTTCCTTGTTGGGAAACACATCGAGAGGGATCGGGCAGGCCGTCCACGTGGTGCCGCGATCGGTTGACTTCAGGATCGTGCCGTCATTCGCCCACCCGGCGCCGGTGGTCGCGTAGAGGATGTTGCCCGTCGTATCGCTGGGATCGAAGGCGATGCGGCCAGCCGCGCTGCGATAATCCCAGCCGGAGACGGTCGCCTTATAAAACATGCCTTCCCATCTCTGGCTGGTGTTGTTCCAGCGATAGGGAGTGCCCACATCGGTCGTGATGAAAAAAAGATTCGGAACCTTCGGGTGGGCTTGAACGGTGGGGACAGCTCCGCCACCACCCACACGAACAGTATTCCAAGTGTAGGACTGGGCATGGAGCGCGAGGCATGAACTCAAGAGCAGGCCTGAAAACAGGCCGAGCCATCTTAACGGGCGAGTAACTAATCGTGGGGTCATAGTCTATTGGGGTTTGGGGTTTATCAGGTCGCCCCCGGGCAACGTGACCGGAGGAAAAGGGAATGAAAGGCGTCACATGGGCGCAGGAAATCTCGTTTGGCAGAGACTGCTGTTGAGGGATTGCACCAAGGGACTCGGGCTGAAACACAGGGGTTGGGGTATCGGTAATGAAGATTACCTGCATATCTTCTTAAGGGACTGGGCCGGGGTAATGATAGTGCGCAGTGAGGCCGCTGCGCGGATCCTTATGGAGTTGTGCGAACAAACAAATCGCACCGCCGGAACGATCAGCGGCGCTTGCGGCTCAGCCACAAGGCGAAGCCCGGCACGCATGCCCCCGCGCCGTTTTACATGGCGAAGTTGGAATGTCCGGCCGCCGTCTGACGCTGACTCAAAAACGGTCGGATTCTCTCGTGCTAAACAAGTCGTTCGAGAACCGGGCCTGGAATTTCCCCGGCTCCCCTAAAAAATTTGCACGATCCGGGGCTGGGGCCGAACCCTCCGCCTCACGCCACCCCGCCACCTTCGCTCAACCGCCAGTCGATCAGCTCCAGCTGGAGCAGCTTGCGGTCGTTAAAGTGGTTCCAAGCCAGCTCCACGGCGAAGTCGAGCGGCACGCCGGTCGGCGGAAGGCGATTAGCCATCTTCCACGCGACGCCGAAGAGGCGGCGGCCGTTGGCGTCGTCGAAATTAAAGCGGAAGTGCAGCTGCTTGAAGACATCCGGACGCTGCCGCAGCACCACGCTACGAATGCCGAAGATGGGCTCCGGGTTGCCCTGGCCGAAAGGCTGCAAGGTCTCCAGCTCGTCCATGAGCTTTTCCTTGATTTGCTCGGGCGCGAGCCACGCGGAAATCGTAAGGATCGCCTCGATCAGGTCGCCGCCCGCCGCCGCGCGCACGCCATCGGCGAAGCGCGTGCGGAACTCGTCGAGATTAGTTTTAAGGAGCGACACACCCACCGCCATCGGGTGACCGCCCCAGCTCGTGAGGTTGTCGCTGCACGTGCCGAGCACCTCGACGAGGTTCACACCGTTCACGCTGCGGCCGGAGCCCTTGGCGAATTCGCCTTCGTTGCCGAGGACGACGCAGGGACGGTTGTATTTGCGGGTCACGCGGCCGGCCACGATGCCGACGACGCCGGGGTGCCAGTTTTCGCCGAAGAGCACGATGCCGGGCCAGTCCATGAACTTTACCTCAATCATCTTTTCGGCCTCGTCGGTGATCTGGCGCTCGATGTCCTGGCGCTCGCGGTTGAACACGTCGAGCCGACGCGCGGTCTCGCGGCAAAACTGGTCGTCGTCGCTGAGCAACAGCTCGACGGAGAGCGCGGCGTCGGCGAGGCGTCCGCTGGCATTGATGCGCGGCCCGAGGCGGAACGAAATATCCACCGGCATGATCGCGTGGTCGGTCTTCACGCCCGCAACATCCATGAGCGCGCGCACGCCGGGACGCTCGCAGGTTTGCAGGATGCGCAGGCCGTAGCGGGCGAGGATGCGGTTCTCGCCGGTGAGCGGGACGAGATCGGCCACCGTGCCCATCGCGGCGAGGTCGAGGTAGTCGCGCAGCTTCATCGCGAGCGCGACGGGATGATTCTCGGCGCGCATGAGTTTCAGCAGGCCGTGGGCGAGCTTGAAAACGAGCCCAACGGTGCAGAGGTTCCGCCACGCATCGTCGCCCGCGACGTTGTTCACATGGGGGCTGATAAGGATGCCCTGCCCCAGCGGCTTTTCCTTGGAGCGATGATGATCGATCACGAGCACGTCGATCCCCTGCCCGACCAGATAGGCGACCTCGTCGAGCGAGTTGGTGCCGCAGTCGAGCGCGATGAAGAGGTCCGGTTTGCCGCGCTCGAGCGCGCGATCAATGGCGCTGCGGGAGAGGCCGTAGCCATCTTCCATGCGGCGCGGCACGACGAAATGCGGCTTGAGGCCGAAGCGGCGCAGCACGCTCACGAGGAGCGCGGTGCTGCTCACGCCGTCCACGTCGTAGTCGCCGAGCACGACGATCTGCTCGCCGTTGCCGATGGCCTCGCGCAGGCGCGCGGCTGCGGCTTCCACATTGGGAAGCAGGAACGGGTCGTTCAGTTCCGCCAGCGCGGGCCGGAGGAACTTCGCGGCGGTTTCGCCGTCGCCGAGCCCGTTGCGGAGCAAAAGCTCCGCAAGCACCGGGCTATCGCCCGTGTGCCGGCTCAGCGCCCCGACCTCGTCGGCCGGGAGCGGCTTGTAGGTCCAACGCATCAGCGATGTGACTCGCGGATTATTGCGAGGCCTTGCTGCCGGCTTCCCATGAGTAGGCCGGTTTCAAGTCCTGATGCGCCTCTACGTGCTTACGGTCGCCTTTGTGCCACCAGTAGAAAACCTGCGACGAGATGAAGATCGCGGAGAAGGTGCTGGTGACGATGCCGACCAAGAACGTGAAGGAGATGTCGCGAAGGACGCCGCCGCCGAAGAGGAACAGCGAGAGGGCCGCCAGGAAGGTGGTCGTCGAAGTCATGATCGTGCGGGCGAAGACCTTGTTGATGGCGGCGTTCACCACGACGCGCAGCGAACCGTTGGGGTTGAGCTTCAACTCCTCGCGGATGCGGTCGAACACGACCACGGTTTCGTTGATGGAGTAACCCGCGATACACAGGATCGCCGCGACCATGGGGGCGGAGAACTGGTGTCCGCAGATCACGAAGATACCGATGGTCATCAGGATGTCGTGGAGCGAAGAGAACATCGCGCCGACGCCGAAACCGAACTCAAAGCGGAAGGCGATGTAGACGAGAATGACCGCCATGGAGGCGCCGATCGCGAGAAGGGCGTTCCACTCGATCTCCTTGCCGATGGCGGCGCCGATGTGGCTCTCGCCCACCGAGACAAGCTTGGCATCGGGATACGCGGCCTGAAGCGCAGCGAAGAAGGCCTTCGACTTGCCTTCGGCGGTTTCGAGCTTGAGCACTTCCTTGCCGCCGCCGAGCGCGCTGGCATAGGTGGAGCTGACCTCACCCGTGCCGCTGGCCACGGCGACCTTGCGGATGGCGGCCGCGTCAACGCGCTGCGCGAACTCCGCCGTGATCACGTCGCCACCGGCGAAGTCGATGCCGTAGATCTTGTCGCCCTTGTAGATCACGACGGCGACGCCGATGAGCACGAGCAGCCAGGAAGCCATGAAGGCCGCTTTGCCGTATTTGATGAAGTCCACGTGGATTTCTTTGATGATGCGGCGCATCGTGATTTTTTTGACCCACTCGGATTCGATGAGCACTTCCAACACGAGATGGGCCGTGATGAGCACGGAGAACAGCGTGGAGATAACACCGATTGCGAGCGTGACGCCGAAGCCCTTGATGGGTCCGGTGCCGAGGCCGATCATGATGCCGCAGATGATGAGCTGCACGAAATGCGCGTCCAAGATGGTCGTGAGCGCCTTCATGTAACCGCTCTCGTTGGCGGTGCTGAGGGACTTGCCCACCGCAATTTCTTCGCGCATGCGCTCGAAGATCAGGATGTTCGCGTCAACCGCCATGCCGATGGTGAGCACGATACCGGCGAGGCCGGGGAGCGTAAGCGTGGCACCGATGCTGGCCATCATGCCGACAATAACGAGGAGATTGATCGCGAGCGTGATGATGGCGACAACGCCACCGATGGAGTAAAACGTGACCATGAACGCCGCCACCAGCGCGGTGCCGATGACCGTCGCGCGCACGCCGCTGTCGATGGCGTCCTGGGCAAGCGAAGGTCCGACCTCATACTGCTCCTTGATCTGCATGGGCAGGTCGAGGGGGTTGTTGAGGACGTTGGACAGATCGAAGGCCTCGCGCTGGCTGAAGCTGCCGGTGATCTCGGCGGAAGGGCTGTCGATCTCCTTCTGGACACTGGGCGCCGAGTAGAGCTTGCCGTCGAGCACGATGGCTAGCTGACCGACGGTGCCGGTGCGCTGGTTGTCCTCGACGATCTTACGGGTCATCTCGGCGAAGCGCTTGCTGCCGGCGGAGGTGAACTTGAGGATGATGCGGAACTTGCCATATTCATCCATCGAGGGGAACGCGTCGGAGATGATTTCGCCGGTCGCCTCTGGGATGCGCTTCACGAACAACTCGCTGGTGGTCGCCTGGCCGTTGCGTCCCTCCTGATCGAGGGTGAGCGTGCGATAGCCGGGAGGAAGGTCGGACGGCGCGGTGGTGGCCGGATTGAGCGTCGGATGGACCAGGCAGAATTCAAGGCGGGCGGGTTTCTGGAGATCGATCGCGACGTTGGGATTATCCTTGGTGTTTAAACCGGCGAGCTGCACCTCGATGCGATTATCACCGATGGGGCGGATGATCGGCTCGGAAACACCGAGGCCGTTGACGCGATTACCGATGATCTCGATGGCTTTTTGAAGTTTAGCGGAGCGGACGGAAGCGTCTGCATTTGCAAAGGCGGCATCGTCAACCTGGAGCGTGAAGGCCATGCCTCCCTTGAGATCGAGACCCAGCTGGAGCGGGCTCTGCGATTTCTTGAGGAGATAATTCAGCAGGATGTCGTTGCGCTTCTGGATATTCTTGAGGCTGGCCTCGAGCTTGAGCTCGGGGAAATACTGGGTGAGGTCGATCTTGCGCTCGTTGGCGATGGACTTCAGCGCGACGAACACGCTGGTGTATTTATTGGAGGCGACGCCGTCGCTCGCGTCCTTGATGAGGGCGTTGAACTCGGTTTGCTTCGCCTGCGCCTTGCTGGCGACGTAGGGGCCGAACTTATGATCTTGGATGGGAAGCAGTGATGACACCGCCCAGAGCACGATGGCCAGGCTGAGGATCAGCTTCCAGAGGTTGCGTTTAAGCATGGGTTATTTGGTTTAAAAAGGGGATGGGAACAGGGGCCGGAAAGAGAGCGGAGGCGGGTCAAAGTGGACCGCCGCCATACGCTCAAAACCTCCGACCGGCAAACCGGACGGAGGCGGGGTGGATAGGCGAAGCTTCAGCTGGCCTTCTTTACGACCGTGTGAATGAAGGCCTTGCCGATTTCGACCTTGGTGTTTTCGGAAACACGAACCACGAAGCGATCATCCTTCTTGTTGGTGATCTCGCCGTAAACGCCGCCGGACGTGATGATTTCGTCACCGGCGCCGAGGGTATCCAACATCTTGGCGTGCTCCTTCTGCTTCTTGCGCTGGGGGGCGATGATCAGAAACCAGATCGCAGCCACCATCAAAACGGGGAACAGAAACTGCATCGGGCCGGCGGAAGGGGCGGCTGCTTGGGCCAGGAAAGACTGCACTTCAATAGGAGAAGACATGGTTGTTATTTCGTGTTGTGGTTTTTGAAAAATGAAACAGCGATACAACTCCGTTGATCCACTTGAACGCAAGCCATAACCCCGTCCGCCTTTTTACGCTTTGAAAAGCAAATCCGCCTCCGCCTGGTCCGCCTCAAAATCTGAAGAACTCTACGGTTTCAAACGCTGGGGTTCCGGCCACCTCGGCGTGGACGACACCGGCTTCGTCAACGTCGAGCCTCTCGCCGACGGCCGCGGCATCCGCATCATGGATGTCGTCAACGAGGCCATCGGCATGGGCCTGAAGGCCCCGATGGTCATCCGCTTTCAGGACCTCCTGCGCCACCGCGTCACCCAGCTCAACGAGCTTTTTCGCAAGGCCATCAAGGAAGAGGGCTACAAGGGCGAATACCGCGGCGTGTTCCCCATCAAGGTCAACCAGCTCCGCGAGGTCGTCGATGAGATCGTCGCCGCCGGCAAGGACTTCGGCTACGGCCTGGAGGCCGGTTCCAAGCCCGAGCTCATGATCGCCCTGGCGATGCACGAGGGAAACAACAGCCTCATCATCTGCAACGGCTACAAGGACCACGATTACATCCGCCTCGCGCTTCTCGGCCGCCGCATCGGCAAGAAAATCATCATCGTCGTCGAACAGCTCGCCGAGGTGGACGACATCATCGCCATCTCCGAGGAACTCGGCGTAAAGCCCCTCATCGGTTTCCGCGCCAAGCTGCAGACCCGCGGCGAGGGCAAGTGGTCCTCCTCCACCGGCGACAACGCCAAGTTCGGCCTCAACACCGCCGAGATCCTCTTCGCCACCGAGAAGCTGAAGAAGGCAAAGCTCACCCAGTGCGTGAAGCTCGTCCACTTCCACATCGGCTCGCAGGTCCCCAACATCATCACGATCAAAAACGCCGTCATCGAGGCTACCCGCTTCTACTGCCAGCTCGTGAAAATGGGTTTCCCCATGGGCTACCTCGACTGCGGCGGCGGCCTCGGCATCGACTACGACGGGTCCCGCACCAACTTCGAGTCATCGATGAACTACACGATGGCGGAATACGCCCGCGACGTCGTGGCCAACATCCGTGACATCTGCGTCGAGTCCGGCGTTCCCGTGCCCGACATCGTCACCGAGTCCGGCCGCGCCGTCGTCGCCCCTCACTCCATGCTCGTGGTCGAAGTTTTCGAGCGCATCAACAAGCGTGAAACCCTCGGCGTGCAGCACCAGCCCAAGGAAAAACACAAGGTCGTCTGCGACCTCGAAGCCCTTCTAAAAAACAAGGCCAAGCTCGGCAAACTCGAGCGTTTCCACGACGCCATCCAGAAAAAAGAAGAGTCGTTCTCCCTCTTCAACCTCGGCTACCTCAACCTCGAAAACCGCGCCGCCGCCGAGTCGCTTTTCTGGCAGGTCTGCGAACAGATCGCCAAGGAAACCCGCGACACCGGCTACGTCCCCGAGGAACTCCGCGGCCTCGCCGCTCTCCTCGCCGACCAATACGTCTGCAACTTCTCCGTCTTCCAGTCGCTCCTCGACCACTGGGCGCTCAAGCAGCTCTTCCCCATCGCCCCTCTCCACCGCCTCAAGGAAAAACCCACGGTCAACGCCGTGCTCGTGGACATCACCTGCGACTCCGACGGCAAGATCAGCACGTTCATCGATCTGCAGGATACGAAGGACTACCTCACGCTCCACGCGCTCAACGGAAAGCCCTACTACCTCGGCGTGTTCCTCACGGGCGCCTATCAGGACATCATGGGCGATCTCCACAATCTCTTTGGCCGCGTGAACGAGGTTCACGTCTTCCTTGAGCCCGACGAACCCAACGGTTTCTATATCGAGGAAACCCTCGCCGGCAGCCGCATCCGCGACGTGATCGACGGCGTGCAATACCAGTGGGAGGAACTCTGCCGCAAGATGAAGGCGCAGATCGACGACGCCACCAAAAAGGACCTCGTGAAACCCCGCGAAGGCGTCCGCCTGGTGGAATTCTACGAGGAGCAGATGCGCTCAAAGACCTACCTCAACATCGAGCGCGTCGCGAAAAAACGTCCGGCCAAAAAAGCCGCCAAGGCCTGACGGATGGCTTGAATCTGGAAAGCTGGAAATCAGGAACGAACCCGCGATTTCGCTACGGCAAGGAAATCAGTTTCCTGATTTCCAGCTTTCTAGATTGGATCGATTCCGCCCGGACCGCCAAGGTCACCGTGGCGGTCCGAACTTTATCGGGAAGCCACCCGCCTCACCCGATCAAGTTCGTGTAAGCCTCGGCGTCGAGGAGCGTCGTGACCGACGCCGGATCGGCGAGCTTAAGCTTGAGAATCCAGCCGCCCGTGTAGGCATCCTGGTTCACCGTCTCGGGCGCGGAATCGAGCGCGGTGTTCACCTCGATCACCGTGCCGGCGACCGGCAGGTAAAGATCGGAGGCGGCCTTGACCGACTCCACGACGCCGAAGGTCTGGCCGGCCGTGAACACGGTGCCGACCTTGGGCAGCTGCACGTAGGTGATGTCGCCGAGGCTGCTTTGCGCATAGTCGGTGATGCCGACCAAAGCCGTGCCGTCAGCGGCGGGCTTCAGCCATTCGTGGGATTTCGCGTAACGGAGATCGGATGGGACGCTGCTCATGAGGATTTTTTTAGTTCAACAAAGGGAGGTTTGACGAGTTGCAACTGAATCAACGTGCCGCGGATGTCCACCGCGAGCGGTGTTGCCGCAGCCTCGGTGGTGACGAGGGCTGAGCCAATCGCCTCGTTGATGATGGGCGACAAGGTGCCGGAGAGCACGCGGCCGACCGTGACTCCCGCCGCATTGAGCACGGGAGTGTCGGCGCGCACGATGCGGCGGTCGCCGGTCTTGAAGAACACGACTTTCTGGGGAGCACCGTTTTTCTTTTCGGCGACGAGGGCGGCGTGGCCGTTGAAATCGGGCTTATCGAGTTTCACGGTCCAGCCGAGGCCGGCGGTGAGCGGCGAGATGTCGGCCGTGATCTCGTGTCCGTAGAGCGGGTAGCCAGCTTCAAGGCGCAGGCTGTCGCGGGCTCCCAAGCCCACCAGCTCAAGACCGTGCGGCGCGCCGGCCAGCAGGATCGCTTCGGCGAGGCCGACCGCCTCGGATTTGGCGTGATAGAGTTCGAAGCCGTCCTCGCCGGTGTAGCCGGTGCGGCTGATGATGCAGTGCACGCCGGCCACGGTGCCCTCGGCAAAGTGGTAATACTTGATCAGGTCGAGCTTGGCGCCGGTGAGCGACTGCACGATGGCGGCGGCGCGTGGGCCCTGAATCGCCAGCAGCGCGTAATCGTCGGAGCGGTCGGTCACGGTGACCGCAAAGCCCTTGGCCTGCTCGTGAAGCCAGGCGATGTCCTTGGCGATGTTGCCCGCGTTGATGCAGAGGAAATAGTCCTCGGGTGCGCGCATATAGACGAGCAGGTCGTCCACCACGCCACCGGTCGGATAACACATCGGCGAGTAAAGCACCCGTCCGGGGAAGAGCTTGGAAACGTCGTTTGTGACGAGCTGATTGAGGAATTTTTCGGCCTCGGGGCCGCGCACGTCCACCTCGCCCATGTGGCTCACGTCGAACAGGCCGGCGGCGCGGCGCACGGCTTTGTGTTCCTCGAGAATGGACCGGTATTGAACCGGCATTTCCCAGCCGGCGAAATCAACCAGCCGGGCTCCGTGGGCCGCGTGAAAATCCCGAAGGGGCGTGCGTTGCAATGCGCTCATGGCCGCCAGACTACGCGAAGGCGGGTCACGGTGCGCAAGCCCCTTCGCTCACCGGCCGCCAAATCGCGTCAACGCCCGCTTACTTGGTGTAGAACTTGACGATCTGATCGACGATATACTTGTGCTCCTCAGGAGTGATTTCCTTCGCGGCAAGCATGGCGTCGGCCTTGAGGACCTGCAGGCTCATCTCCTGATACGAATCACCACGGTCTTCGGCGGAGAGCGCCGGATGAAGGCCGATCTTGATGTCACTCGGGGTGAGATCGGTCATCGCGCCCAGTTCATAGTCGAGGCCCCAGCGCAGATAGCGTTTCTCGAATTCGTTGCCCACCGGCATCACAACGATGGCGGCGTTTTCGAAACCTTCCTTGCGGAGCTCGATGGTGGCGGCGTTGGTGCGCTTGAGCTTGATCTTGAAAGGAGTCTTGCCGACCTCGATGCCGTTGACGAGGCCCGTGGCACCCTCGGGAATCGAGCGGACCACCACCATCTGGGTGGTGCCCTTGCTCATGACCGCGCAGCCAGTGCCAATTAAAACGATAAGGCCGGCGATCAAAGCCGGAACCAACAGTCGGAGTTTCATAAGGGGATAAGTCCGGGGTGGACGCATCAAACTATTTTTCAGCACTCCCACCGGTCAAGGTCAATAAGAGCGGAATGACGGGTTTCACTTTAGATTCGTAAACCTTGGGGAAGGCATACACTCGGCTTCTATGTTCTGGTTTGTCGTAGCCATCGCGTTCACCTTCACCATCTCCTTCGTCTGCTCACTCATGGAGGCGCTCATCCTGAGCACTTCGGTCATCGAGATCGAAACGCTCAAGAAGTCCCGCCCCCGTCGCGGCGAGATGCTGGAGCAGTTGAAGGTGGGCTTGGACGAGACCATCTCGACCGTCCTGACCCTCAACACGATCGCCATCACCCTCGGTTCCATCATCATCGGTGGTCTGGCCACCAAGCTCTTCGGCGAAGGGGCGCTTGGTTTGGTTTCCGGGATACTTACGCTGACCATCCTGATATTCGCGGAGGTTCTCCCGAAAAATCTGGGGGTCTCCTACCGGCGCGCACTGCAACCCCATGTCGTCTACCCGATGACGTTCCTGCGAAACGCGCTCCGTCCGATCACTTATCTTTGCAACGTGGTCGTGCGGCTCTTCATCCGGTCGCCGGAGTCGAACCACACCTCCGACGAGGAAATCATCCTGCTCGCCGAGCGCGGTGCAATGGAAGGCTCCCTCACCAAGAACGAATCCACCCTCATCGCCAACGCCCTCGCCTTGGACAACGTGCGCGTGAGCGAAATCATGACCCCGCGCTCCGTCGTCACCGCGCTGCGTAAGCAGGCCACCGTGGGCGAAGTGTTCACCGAGTTTCCCAATGTCCCCTTCGCGCGAATGCCCGTTTACGGCCGCAACCTCGATGACATCACCGGTCTCGTGCGCCGCCGCGACCTGCTGAAGGCCAAGGCCGCCAACCAAGACCCGGAGCCCATCGAGAAGCTGATGCAGGAAATCCATTTCATCCCCGAAACCGTCACGGTCGCCAACGCGCTGCAGGTTTTCCTGAAAACCCACCAGCAGTTGCTCGTCGTTGTTGACGAGTTCGGCCTCACCGCCGGCGTCGTCACGATGGAAGACGTGATGGAGCAGCTCCTCGGCCGCGAGATTTTCGAAAAAGACGATGTCGCCGTGGACATGCGCGAACTCGCCCGCGCCAAGCAACAAAAGCAGTCCCGCCCCCGCCGCCCGAGCGACGCCACCGCCACGCCGTTCCTCCCCCAGCCTCCGCCTAAGGCGTAAACCACGAGCCACCCGCTCCGTTCGCCCTCATTCCGTCGCTCCTTCCCTCGTCCTCTGGCTCTCTGCCCTCCTCCATGTTCCTCGCCTTTTGGGTCAACACCCTCGATCCGCTGATGGTCCGCATCCACGGAAATTTCGGTATCCACTACTATGGGGTCGCCTACCTGATGGGCTTTCTCGGTGGAGCGTTTTTACTCTACACCTACGCACGGGCCGGCCGGTCCAAGCTGCCCGCCGATCAAATCTCCGATCTGATCATCGCAATCGTCATCGGCGTGATGGTCGGCGGCAGGTTGGGCTCCTTTTTTCTCTATGGCGGCCTCGAAAGGTTCTCCTCCGATCCTTGGTGGATTTTCCGAGTATGGGAGGGCGGCATGGCGAGCCATGGCGGTTTCATCGGCGTGGCCGTCGCCCTCGCTTGGTTTAGTCGCGGGAAAAATATCTCTTTTTTTCACCTCGGCGACCTGATCGTGTCCGTGGCCCCCCTCGGCCTGTTCTTCGGTCGCATCGCCAACTTCATCAACGGCGAGCTCTGGGGGAAAATCACCGACGTCCCGTGGGCGGTCATCTTCCCTCTCAGCGCGCCCGACGGAACGCCCGTTTCTGAAATCGCCCCGCGCCATCCGTCGCAGCTTTACGAAGCCGCCCTCGAGGGCCTGCTGTTGTTTGCGTTCATGCAATGGCGGTTCTGGCGCACCGACGTCACCCGCCGGCAACCCGGACGCCTCGCCGGCGAATTCCTCATCGCCTACGCCGTGGTGCGCGTCATCGGCGAGATTTTCCGCGAGCCCGACACCGGCATCACGCTCATCTGGGGCCTGAGTCGCGGCACGTTTTATTCGGTCTTCCTGATTGCCGCCGGCCTCGTGCTGATCCTGCGCAA
>Ga0123337_10002417_pt1 | contig 21359 bp, 40 predicted proteins | sample frozenSSSSmetaG_FD_89792 | JGI IMG/M metagenome (GOLD analysis project Ga0123337, IMG submission 89792) | Glacier valley bacterial and archeal communities from Borup Fiord, Nunavut, Canada, to study Microbial Dark Matter (Phase II) -... | ecosystem: Environmental > Aquatic > Freshwater > Ice >...
CATGACCTCGCTCCCTCCTATTGTTTCAACATATATTTGAATGACGACCTAATTAAGTATTGTGATAACCTTCATCCGATAATCCTCTACCCCTTAATTCTTGCTTTAACATCTCCGCATCTGTATAACCACCTGGTATGCTCATTCCGTTTGATAACATCCATATTGCATTCCTTAATTGACTTTCAGACCAGTTTTCATATACTCTCACTTCTTTACCTCCTACGCATTTTATACATTAGCCGACATATTATTTGTATTGTGTAGTAACTATTAATGTTCAAAGCAATTACAACCGTCTACAAACCTTTTAAAACTATAGTCAACATGATACATTCCAAACCATTTTGATTTGTTATTCATGCACATATTAGATTGTGCAGGATATGAATAACATTCGCTATATTTACATTCTTTGCATTTCCCATTATATTTACAATTATCATGTTCATCTTTTATGATGATTTTATTTTCCAGTGCTTCTTTTAATGTCATTTTTCCAACCTCCAATCCTTCGCCATTTAATCAGAGGATGTAGCTAGAATATTTCTATTAGCAAAACTACAGATTTGCCTAAACAATACCCAAGCACCACACCTGCTACAGCACTAAACAAATACTTCATTATTCGCCCCATCCGTTTTGCCTCTCTATTTCACTACATTTACCACTAATGGAACATAAGCTAATTACAACTATCACAGCAACTAATCCGAACAGTGTGGCTATAATTTTTAATACAATCATCTAACTCGCCTCCTAATCCTTTTTGTAGTATTCTGTTTCATATCCATCAGCACCAAGTGGAAGTCCAGGGGCCCAGTCTAAAGTTTCTCCAAAGATATCATTAACTTCTTTCATGGTGCCAAAACCTTTTGGTACATCCATTATTATTTCATCATGTACATGCATTACTATCGGATAGCCTGCAGCTTCTACTTTAAACATTGCTTCACCTAGACAATCTCTTGCTACTGCTTGGACTATATTCTCTACAATCTTAGGTCCATAAGTTTCAAGTGTTACCCACTGTTTTGTGGTTTGCTCCATGCCCTCATAAGTTACTACCGGTTTACCAAACTTACCGTCTTCTATAGCAGGTCTTACATAAGCTAGCTTTCTACCTGATGGTAGTTGTATAAACAAAACTCCAGGAGCATATATGAATTTAAGACCAAATTGCATACACACTGTTGTTTTTTCAGTAATAGCTTTTTTAGCAGCCTTATCACAGTCCCACCAAAACTTTGTAATATTAACATTTGCATTTCTCCAACTCTTAACAAGCTCTGGCATATCCTCTTCAGGAATACTCTTGTTTTTATCCATTGCGATTAGAGCTCCAACACTACCACCATATCCTAACGCAAGTTCTGCTACTTTTCCTCTAGCTCTTAGATCACTACCTTTGTATATAGATTCTATTGGTACCTTAAACATCTGAGATGCAGAAGCTTCGTATATTTTTCCATGAGTATTGAAAACATCAAGTCTCCATTTCTCACCTGCTATCCAAGCAATTACTCTTGCCTCAATAGCTGAAAAGTCGGCTACCATGAATCTATTACCCTCTCTAGGTATAAAAGCAGTTCTTATGAGTTGTGAGAGAGTATCTGGAATGCTATCATATAGAAATTCTATTTCATCAAATCGACCAGTTCTTACTAAGTTCCTAGCATCATCTAAGTCAGGCAGATGGTTCTGAGGTAAGTTCTGCACCTGTATCAAACGACCCGCCCATCTACCGGTCCTATTGGCACCATAAAACTGTAACAGCCCATGAGTTCTTGTGTCATTGCAATAAGCATGCAGCATAGCACCATATTTTTTAACTGAGGTTTTAGCCATAAGTTGTCTTAGTTCTAAAATTCTAACTACATTGTTATCCTCAGCCTCTTCTAACAGCACCGGTACACTCTCTTTTGTAAGGCTTGTTACTTCATGACCTAGTCTTTCACCTATCCATTTCTTTAACTGTGTTGCACTGTTTGGATTATCTAAGCCTGTAATTTCTCTAGCCTCTAACAACAATTTTTCAGCGTATATACTACTTCCAAGTATTGCTTGGTTAACAAAAGTCAAATCTACACCTACACCTCTATCATTAATGTGTTGGTCCAATTCCCATAATCTCTGCTCTGTGTCAGTGGTTTTATATATAATTAGCTTGTTCCAAATTTCTATTTCAGCTGCAACGTCCTGAATACAATATTTTTTAAATGTTTCCCACTTATCAGAATCATGCTCTGGTAAATTTCTACTTCTACTTTCATTGGCCTTTGTAGGTTTGCAAGGTTTACAGAAGAACTGTATTAATGCTTTACCCTCTTTCATTTTTTGATTACTTTCTTCAAAATGCATTGCCTTACCAATCATGCCTAAACTTGCAGGTAAACCCAAGGTAAGAGCTTTGACCATTGAACATCTCCATTGCTCCGGTGGCATTGGTATTCCATAGTAACTTTTTAAAGCACTTCTCTCAAAATTAGCATTATGGGCCACTTTGATTACCTCCGGATCAGTGAGAGCAGAGTATAATTTTTCCGGTATTTTTTCTTTAGTTAAATCTATAATTTTTACTTCTTCACTATTAAATGCATAAGCAAATAGTAATATCTCGAATTTTGGAGACTCTACGTATTTGTAGGATCCACAATTTTTTATATCAAAATCTGAATAAGTTTCTAAATCTAAGAATAAGTAATTATCCATTTATTTCACCTTCCTTGTTTAACCAAGAGTATGAAGTGTTATTGTGTATACTGCTTATTGTTCTTCTTGATACCCCATAAAGCCAACCAATATTTTTGTGGGATATACCAGTATTAAACAATTTTCTAATTTCAATAACTTCATTAATTTTTAATATCCCTTTAGGTTTATCCTGCCTGTATATATCAAGTACATTTTCTGAAAATGTCCCATATAATAAATTAGATAAGTTATTATTGAATGGATCACCATCTTTGTGTCTAACAACATCACAATTAACAGGCATGGGACCCTTAAATGTTAAAAGAATTAAAGTATGAACTGACAACTTTTTGTTATTAAATCTTACAGAATAGTAGTCACTGTCCTTTGCATGAGGTTTAAAAGTGAATATTTTTCCCGGGTAGTTTCTTGAAACTAACTTACCCCATCTGCTCACCTGTGTAATTGTTCTATCTAAACTTTTTATATTACCAAAGGTAGAGGCTTGGTAATAACCCTCATACCCTGGTATATCTCTCCAAGCCTCTATCATTTAATTCACTCCCTATTTCTACTCTTCTTCAGCATAAGGATCTACTCTTGGGTCTTGCGTTCTACATTCTAGTGGTATGTTATGATTGAATATACAACTTCCACAATCTACTTCTCCACTAAATCCATATTCACAATCATACTCTGTGGATTCTCCATTAAATTCGGAGAATCCCAAACATACATCATCCATAAGTCCTAACCTAAGAAACTTTCATCAGTAGATTCTACAGAGCCAAAATCATCCTCTGCCCTAGTAAATGCACCACCAAGTGATTCTCCATCTTCTAGCTTTTGAACATTTCCAAGTCCTGCTGCAATACCTTTGTTACCTGAAGCTGAGAAAGCATAGAAGTTAATTGTTAATCTTCCGTAGCAACCGCTATATACTTCTGAAGCATCTAATACTGGGTGAACATTCTGGTCAACTACACCTGGCTTATTTTTGCTACTAGCATTTAAGAAATAACAATTTTCATAAGCTGGATCATCTGGTCTTTCTGTATCTCCATCACGAAGAGGAGTTTTTAGTACAGCAGGTACTTTTCCGCCCCATTTAGCTTTACCTGTCTCTTTAACTTCATCTACTGCCTCTTTGATTGCTTTAAGAGTATCTTTATCATTCTTAGAAATTATTACACTAACACTGAATTTTGGCTCATTTCCATCAATTGCTGCTGCTTCAAATAGGTGAGTATATGATAGACGCACACGACCTGTAGTTACCTTTGAACCTGTTCTTGCTGCTTTTACTATTGCCATAATTATTAATCTCCTTTTATTTTAAAATTATTTTACCAACATTTATTGGTGTGAATTTTACTCACTTCTTGTTGACATATATTAAACATTAAGCCTATCTTCCTTTGGCTCAGTTTACCTTTTAGATCTTTTACTGACTGGGCCTCTGCTCTTGTTAATTTTGAGGATCCGACTTGTTCACCTTTTACTGGGTTAGTTAATCCATTTTTATGAGCGTGTATTATATTTTCACTTGCTGAGCACCATTCCAAATTAGTATAAATATTATTCTCCTTTATGCCATCAATATGGTTAACTTGAGATTTATTATAAAAATTTGATACAAAATATTCAGCTACTAATCTATGAATATTAACTGGCGTTCTTTTACCATTTTTATATATACCGACCATAGGATAACCCCTACCACTTAGACATTGTTTTAATACTCGTTCTTTACGTTTAACATTTGTGCTATCTACTCTTTCAATACTTTTTACTTTGCCAGTATTACTAATCTGGTAAAGGCCTTCATAACCTTTTACATCTTTCCAAATTTCTAGCATCTATATTTCTCCTTGAATATAATTTGACTACCCTACACGAGTGCGTCCACCCACTAGTACACCTATCATCCTCAATCCTCAGGTAGTCGACTTAAAGGCACTTAGTCGTTAGCCTATTTTATTTTTAATATCCCATCTTACAGGAATGTGCTTTTTAAGTTCTACTCCATTTTCCAACAATATCTTTTTAATTGTTGGAGGAGCATATCCTAGTCTCATGTGTACTGCGGTAAGTGTTCCATACTTTTCATAAAGATAAAGTACTTTTTCTGTGTCATATATCTTTTTAGCCATCAGCAACCACTCCAAAATCTGTTGTTACTTTATTGAAGACTTCTCTTTTATCTGTCTCAACAACTAGCACTGGTTTCCCTTGAGGCTTTTCTATATAATCACCAATTAACTCATTAAATTTCTTCTTACCTATTGATTTTTCCATGGCGGATATTCCAAGTATTTCAGCGGGTTTATATACTTTATCTTGCGTGAATTCATCCATCAGAATGTCTGATATAGCATCAACATCTGTGTATCTTCTATTACTTCTACCCTCAACTAGCTTCCATCCAGGGTAACCAATACCTGCTACAGCTTGCTCTAATGCATACTCTTGAATATCCTTGGCCCATTTGGCCAGTTCATCGCATTTACCAATGATATCTGCTATTTCATCAATATTTAATGTTGGACCATCGCTAAACTCATATACCGCCAGTTCCATGTTCTTCTCTTCTCTAGCTCTACATACTGCTTTAGCTCTGCAAAAGCCAGAGCTACAATGCTCTCCTGCACAGAAATCTCCTTCACCTTTAAATGCAAGTGCTGCGGTGGGCTTTAACACATCTTCTGCCCATTTTAATAAATCCTCTGCTTTTATTTCATCTGTGCTAATGCTATCTAATCTAGGTTGGATAATAGTCATTTTTACATTTTGCATATCATATAGAAATTCAAACTCTGCTATTGCTCCTAGAGCATAAAGTCTCATTTGTATATTATCTATCGCACTTACTGGAGCACCTTTACCATACTTAAGGTCAATAATTTCAATTGTTCCATCTGCAATAATGACCATGTCTCCGGTACCAAAGCCTTCCGGTACCCATCTACTGTAATTAAGTCTCTGTTCTAGACTAATAATCGCATCTGAGGTTTTTGCCCTAGCTTCTGCTACTTTTTCCATACAAGTAGAAACATAAATATCTACATAGTCAGGCATGTCTGAAGTAAAAAGCTCATGTGTTTCTATCTTCTTAAATTCAGAATTGAATTTTCTAGTACTTATAAATTTTAATTCTTTCTGTAATGTTAACTCCCCAAGCTCATGCGCCAAGGTTCCCTCTTCTGCAGCTGTAGAAGTTTTATTACTAAATTGTTGTTCCAATCTAGCACTAGGCGGGCAATTTAACCACTTCTTGGCTCCACTTGCGCTTAATATTGCATGCTGTGCCATTATAGTAATTTCTCCGCTTCCTGATATACTGCTGCGTATTCCTCTTCTTTTAGATCAGGTAATTTACTAGCACCATGTTTAGCTACAAGTGCTTTAACTTCTGCCTGCTTGCCTGACTTCATTATCACTCCAAGTCTTTCTCTTACCATCTCTTTAGTAATTTCAACTTCTCCCTCAGTGGCCTTAGTTTCTTCTTTAATAATTTCAGCATCTTTAGTTGGAACAATTTCTTTAATTTCTTCCTTTAGAGTTTCTGTTTTAACTGGCTCTACAGGTTTGTCCTCCTTTTTAACAACCTCATTCTTAGCTGCTTTCTTAGTCTCTGCTGCAGTTGGAGTTGCATTGGTTATATTAGTAACACCTTGACTTGGGATGGAGCTCTTAGTATCAAATGCACCAATGAAGCTTATTAGTTCCTCTGTTGAATTAAATTCTGCTGTTATTTTCATAAATTATATTTCCTCGCTTTCAGTTTTTATTTTTCTTTCTATAAGCATTAATACCTGAGACATACCCATTGCCATCTGAGGATTAACTGTTTTTGCAAATATTATTTCATTCTCAATAATTTCTTTTGCTTTCTTTAAACCTTTAAGCATTTATATTTCCTCCTTAGTCTGGACCTAGATCAATAATTTCCATTGAACCATGTGATTTAAACTTTTTACTTTTATACTCAACCATTAATCTTCTGGGATGCTCTTCTACCCACTGCTTTGTGATATATGCACTCTTAGTTATGCCTTTGATAATTCTCTCGTGCAAATATACAGTCTCACCATTTTCTATTTGATAAGCTATTTTCTTTAACTTACCCATTTAATCAAAACCTCCTAAAAACATTCTATTTTCAAAGCCCTCGATATCTACTTTCTGAATAATCCACTTAGTAGCATTCTTTACATGCTGCTTATTATCTGAATACCTAGAGAAATGAGCTATTGAGTATGAAGTGTTAGTTGGTACTACAAGTACATCATCTTTCTTTAGGTCCTCTATATCTGTGTTATAGGAGTATTCCATGTACTCTGTCGCTGAGTTGTTATTAAATTTAACCAGTGCTATCTTTTCTTGCATCTATTTACACCTCCTTAGATCCAAACAAAGCCATTAACATTTAAGTAATTTTCTAGAGCATCTAGTTGTGCCTCTGTTCCAGTAACTGTATAAGTTTCTGTGGCCATTACTCCAGGGTCTGCTATAGTTTCTATTGGGCGCGGACTAGGTGTAATAACTTTTGATTCCTCCACTTGTTGCATATCTAAAACTCTTTTAAATTCTTGCTTTAAGGCTTCGTCTAGCTCAATTTTTCTTTCTTTTTTAATTCTATCTTCTTCAGCCATCCTAGCATCATAATCAGCCTTTTCAACTGCAAGCCTGTCTGCTCTTTCAACTCTTCTTGCTTCAATTGCTAATTTCTCAGTTTCAGCTTCTTCAGCTGCAATCTTGGTCTGTTCAGCATTTTCATTAATCATTTTGATTAGGTTAGTAACATCTTCACCATTACTTAATAATGAAAGATACAGATTATTTAGTAAGGTAACTCCATATTGTGCATTAGCAAGTTCAACTTTACTTTTAATAAGTTCAATGTTGGCTTCCTCTACATTTTGCAGAGATAGTAATATATCAGCTTGCTTGGTTAAATCTGCAGTAATATCTTTTATCTTGGGGCCTTTATTCAACATTTGCTCTGTAATTACCAACTGACTGTAATACTTATACTCCAGGAACCTCTCATCAGTTAAAGTGTCTATTATTGTTTGGATAGCTAGTTTCTTATCTTCTTTCCTAGTAACCTCGAATGCATCCGCCTGAACACCAATTGGGTCTATGACTGTATCGAATTTATCACTAAGTTTTTTGCACTGGTCCTCAAATTTTGTAATGTCCTCAGTTAATAATTTTTTAGTTTTTATCTTAAAATCATTTAACGATTTTTTACCTTTCTTAAGTTCTGCTATGGTTTTCTTACACTCTGCCACAGTTTCTTCTGTGAATAACAGACCACCATATTTCTTTAGTACTTCATCCAGGTGAGCATCTATCTCAGCGTAGTTAAATGAAACTACTGCAGCTGTGGTTTTTGATACTAAGGCTAATTCTTGCATTTACTCAATTACCTCCTCTATAAACCAATTTCCATTTTCAATTACATAAAAAGTTAAGTTTTGGTTATATTTCATTATTCCAGGTTTAGATGCATCTGCTTGGCTAAACAATACAGTTTCTAATTCTCCATCTGTACTAGATGCATATTCTACTCTTACATTTTGACCACTGATAAAAGCTTTTGTTGCTTCCATAAAAGTTACTGACTGCTGTATTAATGTCCATGATTCATCTAAGTCAATAACAATTTTTCTATTGTGGTACATGCATTCTAGCGCGCTATGGCGATTAGATAAAATTCTATTTTCATTATCCTTAAATCTAAGCTCCAAATTTACAGTTAGCATTTTAATAGCTTCCCATGTTTTATAAGTTTTCATTTAATTCACCATCCTTTAAGACTTTGGAAATAATTCTTATAGAGTCATTGATATATTCATCAGCTTCATTGGGGCCATCTATCGACCTCAGATTTGCCAATACTCCTTCTAATACATACTTATATTTCTTCTCCATCTGTACAACCTCACTTTCTGTGATATAATGGATTTAACAACTATTTATACTAGGTTGCTTTACAGAGCAGCCTTTTTTCTTTGTTCTTTTACTATGTGCTTATCTAATCTCTGGGATAACCTAATTACTTCTAGGTCAGTAAGATCATAATTTTTTTCTATTATAAGCTTGTTTAATTTCTTTCGTAATACTTCTGTAGTCATAACTTCTTTTAATGCCTCTCTTACTGAGAACCCTGAAAAATACAACTTGATAACATTTTCTACATGTTCATTAATAATATTAGTGTTGGTATAAGTAGCACCCCTTTCCATCCTTTATCACCTCTTTTCAAGTCCTTTATAATAAATCCACCTACAACTACAAGGCTATAAACAGTCATTACTAATTTACCTATAGGTGTCATAATGTTTAGCTCCTCTCACAATTTCTTTTGCGGTTTTATTCGCTAGTGCCTTAAAATCACATGTTCTGCAGAGGCAACCTTTATAATCCTTTTTAGTTTTCCTGGCTTCTTTTAATGTATCTTTTTTTATTCGCCATATTGCTCTACACTCTTTGCATTTAATCTTGATTATCATTTCAAATCGCCACTAATTAAATTTTTACTGGCATCTAGGAATTGATTAGCAACCTTGTTTCTACAGAATTGAACTTCACCACATTTGTCACAAGGCTTTTCAGTTGCTTTTTTACTAGCATGTACACATTGGCTGCATCTAGTTTTTCCACCTGCCATTTTAACTCACCTCTCTCAAAAATATTTTTAATGAGGTTTTGGCTCTTGCTAGTCGCCTGCTAACTTCTACCTGACTAGTCCCAAGCTTTTCAGCTATCTCACACTGTGAAAGATCACAAAATAATTTAAGTTTGAAAGCTTGTCTGTCTTTTTTATTGATTTTGCTTAGGGCCTCATCCACAAAAACTTTTGTAAAATCTTGCTCCGAACTAAGTTTGCTGCCTAATGTAATATCTTCAGATGCCCCTGCTATTACTAGATTAAAACTTTCGCAGTACACTATTTTCCCTGCTGCCACATCTTTTCTTTGCGTCCTGATAGTGCTTTCATAATCTCTGATATGTCTCATTATCATTCCATGTGCTACTGCTCCGAAGTATGTTGAAAACATAGCTTTTTCTAAATCCACATTTTTGATTGCATGTGCAAATGCTTGATTAACTATTGCCATAACCTCTTGTTGGTCCATACTCATGCGTTGGTATTTTTTAGCTACTGTATGCACCAGACCTCTGTTTGCATTGTAAAAATCGTCTCCGGCTCTTTTGTTTCCGTTTTTAAACTCTTGGATCAGTTCCTCTTTCATGATAATCAGCCTCCCAATTTTATTTTATCTCTATAAAAGCATTGCGCTTTATTGGTATATTTTAGAAATGAATTGCATAATATATCTTAAGAAGTGTTTGCCTTGATACGTTAAAATGAAATTTTTAATTAGGCTTCTCAGCCTATAAGGTTTTTTCGTCTATACCTACATACTCACAAAACTGTTTAGGTGATATGTAGTAAGTCCACATCGTGCTCATCTTTACTGCTGTTCCGAATGGTAATAAGTTTCTTTGTAACCCAATTCTCACAAATTGTTGAGATTTACCCATGATGTCTGCTGCTCTGACTACTGATAGATGTTTACCGCTGCTTTGATTCACTCTGATCCTTCCTCTCTATCATCTGGGAAGAATATTGCTTGTACACTTTCTTTTAATGCATTAGATATTTTCTGCATTGCTTCCCTCGATGGGTTTGTCCTATTATCATTTTCTAAGTTAGAGATATAGCTTGGAGTTAATCCTGCTAATTCAGCCACTTTATATATTGATAAATTTAAGTTGTTTCTGTAAAATTTAATCTTATTCATGTCGTTCACCTCACTTTCGTGTTCCATGAGAATATAATATCATGTGCTATCAGAATACACAAAGTTTAAAATTCTGATGGCACATGGTTAGAACAAATTATCATGTTCTATCAGAATATACCTCCGTATTTCTTCTATTTCCTATTGACTTCACATTCTATAGGAATATAATATATTCTAGTAGGGTATAATATATTCTAATAGAATACATTTACGGAGGTTACAAAATGCTAGGTGATAAAATAAAAGATCTAAGAGAACAGAAAGGACTTGGTGTAAATGAGTTGGCAAGAAAAGCCAAAATGAACGCAAGTTATATTTCTGCTATTGAGCGAAATGAAAAAACTAATCCGTCTACTAAAATTCTAAATAAGCTTGCAGATGCTCTTGATGTTTCAGTTGATGAATTTTTTAAAGAAATACAGGATTCTTTAGTTAAAGAGATGGAAGCAATATATGCTCCTGATAAAGTAAGTAATGCAAAAAAAATAGAATCCAATCTAGATGTAGTTCCTGAGCAATTTACTTGTCCAGAGGAAGCTAGGGCTTACATAAGTAAGCACCAAATGTTTGCAGCTGAGGGTTTTAATATAAATGAAATGTCAGACAGAGATGTTATGGAATTCGGGAATGCTTTATTAGAACAAATGAAAATGGTTGGTTATAAATATAAAAAATAACTATAGATAAATAAAGGAGTAACAATGAGAAACCCAAATGGCTATGGATCAGTTTATAAGTTAAGTGGCAAAAGAAGAAAGCCTTTCATGGCTCGTAAGACTATAGGATGGGATGATAATGCAAAACAGTTATATCAGACTATAGGATATTATGAAAAAAGGGAATTAGCAATGCAAGCCTTGGCTGATTTTAATAAGGATCCCTATAGTATAGAAGTATCAACTGTAACTTTTAGTGATGTATATAATAATTGGAATGTAGGTAAGTTTGAAAGTGTAACTCAAAGCGCAGTTAATGGTTATAAGGCTGCGTATATAACTTGCGCTGCTCTACATGATATGAAGTTTGTCGATATAAGAACTAAGCATATGCAAGACGTTATAAGGACATGTGGTAAAAAACATGGTAACTTAAGAAAAATTAAAGTTCTTTATAATCAGCTTTTTAAATTTGCAATGGAAAATGATATTATAAATAAGGACTATTCAAACTACGTAGAAATAGGTAAAAATACCGAGGACAGCACAAGAAAGGCATTTTCTGATAAGGAAATAAAAAGATTAATTGAAGTTAAAGATAGTATTAAATACGTAGATACTATTTTAATTATGATTTATACAGGCCTTAGAATAGGAGAATTAATTATACTTAAGCCAGGAGATGTAGATTTGGAGAACAGGACCATAACTGGTGGAATTAAGACAGATGCTGGTAAAGATAGGATTATACCAATAAGTAGTAAAATTTTTGATATGATATCTGCTAGAGTATCTGAGGGTAACGAGTATTTAATTGCTAGAGAAAATGGAAAGCAGTTCAAATATGAAAATTATTACAAAGAGAAATTCACACCAATTATGGAGCAATTGAACTTTAAACATAAACCACATGATTGCAGACATACATTTGCAACTCTAATGAGTAATGCTGGAGCTGATACAATTGCTCTACAAAAGATAATAGGTCATGCTAGTTATGAAACTACTGCTAATGTTTATACACATAAAGATATAGAGCAATTAAAAAAAGCTATTGATTTAATCTAATAGCTTTTTAAATATAATAGTTTGTTAGTTATATGTTAGTTATATGTTAGTTGTGAGTAAATTTTGATACATTTTCATACGTTTTTATAAAGAAGAAACCCCACAAACATCAGCGTTTGTGGGGTTTTCAACTTGGTTATTTTTATCTCTTTGAGAATTTGCAACCACCATTTCACAAGCCTTAGAGCCTGTTTTGTTAGTTGTGTGTTAGTTGCTTATTTCTCCGCGTAAAATCTGATGGAGTATCTTGCTCTTGTTTTGTTGGCTATAATTACTATTTATAACTAGAAAAAGACACCCATTTATTTTTATACAAGACCATTTAAAATTTTTATAATTGCAATATCCTAAAAATATTCTTTTATTTTTATATCTTAATTTATAGAATTTTATTTTATTCATTATCAATGCGCCCCCAGTTTTTTATCTCCTGTAATTATTTATAATACTCTTTTATCCACGATAAGTAAAGAACAAGTGTTCGTGTTTTTATTCAAGATTTGCAATAGTTTCTTGTTAATTATTTATCGCATATTTATTATAAGTCTAAATAGTGTCGAGCGCACCGACAGTTTCGACAATTTTGCACTAAATTATCCCATAAAAGTACAAAACACCCTACTTATCAGCAGAGTGTTTTATTAAAAGGTCTTCTATGGCTTCATCCAGCAGTTTTGATATTGTTATTCTTGATTCTTTTGCTAACTTCCGCAAACCCTCATCTAGCTTCTTATCCATAGAACTACCAAATCTAACTCTATGTATTAACATATTACCACCCCATGGAATAATTATAATTTCAACGTAACGTTAAAACAAGACACATAAGGTAACAACACCTGTCATAACTTACCTGTATACAAGTTATACGAGTGCATTGTATAATTACGATATGGACCAATATAGACTTAAAATCAAAGAAATAAGGCTGGCTAAAAAACTAACGCAAACAGAATTAGCAAAAAAAGTTGGAATAAGTAGAAATTTTTTATCTGAAATTGAAAATGGTAAATATGACATAAGATTAACATTGCTATGTGACATTGCATTGGCCCTGGATACAACTCCGAGAAAACTAATTGTATATAAAAATAAGTAGATTAATTTTAAGTTTCATTGTGAAACTGACCCTCAAATTTGGCTTGTAAGACTTGTCTAACTATATTGCCCTTATGATATTACCTATGCATTTTAGTATAGGCTTAAAATGAATATACTGTTTATAAGGTATTATAAAAAGAGGATATAGCACTTATGCTACATCCTCTTAATTGGTGAAGGAAGTTGCGTTATCCCTGCCCAGTATCCTCCCTCATAAGCTAACAAATTTAATGCATTGTGTCTTTTTAAATGTAGCAAGTCTTCTAGTTCGTAACCTTTATCAGTAAATTCTTCTTTCATAGCATTAAAATTTTTCTTATTGCTTCCAGCTATAAATGTATAACTACAGAGCGCGGATTTCATTTCATTCTGAATTACTGGAATTTGGGCTAGATGGTGACAACTTAAAATTATTTTAATTCTATGCCTGGCTATTTGGCTTAATATACTAGTTAGATATATTTCACAATTTTTAACCTGATATAACTCATCTATAAGTATTACTGCCTGAGTTAAGTCCTCCCTCTCTACATCATTAAATCTCTTCTGGAGAGCTGCCCACATTTTAACCATCCAATAACATACGAATATATCTTTCTCCGCATTTGTGCCAAACATATCTGTGCTCATCCTTATGCAAATCAATTTACCACCTTGCATTGCATCAATTAAATTTATATTGTCCTTACAATCTTTTTTTAACATTTTTTCTATATAGGCATTTTCTTTAAGTCTATGGATCCTACTTAGTATTGCAGAGATGCTCCCCATTTTTGTACCTATTACCTCCCCTAAATTTTCTTTGGCTTTCCCTATCTCATCTATCTCCAATAATTCTTCCACATATTCTTCCATATTTGATTCAAGCTCTTCTGGAATGCTATTAATGTATTTATGTCTTAGAACATGATCCTTTAGCATTTTAAATACATCATTTACAGGACCATTACTCACAAATACTATAAGCGCTGCAAACTCTAAATATCTTTCCATTCTTCCTTCAAGATCACTTTCACCTGAGTTGATTAAATTAATAAGCTCTTTTAATTTAGCAGCCTTTTTCTTAGCACAAATATATAATGCTTCCATACTTTCATCATGTGGTACTATTTCATTAAATCCAAATCCTTGTACATTCAGTAGGTCATTACAATTTACATTAATAATTTTGTTTGCTGGAATTACTTGAGCAAGTGCATCTGACAATTCACACTTGCCACAGAAGTCAGGTAGAATTACACTTCTGCCATCTTCCATTACATCTTTGACTATATTAGCTATAAGTGTGGTTTTACCACTCCTATTCGGTCCACAAACGCACATTATAGTATTCCTGAGTTCTTCATCCTCTGTTTGATAAACTCTTGATGGTATACCCTTATACATGTTTATTCCTGCTCTTATAATTCCACTTTGTAATTCTTCTGGAACTTTGGTTTCTAGTGCATCAATTTTTTTTATTATTTTATGTTGAATTAATAATTCCTTTCCCGGAAGCTCCAGGAAGTTTTGACATTCTTCAATACTACACTTATTTTCTTCTGCCCCAGCAATTTTTAAATCATTTACATAAAATATATTTTTTGCTTTTACTTTTTTATATATTAGTTTATTATCTTCATTAATCGTGCTGAAGCTTTCACATACTCCTATAGCAGTATTATTTTGTCTTTGCTTATCTTCACTCTCAGATATGACTAATATTTGTGTGTTTATTACTGTAGAATCCTTTTTGCTCATGGTGGCGCTAGTTGGTTTCTTAGTGTTCTCTAGAATTAAACTACTCATAGCTACCTCTGCCAATGACAGAGTTGTACTTTTGCGTTCAGCTCCTAGAAAATCACCAAGAGTATCCATAAAGTCTTGAACTAAATTAATTAATAGCATCATTCCACTTTTAATAATAAACCAGGCATTAAACTTTTCCTTATCTATAAATTCGTTCTTTTTAATTTTATCCATGGTCCTTTGGTGCTCTTGCCTCCACCCCTTTTGTTGTACAGGTACAAAATTATAGAAAATTCCCACCCTGTCATCTTCCTCTAGCACATCTAATACATTTAGAATACCATTCAAGGGCTCATTACACTTCTTATCCAAATTGAGGCTCATAGCATCTTCTTTAGAATATTTTAATTGATACATAATTGCATCTTTAGAAAAGGGGCTAATTTCATTTGCAATTGTGATAGCAGCCTTTGGCCATGTGTTAGTAATTTTTTCTTTTATTAAGGTTAGATGGCGCTCAGGAACTATAAAATAAAAACTAACATCATTTTTTTTAATATCTATAAAGAAACTAATTTTGGCTGGGGCATCAACTTTCCATTTTAACTTTTTTTCCTCCTTGTGAATCCTTTGAGCTATAGTCCTATATGTGTAATTCATGGCCTTTGCAATTGTGCTAGAATTGTAGTTCCTTATGCTAGTATCTGGAACTATTTTAAGTGTCACGTACACAGGATAAACTATTTCAATATACTTAGACAATTTCATGCTTATCACAATAAGCTCACCCCATAGTTTACTATTTGAATTAAAGAGTAACCAATCACACTTCCTACAGTATATTTCATGCCCTTCTTAATTCCAACAATATAAAATATAAGGCCAGTAAGTCCAACCGCTACTGCTATATAAAAACTAATTCCTGCTACGCTATTAATTATTAGTACTGGATGCGTTAACCAGTTTATAGCCTTATCTGTAGCATTAAAAAAACTCTCAGCTTTTGCAACCCATGAAATACTACCCATATCAAAAATTGGAGTTTTTAGAGTATTAGGGGCATCATACATTTGCCCAATGCTACCACTTTTAAGTTTTTCTACATTAACTTTAATCTCTGCTAATTTCCTTAGAGTTTCCTGTTGTTCTAATAACATTTTTTCTATTTCTGTTGGTGCGGCTGCTAACATTCTATTTAGGAACATATAGATACCTCCTCTATTGAAATATATCTTTAATCATATTTAATAATGCTGGAAATAAATAAAGTGAAGCAAATCCCATACCAAATCCCATCATTATTTTGGGAATACTTTTTGTATCTCCCGCCATAAGAGCTTTTAAAATTGTTATTACACCACCTATTGCGCATATAAACCATCCGAACATTTGCACTATATCTAAAATCTTAGCACCAACTATAGGTAATGCCTTTAAAGGATCCTTACTTGCTGCCGCTACAACAATATTGTTAAAACACAGTAAACTACCTAGCACAAATATAGCCGCTCTTTTGGTCCCAGTATTGCTATTAATTTTGGTTGCAATTAACTCCATATCCTCAGCATGTTTTTTACTTAATGTTTTAAATTCATGATTAACTATAGTTTTATTATTTTTAATAATTAATATTTCCATATCTTCCCCCTGAATAATTATTTATATATTGGGTCATAATATAATCAAAATAGTATAAAGGATGTGATTTCATGTTGTTATTTGCATTTGGCGCGGGTTTAATTGTTGCAGTTGATTTAATTCAAGCTTTCCTATAATTATTAATATTCTGTTAATAAACAATTAATATAGTGTTAAAAGTAGCACATTTCAAATAATGGATGCATAAGCTAACTTGAGGCGTTGAAGCGTAGCAAGACGTAAGGGTTCGCGAGATAGAATAAGTCTGACCACACAGGTTAGGCTCTTTTTATTGCCTTTTTTTATTATTTTCTAGATACTCAATATAAAATTCAAGAGCATTTTTAACAAAAACGGACTTCTCCTCCTCACTAATTACTTTTGCAAATAGCTTCATGTCTTTTGATGTTTGCTTAAAACTTACCTCTACTTTCGGCATTTTGTACCTCCTGTTTATTGTTCTTTACCTTACTACCTAATAACATTCTATGTACCAATTCATGAAATGTTGCTTGTCCACTATAAATAATCTATTAAGTAGTAGATTTAATCATAAAAAAATATGATACTTATTTTTCTAAGTACCATATATCTTCAATTTTCATATTTAATTTTTGGCCTATATTGATTGCAGTTTCAAGATATACTTGTTTATTGTTATTTTCAATCCTGTTATAATCTTTATGGTTTATCTCTAAAAATTCTGCAAAATCCTTTTGGAATTTATAACCTAAACCTAGTCTTATTTGTAGTAGTTTATTTTTAACCATATAACCACCTCAATTCATATTATGTAAATATTCTCCAAAGTGTTTTAAATTCCTTTATATTTGTAACAAAAATAAAAAAATCCTGAAGCTAGATCCTCTAACCTCAGATTCTATAACTCAATTGGTTAAATTATTTTTTACAAATTGTATTGACATACGACTTGCGACAATGTACAATAAAGTTAAGTCACATATACGACATGCGACCAATAATCTATATACACATGAAAGGATGATTAAAATGAATAATGTTAACAACGTGTTTATAACAAAAGAAGTATCAGAAATGTTAGATATTAACCCCTCATATTTAATTCGCGTAGCAAAAATGCTACTTGAAAATGGGAATATTAAATCTGAGGATATGCGAAGTGCTGGAAAGAGAAATTATCTTTTTAATAATAATGCGATTGAAGAAATCAGAAAAAGTTTAAAAAAATAAAAAGAAGTCTACGCCCCTACCAGAGTTTGTAGACTTCAAAGCAAAATAACACCTAAAAAGTATCGTCTATTTAATTATAGCATACTCCAAGGGTGATTTAAAAGGAGATGTTATAAATGGTTGGTACTGTAGTAGATTATTCGGACCACGATAGTTCCGTACATTATATTAAAATAGTGAGTGGTGAAAAAATATGTTTTGTGTATACAAGATCCTTTCCTGAAAACATAAGAATTGATATGCAGGTTGAATTTAATGTAACTAAAAATACTTATAAGCCTCTCAACTCATAATACAAAAAATAAAAAAAGACCTGAGAATTAGTATTTAAACTAACCTCAGGTCTTTTAAATCATTCTTTATCTTCTATGCCAGGACTTGTTGGATCTAAAAGTATTCCCATGGCAACTAGGGATGTTAAAACCACATTTACAGTAACTTCATAGTTTTCTGGGATAATTGTTGGATTGACTTGTTTAACTACAGCAACAACTAATGCTACTGCAGCCACCCAAAAATATTTGTTTTTCATTCTTGTTTTTAAATCCATATTAATACCTCCAAAATTTATTTTAATCTTGTGCAAACTCCATTAACAGTAAAATCTAAATGACCATCCGCGGTTATCGCAAAATATACTGATCTTGATTGATGTGTTATAACTCTGCCATCCGCTGCATGTTCAATCCATCCGCCACCGTTTAACAATGTAATATTTGGGCCAGTTGGTGGAATTAAATTATTTGCTGGGACAACAAAAGGTTTTTCTTCTATAGGAACTATAACTATAGGCTTTATAGTTGATTTTATAGCCACATCAAGCTGATTTAATATGCCATGAGCAATTGCAACCCCAAAACCCTTTTGCTCTTCTACAGTGTCTATAGCGTTATTATCTAAGTGATTATCTAAGAATGCACCCTCCACTATAACTGCTGGCATCTTGGTATTAGCAATTACCGAATAGTAATCTTTATTAGGGCTGCTAGTTGAAGGTCTTGAGTATACTTTCACAAAATCTTGCTGCGTTTCTGTTTTTATTTTTATAGCTATTTTATTAGCTAGTTCTAATCCTTTACCATTATTAACAGAATGAATAACCTCTCCCCTATCACCTCCACCAGCATTGTTATGGATAGATATAAAATAATGAGCTCCCCAATTATTGGCTAGCGTTGCTCTTTGTGTAAGTGATACTGTAGCATCACCTAGTCTTGTCATTCCCACCAATACATTATGTCTTTCTAGTTCTGCTTTACAGGATAAAGACATTGCCAAGTTAATTGACTTTTCTACTAGCCCAAGAGCAACAGCTCCTGGATCACTTCCGCCATGTCCATCATCAATCCAAACTTTATTCAACTTTATTCTCCTCCTCTTTAGCGCCTTTTTTATTACCAGCCTGTAACTGTACTAGTGCATCTCTTAATTTTTCTGGTATGGGTAACCCTAACTGAGCACAATTTTCTAGTAAACTAATGCCCTCATTTGCAATGTAAAAGTAACATATCAATGTCCTAAATAACCATGTGCCCGCATTTAAGAGTCTGTCTAACAAAACCGCTACAATTATTACTATAAGTATTAAACTCTTCCTAGCTATGCCCTTAAGGCCCACATCAGAAGAGATCTCTTTATTTACATATGCCTTTATTAATCCTGTCATATAATCAAGCACCATGAATAAGAGTAAAACTATTATAGCCGTATCCCACACACCGAACAGCCACGTTAAACATGTCCCCATTACTGCTATTACTGTTTTAATTGAAGTTCCTTTATCCATATCATACCTCCTAGTATTTTTGTATTAAAAAAGGACCCTTGGAGGCCCTCTTAATTTGTGTTATTTTATTTTGTAGTTGTGTCGTCCTGTTTTCCTATTGTAAATAATATCCATTTATATGTACGAATGGCTATTTGTAAGGGTTTATAAGCACATATAAATATAAGTATTTACTATTGCGACTTATGTGTTTTTCTTGTTGTTATATCATGTAACAGGTTTACAATTTCATCAACTTCTTCTGATGTTAGGTATTTAAATAATCCATGTATAATTCTTAACATCTCTTTAATTTCTTTTATTTGCATGATACCAAGAACACACCCTTTCTTTTTAAAAGTAAAAGACACCCTTATGGATGCCTTACTTTTTTACCTATTCTTTTTCATTTCTTCCAGAGCTTTCTCATCTTCAATAAACTCGCGCATCTTTGCAGCTACCCAAGGAGATATTAATACTCCCTTTTTTTCTGCATACTTTCTAAATTCTTCAACAATTTCTGGTTTGATACTAATATTTAAATGATCTGCTCTTTTCTTTTTGTCCAAAATAATCACCCCAAAATTATTATATAACAGAGTGATTACTTTGTAACCTTTTTACATATGCGTACGTACAAATAAGTATTTGTACGTACGCACTATTTTCCAATTGTGTAACTAAACAGTTACGCCGGAACCATCTTTCCACACGCTACCATTCCAATCTATACCTTTATTTAAAGTAGTATCAAAAACATGAAACCCAACTATTGATACGGTTGGTCTCGTTGCAGTTGTACATGCTACAATTGGTTGTAAAAATTTTATAATACCATTTACTTTAATTTGAACTGTACCTACTCCCGTGCTTATTGCTATATCTCCATCATTCGTATTTACTCCACCTAAAGCCGACGTTGGCATTACATTAATAATTCGGCTATTTGTCTTAATTAATGTTTGTCCATCAGGTGCTTTGGTAAATTCAATTCTACCAACTTTGAAAATATCATTACAATAAGGGTCAATATATATTTCCCATTGATTTTTGATTATGCTACCTCGTATTTGCAATGGTGTTTTAATTTGTAAGGATGTTATCAACGCTCTCGATACTATTTTACTCATTAAAATATCACCAAATAGAGAACTACTATCCGTTGCATTAGGTAAATCAATATCACAAGATATAAAATTACCAAATTTTAACCTTCCGACTTCAACACCCGAACACATAAAACTATTAGATTTCATTAATGAATTCAATAATGTTACATTTTGAAAATCAAATGCATAACCCGATGCAACAGAATGTCCTTTAAATTTATTACCAACCATTACAAAAACAAAATCATATACATTTGCATTCCTAGATACACATTTTAAAAATGATCCACCGAAATTCATGTTTTCATGGACGCAATTAGTAATAGTGACACATCTTCCAGTCGATGATTGACTAAGTAAAAACTTAAATACGTCAGGATATTTGCCTGCTACTAGACCATTACTTAAAAAATAACAATCATTAAAAGTCGAACCACAATTTTCTGTCTCAAATTTTATTAAAGCTTCGCAACTATCTAATGCACCATAATAACTAAAACTACAATGGTCAAAACTATTTATTGTAGTTGATATTATAGTATTGGTAAGTGTGGCAAATGTTGAACTA
>Ga0123337_10002419_pt1 | contig 21341 bp, 18 predicted proteins | sample frozenSSSSmetaG_FD_89792 | JGI IMG/M metagenome (GOLD analysis project Ga0123337, IMG submission 89792) | Glacier valley bacterial and archeal communities from Borup Fiord, Nunavut, Canada, to study Microbial Dark Matter (Phase II) -... | ecosystem: Environmental > Aquatic > Freshwater > Ice >...
GGTAAGACAAATTGCCCAGTGTTTTTCACTAATGATACCGGCTCAGGAATAATGCTTATGTCCTGAGCAAAGACTAACAAACAAATAAACTGCAACAGAATAATAACAGTAACTTTTTTCATAATACCGGTAAGTATTTAATGACAGATAATAAAAATGAAATTAAAGAAAACCAGTTATAGTTGAACTTTTAAGATTGCGGGTTGAAGATAATGGATGCAGCGCCTGATTAATAACCTTAGTGCCAGCCACTGTAAAAATGCATTAGGACTATCACACACGGGCAGACAGAGATAACCGCCCGGATTTATAAAAACACCACATTATCGATTCTTGTTTGATGATATGGTGATCACTTTTAAATCATTCACTATATTCCTACAGTAAAGGTTGTAATCGAATCAGGTATATGTCTCATATGTACTGCAGGAAGATCACTATGCCATTATCGAAACCATTCAGGACAAATCAATGCAGTTTAATCGTGGGGAATCGAATACCCAATTACAATCAGCCAAATAAAGTAAAAAGTTATAGCCTTTAAAAATCTGGCTGTATTAAGTTTCAGATGAATTTTTCATTTAGCTGGCAAAGTTATTGAGCTTCATATAAGCTCAATCTTACCTTATTTACACATCAATAGCATTATTGACTTCTGATAAGAAGTAAAAACACGAATTGTAACTGTTTTTTAATGCGCTTTCCCGGGGAGAATTTAACACCTAACAACAAACGACTGGTATTGTATAATCAATAAAAATACTAAAAATGAAAAAACCCTTTAAAATAAATATCAGGCAATCAATTCTTGACGATTTAAAAATAAGAATTGAAAATACCCGTTGGGCGGATGAAATAGAAAATTCAAAATGGGAACACGGTAAACCAGAAGCTAAAGCAACAAAAAAAATCGAAGTACCAACTGCAGTAACTATGTTTCCCAAAGACCTGGTGAACGCTCCGAGAGATTTTGCTGACAAATTTTTTAATGTGCAGCAATGGACAGAAATGCCTAAGGGCGGGCACTTTGCAGCAATGGAACAACCTGAATTGTTAGCAGAAGACATTAAGAAATTCGTAACTGCTCTGCAAGCTCACCCACAATCAGAAGGAATATCAATCAGCATGTAAAGAAAAAGTTCCCAAACTAAAGCTTACCTTAAATTAAGCGGAATGCTTTGGGTTTTGTGGCCCAAAGATGGACAGTTTGACACAGACCTCTCACTACCAAAGTTATAAATATAGGTTATGGGTTTAGACTTGTTGAAAGCACTTGTTTAAGCATAAATTCAATATGGTCAGCATTAAAGTTACCCATCCAAAGAAAGACAAAGTTTATAATAATAGTCACGGAAAACTAAAGTGTTAAAATAATCAAATGTAAGAGCGAGAAAAACGAGTAGAAAAAATTGCTAACATTTAAAAAAAAGTAAGATGAAAAAAATAATCGCAGTAGAATGGCTATCGCTTGATGGCTATTTCTCAGATTCAGATAATGGAACGGAATGGTTTGTTTCAGATGAGGAAACATGGAAATATTTATTAAAATTGTTTACGTCATTTGATACAATTGTATTAGGACAGGTTACTTACGAAATGTTTGCAGCATATTGGCCCAAACCAAATCCAGCCGATCCAAATCCAAAAGAACTTATTGATTTTATGAACAACTCCCGAAAAGTAGTTTTTTCAACGAAACTGAAAAAAACGGAATGGAATAACACGGTCGTGATGAAAGATATTATTGTAGAAGAAATAAATAAAATGAAACAAGGGGCTGGTAAAGACATCGTAATTTTTGGTAGTGGCAGTATTGTATCTCAGCTTACCAAATTGGAAATGATAGATGGATATCAATTTTTGATAAACCCGGTTTTTTTGGGTAACGGAAAAACAATATTTAAAAATGAAGATGCAAAATCGAAATTGAAACTTTTGGATTTTAAAAAATTTGATGGCGGAAATATGATGCTTCATTATGAGGCGGATAAAAAATAATCTCATTCTCGATAGAACTCGTTTGGAAAAAGCAATAGGGCTGAATGACTTCGGCAAATTATTATAAGCCGGGCAAATGGAAGATATGTCGAAGGGCTTGTTGCTCTTTACGAACATGATGCTGTGCTTGTAATTAATAATGTAGCTAAAGTTGCGAAGGGACATCAGGAAATTAGTGTTTTTTACACGGAAATGCTCAATGAAAAATCAACATTTGAAAAAGGTAAGCAGAGGCTTGCTTTACAAAACGGAGATTTAGGTCTTACATCATCACGTTTGGAAAATGATATAATTACAGCAGCGGTTGCCAGACTACAATCTGACAATACATGGCTTTGGATTATAGACGAACCGAGTATCAAAGCCTTTTTAACCACCAATTAAAAAAATGGAGAATAAACTTCAACAAAGGAGTGATAACAAAAAAGACTATGACAAAAATAGACCCAATAATAGCCGTGAAAGATGTTGAATTCAGTTCTAAATGGTATCAATCAGTGTTTGATTGCAAAAGTCTGCACGGGGGAAAGGAGTTTGATATTCTTGTTTCTGAAAATGATGAAATTTTAATCTGTCTTCATAAGTGGGGAGAACATCATCATCCTACAATGACAAATTCAAGCATAACTCCGGGAAACGGACTAATCCTTTACTTTAGGACGGAAAATATGAACGCAATACGGCAAAATGTTGAGAAGATTAGTGGTACTATAGAAGAAGATATTCATTTAAATCCAAACTCTTTGAAAAAGGAATTTTCACTTAGAGATCCAGACGGATACTATTTGACAATATCTGAGTTTCACAAATATGAAGGTTAAATTAAATAAAAGCCAGCCTGTAACATTGGTATTGCTTGAGGTTTTGCAAATGATTATATAACAATTCAAAAACAACATGAAATATGTCTTAACAGCTCCCGCAGTAGTTTACTTTTCTGTAAATGCATTTCACAATCAAATTCATTAACAAATAATAAAAAAATAGATAACAACTTCAATATTAAATTCTCTTATGAAAAGTTTCAACCATCATTCAGGGCAATACTATAGCATAGACGATGCAAAAATATATTATGAAACAACAGGTGATGAAAACAAACCTGCATTGTTGTGTCTGCATGGCGGCTTTGGTAATATTGAAGACTTTAATACAATAATCTCTTTACTTAAAAATGATTACGGAATTATTGGAATAGATAGCCGTGGGCAGGGAAAATCAACTTTAGGAAATGTAAAACTGTCTTATGAAATTATACAAAAAGATATTGAAGCAATTCTAAACCATTTAAAAATTGAAACTTTAAATATCATTGGTATAAGCGATGGAGGCATCGTTGCTTACAGGCTTGCGTGTTTCAGTTCTTTTAAAATTGATAAGCTAATTACAATTGGTTCCCGTTGGCATTCATCTAATGTTTCAGAAACAAAAGAAATATTAGAAAAAGTAACGATTGACTTTTGGAAAGAAAAACATCCTGAAACAGTGGAGAGTTACGAAAAACTTAATCCATTACCTGACTTTGAAAAACTAACTCCATTGGTAGTAAACATGTGGCTTAACGAAACAAGCTATCCAAATGAAAAGTGAAAAACATAAGTTGCGACACTTTAATTATTCATGGAGACAAAGACAATTTGATAAAAAGAAAATTTGTATTTGAATTAGCTGATCTAATTCCAAATTCAAATCTTTTAAATGTTCCGTTTGCAAATCATGTTGTGTACACAGAACAACCAGAGATATTAATGCATTCAATCAACGAGTTCCTGAAATAAAACTACCGCTTTTAATGCCTGGCGTTATTGGGACAGGTTGTTATTTTCATCAGATCAAGCGTAAGCAGCGGTTCCGGGCAGCCGTTTTTCAAATTCCCAACAATGCCAACCCATGTTCATTAGCGGTAATTTTACAGCAGATGTTTGGCAATATTTAAAATAACAAGAATGGAGAAGCAACAAATTTTGGTTAAGAAGAGCTTTAAAGAAATTAGCGCCAAAGAGGACAAACCGTATGACAAATTTATTCTTGAAAATGTAAATGACCATTGTTTAAGAATTGCAATTATGCAGGAAGAATAAAGAAGGCATTACCACAGAAATACGGACGAACTGTTTATCGTGCTCGAAGCGGGCTCAAAATTGAAAATGCAATTACATTAAAAAAGGAGAATGTAGATTTAAAAAATAGGTTTCGATTAAGTAATTGATAAATTACACATAAATGGTTTTTTAAAAGATAATTTAAGTTATTGGTTTGACGGTATTGAATTGTAGGACAAGACTTCTGCTAGCACGAAAAGCTTGAAATTATAGGTACAACGTGACAGCTATCTGCAATTCAAAAAGATGTATTGAAAACAAAAACTTAAAGGAAATGAAAGAAATTAAAAGAGACAACGCGATCATTAATTACAACATTAAAGGAAATGGAGATACTACTTTACTGCTTATACATGGCTCCTGTATAGACCAAACATATTGGAAACAACAAGTAAATTATTTTAGTTCTAATTACAAAGTGGTAACGTTCGACTTACCTGGTCACGGCAAATCGGGCAAAGAACGTAAACATTGGACTACCCAGGGTTTTGCAGAAGATGTAATTACAGGAATAAGAGAATTGGATTTAAAAAATATAATTCTTATCGGGCATTCATGGGGTGGAGACATAAACCTGATAGCAGCCACATCATATTCTGAACCAATAATAGGTTTTATTGCCATTGACTTTTTTAAAAATGCGGCCACGCCTTTATCACCGGAATATCAACAGCAAGCAGTTTCCATTGAGCAAAAACTCAGAACCGATTTTACGAATACCAATGAACAATATGCCCGTATGGCATTGCTAACAAAAGAAACACCCATAGAAATTTCAAACCGGGTGGTAAAAGATTACCGCAATGCTTATCAGCCTATGGGCAAAGCAATCACTTCAGAAATATTCTATGTATTATTTAAGACAGAAAAAAATTTATTGCCTCAACTCAAATTAAAACTTTATCTTATTAATGTAGATTATCAGCCAACAAATGAAGAACCATTAAAACAATATGCCGGAAGTTGTTATGAAGTGTTGCAGATAAAAGGCACTTGCCATTATCCGATGTTGGAAAACCCGGAGGAACTAACTAATTTGTTACAACAAACAATTTTTAAAATTTTAAACAGATAAATATAAAAGCAACAGCTATCATTCCAAGCATTCTTTACAAAGATGCAACAGCCGCTATTGAGTGGCTGTGCAATGCTTTTGGATTTGAGGAACACCTGATTGTTCCGGGTGAAAATGGAATAATTGTTCATGCCCAGTTAACGCTTGGGGATATAATGATTATGACAGGTTCAGCACAACAGCAAAGCGAATACAGTAAACTTATCAGGCAACCGGATGAGGTTGGAAATATCGAAACCCAAAGCCCTTACATCGTTTTGGATGAAAAAGATATTGACGCACATTATGAAAAAGCAAAAAAATACGGAGCTAAGATAGTGATTGAATTGAGAGCCGAAGATTATGGTGGCAAAAACTATTCCTGTTACGACCCAGAAGGACACCTATGGAACTTTGGTTCTTACGACCCGTGGAAGACTGAAAACAAATAACGATTTGAGCAATTACAAATAAATTATCCTTTTAAATAAAAATTATGGAAACAAAAACAGTCAGCGGCAGAATGCAATCTTTTCTTGTTTTGTATGATATGCAGACAACTTTTTTTGCAAAAGTTATTGATGGTGTTGCTGATAAAGATGCACACAACCGTTTAAACACAAAAGCAAATCATATCGCATGGCTTACAGGCAGCCTTGTAGAGCAACGGTACGTAATAGCAAAAAATACGGGCATTGATATGCAGCAAACTGCACACGAAATGTTTAAAGACAATAAGGGAATTCAGGATAACATTACTTATCCTTCACTTGAAGCATTTAAAAAAGATTGGGATACCATCAGCCCTGTAACAAGAAATGCTTTTGTTGAGGTAACCGATAAAAAATTAGACAGCATGATAGAAATGGGTGGAATGAAAATGACTTTTTTTGATTTGGTAGCTTTTAGCATTTACAGGGAAGCCAACTGCATTGGACAGATTGCTTTGTGGAGGAGATTGTTGGGATATGAAGCGATGAAGTATATGTAAAAAATCTTTTCAAAAATATCTTAAACCGGTTCCTCCTTATTCCAAATTATGGCGCTCACTATGACCCATTGCTATCAATGATTGTAGTTATAACCCTTTCTGTAACTAGTTCCTGCTCACCTGTGCATTATCTGGCCATGATGCTTTTTCTTTTTATTCTGCAATATATCTCCTTGCTGACATAAATCACTTTCAATAGTTATATTTTTTATCACTCGTCACTCAATCATTTTCTTTTTACCAGCCTGACATTAAAGTTAGATGGCATCATAGCAAAAGCCAATATTTCCCTTACCTCTTTGGGATTGGTTATCATAGTAACTTCAAAATTTTTACAAACCATCGCAAGAACGGCTTTCATTTCCAGCATTGCCAGGTTATAACCAGGACAAAACCTTGGGCCGGCACCGAATGGCACAAAGGCCCTTTCATTATGAAGCGTATGCATTGGGCAACCACCTTCAATCCAGCGTTCCGGAATAAATTTATCCGGATCAGAGAAATATTTTTTGCCAATCGCCGCGTATTGGGTTTGTAATATAATAAAGGTATCCTTTGGAACCATCACTTCTTCAATAACAATATCTTCCAATGCGTTAAAAAACATAACAGGCCCTACGGGTTTTAGTCTCATAGCTTCAAACACTACCGCTTCGATATAAGTCAGCTTCATATGGTCTTGATAATTATTTAATACAGGCGCTTCTCCCAATACCATATCTGCCTCCCCTTGCATCTTCTTCTGGACGTCAGGATACAGGTGCATAAAATAAAATATCCACGTCATGGTATGAGCGGTAGTATCTTCCCCTGCAAGCATCATCGTAAGGACGTTGCCTATAATTAATTCATTTGAAATTGGATCTTCCTGATCGGAAGCGACAACTAAAGCCTCCAGAAAATTTGTTGGATTTTTTCGCAATGCAGGATCTTTACTTAACTTCTCTTTTGCACAGTCAATGATTCCCTGCATGGTTTTATAAATTACCTGTATTGATTTTTCAAGTCTTTTGTCCGCTGGTAACTTTAATAATCTCCAGTAAGGGACAAGCGCATTGACACGATTATAAATCGCCGGAAAGATAACTTCGAGATGGTCCTGGATGGTATCATTGGATTGCTCAATAGTATTCATGTTGTAGCCGAATGCAAGGTGCGAGGTTACATCAACAGTATAGCGCATCAGCTGTATTTTAATATCGATGCCTTCAATGTTTTCTGACAACTGGTTCCAGCGGTTTAATAATTTCTCTGTTATCTGCACCAGCGTGGGAAAGAAAGTTACAAGATGACCAATGTTCAGTGCCTGTGAAACCAGCTTGCGCTGGCGCTTCCAATCTTCACCTTCCGCGTTAAAAACTCCCTGAACACCCATTTCCCGTATAACATTATCCATCTTGTCTAACCTCCTGAATTTTTCCGGCCTGTTCTTGAGTACGTACTGGATAGTTTCAGGCCCGGTGATAACAATAGCCGGAACGGCACCTAATTTAATTTTGAAAATAGAGCCATATTGATCACTCCATTTCTCAATATTGCGATGTAATATTTCGGGTGTTATCTGTAGTAAGTTACCTAAAATGGGTATTCCTCCCGGCCCCGGTAGGCGCTTCATTTTTATCAATCCGGGTAATTGTTTTTCTATTGGCATGGCGGGAATATATGTTACTGAAGTTAGGTGTGTTTTATGCGGTAGGATGTAGTTTTTTTTAACACTGTAAAAAAATATCCTACTTTCTTTATAAAGGTCTTAAATTAACTCTTATCTAATTGAGAAGGCCTGCCTGATATCAAGACTGACAGCTAATAGTAACACCATCTAGAAAATACTTTTCTGCTGATAGCTGAAAGCTAATCGCTGATAGCAAAAGCATCCATTTAAGTTAACATCACACTAGCCGTTTTCTTCTATTGCCAATAAAAGTTTAGACGCTGCTGTTTTTATCTGAACCATATCCTTTTCAACCTCTTCTCTTGTTAAAAAATAAAAAGGCGTAAAGGTATCCCTGGTTATTCTTTTCAAATCACGGAAAGGCTGCCCTGCTTTCCAGGTGGCATTAGCCAAACGAAGCAGCAATGATTTATCAGCTTCACAGATGGTGCTATTTGCTATAGACTTTAAAATATGGGAAGGGATAATATTTTTTGTTGACACCAGGTAATTGATGCCACATTCCAATGCATAGAATCCCGCGATATTTATTGCGATCTTATGCTCTCTTACACTTTTGTGAATGATGGTACTTTCATCCGCATTAGTCACAAAAACTGACACAGGCTGGCAATGATTTATATCGTAAGCTGCATCCAAATGTTTTGAAATGCTAACAGCAAAATCAGTATCCTGTAATAATGTTTTCAACAACAGCATTTGATCTTGCATAGGACTATCAGCCACCTGTTGCATATTCGATAACAAGAAAGATGCAGCAGCTGTTACCTGCTTATGATCCTTTTCAATTTCTTCAGCTGGCAGATATAACGGTCCTGTAAAGTTATGCCGCTTTATTCTTTCTAAACTGCCGAAGGGCTGACCAGCTTTCCAGGTAGCATCAGCAAAACAGTCAAGTATTAAAACGGCCTCCATATCGGCAGTTTGATTTGCAAATTTTGTAAGCCATCTAATAGGAGTAGACTTTGTTTGTTCACAAAGCAATCCTATACCGCATTCAACCGCATAGAATCCGGCAAGGTTTATCGCGATTTTTTCCTCACCGAAAGTTTTATTTATTACAGCAGTGTTTTCATCTGTAGTAACAAATGGCCGGTGTTCACCGCCTCCATACGCCATGTATAGTTCTTCCGCCATTGAAAAGGAGAACTCCTTATTTTTTAGCAATGCGTCTATTATGATAAGTTCTTTTTTAATTTGTTCATCCGGCATACCACATGAGTTTTATTGAAAAGGAAAATAACATAATGTATCATCAGCAGTATTTCCACTATATTTAAAAAGCATGGCAGTTATTTTTATTGAAGTTAATCAAAGAATCTACCATGTAATTATCCCACTATATATCAAATAAAAAAACCTTTCCGTGGGGAAAGGTTTTTTTATTTGATGTGATAAATTTTATTTACCTTTTATCATTATTAAACAAAGTATAAAACACACTGAACTGGAGAACACTATTCTTAAAATCAGGATTGATCGTATTAGCCGTTGACGTCTGGAAGTTTCCCACCTTACTTATGCCAGCCATGTATCTCGCACCAATACCCAAACCGGATCTTCCGTGATAGCCTATTCCCGCGCCAATGGAAAGGTCAAGGTTCTTGGCAAAATTATTAATAGTTTGATTTCCATTGTTAGCGTTTTCACCAGCTTTGAAGCCTACCTGAGGACCAGCTTCAAGGTACACATTACCAAAATTAAGCTTGGCCATCACCGGCACATTAATATAAGATACTTTTAAATTACTCTTGTTACCCGAAGAAGTGTACTTAGCACCCTGCGATGAAAATAAAACCTCCGGTTGAATAGAAAATGCTTTTCCCAGCATAAAATTAAATATCCCACCCACATGAAATCCTAATAAAGCGTCTGATGAAATGTTACCACCGGTGTAATTACTTACATTGACTCCGCCTTTTACGCCTAATTGAAAACCTTGCGAGAAAGATGCTGTGCTTATAAAGAACAACGCAATGAAAATTATCTTTTTCATAATTATAATTTAAGAAATAAGTTAAAAAAGGAAAACTATCAGATAACTTATATCAAACTTCAATCAATCATTACCGGTCATAATTGAATATTTAATTTTGAGCAAAAGTTTTCTTCAAATTTTAATAATTTAATAGAGTATTTGCAATACATGTTCCATGTTTATAGGGAGGGAAAGCGTGCAGGTTAAACCTTGTAAGCAAAGAGATATAACCAGGTTATTTATGAGCATAATAATACCGGCAATATTAACAAAGCAACATAATCATTAACAGTTTATTAGTTATTAAGCAATTTTATAATTAGCTTATCCTGAAAATGATACACATATCGTTTTAACAGTGTGGATAAATTTGCCTGTTGGGGAAAAATCAATGCGTATCATCTGCAGGAGCAGTCAGCGCCGCATACATTTTCTGTCGCTTGCGCGAGCCCCGCCAGTTGTTCTTGGCCTGTAGCAGGTCTTATGCCTTTTATAGTAATATTAAAGTGTAATCGTTTTCCTGCAAACGGATGGTTAGCGTCTACAATTATTTTATCCGGTAATACTTCAATAATTACTGCTTCACTTCCATTGTCAAGCGTCATTATCATTCCCGCTTTTAATGCGATAGTGGTATCATGTATTTCAGTATTATAAACGGTAGTAGTTAACCGCTGATCATAATATCCATAAGTCTGGTCTGGCATCAGGGTAATATTTCTTACCTCATCTTCAACCGCTCCTTCCAATACATGTTCAAGGGCAGGTAAAATATCACCAGCCCCTTGTAAATACTCCAGTGGTTCAAAGTTTAAATTGCTGTCAGCAACAATTCCCTCATCATCGGTAACGATATAGTGGATACTAATAATTTTACCATCAGCTACTTCCATGATTATAAATTATTTTTAAGTAATAATAGTGATATTCAGCGCCTGATTTAAATGAGTGGTAATTTTTTTATCAAGCGTTATCAAAACGGTATCACCCTGATCCGTGAAGTTGGTAGCCAGCTGTCTTCCATCAAGACTTACCACTATCTTCTTCACTACCATACCATCGATTTTTTTAAGAAGCATCGTTTGCAATTGTAACATGCCATACTTTACTGTAATGGTATGATGCTGCTGTTTATCTTTTCTTTGCTGACTGTAAATTCCCCAGCCTTCGGAGGTGATAAAAGGAGATTTAAAATTTTCAGCACTCCATGCAGGCGCGAATCCAATAAAACCTTTTGGTCCGTGATACTGAAAGCCACAGGCAGTTATGAAAGTGCCATAGCTAGCCATTGCGCGGGCATAGTGATCACTGCATTCGATTTCATTAAAAGGATTTCTTTTTGAGGCATGATACCTGTCGTGGATCATCCTTGTAAGTACGAGTGACTCATCCGTCATACCTTCCGCCATCATGTGCGATGCCACCTGGTGCTCGAAGCCACTCATGCATTCATGAAAATAGCCCAACTGCCAGGTTGTATTATCACCGTAAGCTTTAGCTTCGTTATGAGGATTTGTATTCATGATCATCCCGCCTTCACCCGCAAGTGCATAGGGCCTGCCGCCGGGATGCGATTTGATGTACGGGCCTATATCCGGAGTAAAATTATATTTCCATAAAGACCTTAATGCCGACAATGATTTTTCTTTGCTGATGACCCTTTCCAACCCCACCTGAAAAGCCCAGCCCTGCCCTAGCACCTGGTCTATATGACAGGTATTGTAAGAGCCCAGTTTCGCCCTTCCTTTTTCCGCTTCAGGTTGATGGATAAAATATTCGCCATTGAATAGTTTATCTTCCATATTAGCCGTGCCACTTGAAACATACCGGGCACAGGTTTTCTCAAATTCCTCATCCTTCATTTCTTTAGCCATTTGTTTGCCGGCTGCAACAGCTGCTATGCATAATCCGACTATCCACGCGATCTCGCCATCCCATACAGCATCAAGCGTATTCTCCATGGGCGTATCTTCCATACCGTCCTTATTCTTATCCTGGTTGATAAGAAATTGTACTGTCTTCCTTATATTAATCCAATTATTTCTAAGGAAAGAATCATTGGCGCTCATCTGGTGTTCACGGTAAATACGCAGGATGGTACCTGCCTGGCCGTCTATCGCCGGACGTTTTTCAAATTCACCCCTGAAGATAATTCCCCCATCTTGTTGTAAAGCAATACCAAGGTCTACGCGGCTTCGGGTATCTCTTTCAAGCGCCGGAAAAATTCTGCCAGCGGCCTGCGCATAGTGCCATACGTGCGTACAGGTACCGGCGCAACAACCAACTCCTTCCCATCCATAAAATCTTCCTGAATCAAACCGGTGACAAGTAGTGGTAGCTAGTGTGGTTATGTTTGAAAGTGTTCTTTCTAAAAACCAATGCGGAAGCGTTGAATTATACCATGTCTGCCTAAATAATTTTGTTTCTGAAGAGAGCTTAGTAAAATGCTGACAGGTATAGGCAGCTACTTCCAGTGCATTTTTAAAATGGTTGCTGTAATAACGGCCTTTGTCCTGCATGCCTTTAAATGTAAGATTTGGGAAGAACCATGCAATCATAAAATCTGTCTTCACAGATTTTGCAGGAGGTAAATTATATATCGCAGTAACACTACCTAGAAGTGCTTCACCGGCGGGTTTACGCGTAACAGCCTGCCGGGTAGCAAATGAAGTGTTGGCCTGATGCGCTGATATGAAGTTGGTATTAATATGTGCGTGCTTATCAAGGCAGGCAACGCACATAGATCCGTAATCGGACGCCTCAAAAAGAGGATCAGTTTTATCTGTCCCTTCAACACTTAACTGCACAGCCTGAAAATCGTGCCGATCGGATGCAGTGTTCATCCGATGATGCACTCCCGGCCTGGCAGAATATATAGCGGTTTGATTTTCAAGAAATCCTGTTAGCGCAATCTTCGCGGGCAGCTTAGAGGTGTTCTTTATCGTAAAAGAAAGAATGGTAACAGGCAGACCTGAATTGTGCTCATCAAGCGGAATAAAAGGAGAATACACTTCCAATAAAATCTCCAGCGGAAAGTCTTTATCAGTATAACGAATAGTTGCAATTGGATAAGTGGCTTCAAAACTTATTTCATCCCAGTCAGCTGCTTCCATACGTTTATTGTATGATTGTCCTGCATGTTCGATAGCAATGATAAAACCCTGCTGAAGCGGGCGGATGTCCTTTGCAGGCCGCAGGTATGCAGACCCATCGCGCGAACGGATTTTCTTTTCTTCCTGCCCTTCCGCCTTCCATTGAATTTCCCTGGGGTCTATGCCTTCCTGATTTTTATTAAAAATATCCCATAACCAAAGTCTGCCGTCCCCCCCCAGGTAAACAGTGCCGCAGTTGATACCGCCGGCGGGCATACCAATATAATTCAATTCATTTTTGCTTTTAAGATAAGTAGTAGGCACGCCCCTTTCATACAACGACTTAATCCATTCAGGATCTAATTTTTTATCTGCGGGTATATGCAGCCCATTTAATTCCCCCGGTGCAAACGGACCTGCTATAACGGGCATGCGCAAGGCAAGATAACCCGCAGACAACACCGCGCTTTGTTTTAGGAAACTCCTTCTTTTAATTCTCAATGGTTAATTATTAATAAGTTGATCGTTTAATAAAATTAAATCTAAGCAAGTAAAAATTAGAAACATCAATCATTAACATTTTTAGAAGTAAAAGGATTCGGGAATTATTCTTCAATCTAAAAATCTAAATAATTCTCAGGACAGTACAGGATGCGATTATTGAAACATACTGTATATTTAGTAATCACTTACACATGCCTCCCGGCATTCAAAAATCTAAACTGTATTACTAACAAAACGACTGCTCAATTATGAAAAAGAAACATCTACTCGCTTTTTGTCAAACTAAGATATCCTGGGTATGTACATTTTTTATGCTGCTAAGTACCTGTGTGTTTTCGCAGGATCTTAAAATCTCAGGCAAGGTTATAGCCACTACCAGCAACCTGCCTTTATCAGGCGTAACCGTAAAAGTAAAAGACAAAAGAGTCGCCACTACCACTGACGCTGAAGGAAATTTTACCATCAGCGCTCCAAAGGGAGCAAGCCTTCAATTTAGTTATGTGGGCTATTTACTCAACGAAGTTTTAATAGGCAATAATGCTAACCTTGAAATTAAACTGGATGCATCTAATAAAGGTCTTGATGAAGTAGTAGTGGTGGGTTACGGATCTAAACGTAAACGGGATATTACTTCCGCTGTTTCAACCATTAATATGTCAGATATAGGGGAAGCGCCTTCAAGAGGTATCACGCAACTGATACAGGGACAAGCGCCTGGTGTGGTGGTTAAGCAGAAAGATGGCAGGCCCGGTGCTGAATTTGAAGTAAGGATACGGGGTATTGCTTCCCTGGGAGCAGGCAGCGAACCGTTGTATGTAATTGATGGATTTGCCATGGGAACAAGTACTGGCGTAAATATAAACCCAAACGATATTGAGAGCATCTCTATACTGAAAGATGCTGCCGCTACGGCGATCTATGGCGCTAGGGGATCAAACGGGGTTGTACTCATTACAACTAAAACCGCTAAAGAAGGACAAACAAATTTGAACTTTTCGGTTGATTATGGTATTCAGAATATCCCACAATCCCGTAGGGTAAAAGTATTAACCGGGCCTGAATTCGCCCAGTTTAAAAAAGAGGTTTTTGAAGACAATATACGTTATTTCAAGAAACGGGAACCCACCCTTGACGAAGTTCCCATAAACTACCGGTATCCCGAAAAAACCAAATATTCAACAAATTGGTACAATGAGATACTTCACAATAATTCTCCTTACACAGATTATAATCTTACCCTTGCCTCGGGTAAAGGGCCAATTACTTCAGTTCTTTCAATAGGCTACTATAAAGAAGAAGGGGCGATTATTAAAACTGATTATGACCGTTTCTCCATTCGTTCTAATATAGGGGGGAAAGTAAATAGGTTTATTACGATGGGATGGAATACGAGCGCGACATATTCCAGGCAGAATGTAACGAACTCAGATGGGCGTAATGCAATTGTAGGCTCTACTTTGATAATGGACCCAAGGGAACCGATGTACGACAGCACGGGTTCCATAAGAAAATATATAGGTGGTATTGACGGCGTTTTCGGGTGGCCAAACCCTGTGTTCTTACTTAACAACGTTACCAGGAAGCGTAACATTGCTGATGTATTATCCAATGGTTTCGTGGAAATTGCCATATTGAAAAATTTGAAGTTCAGGTCTTCGATCAACGGACGATTAAATTATAATAATTACAGGGAATTTGTGCCTTCTACAATAGGTACGCTATTAGGCTCAGGACTTTCCGGAGCCCCGCCCAGAATTGCTACAGCTGGTGAGAATACCGACCAACTCGTAAACTACTCCGCAGATCAGTTACTAACGTATGCTCCGCAGCTGGGGGAAAATCATAAGATAGATTTTCTTGCCGGTTTCACCGCGCAGGAAGAGAGATCCAGGGGCGTGTCAGGAAGTGGAAATACATTTCCCGATGACCTGGTCCCCTACCTTGGTGCTGCCATATTAAGAGCCTCCAACTCATTCGAGGCAGGATGGAGCCTGCTGGCTTATATCGGGAGGGTGAATTACTCTTTTAAGGACAAATATTTACTTTCAGCATCCATCCGTCGGGAAGGAAGTTCCAGATTCGGCGCAAAAAATAAGTATGGTAACTTTCCTGCCGCCTCTATTGGTTGGAGGCTTACAGAAGAGAAATTTATGCCGAAATTATCCTGGCTAACAGATCTGAAATTAAGAGCCAGCGTGGGAAAGACCGGTAATAACAATATTGGTAATTACTCCAGCTTATCGTTCCTTGGCACCGACAATTACATTCTGGGCAATGCTATCGCCGCTGGTAAAGTAGTGACCTCCTTTGCAAATTCGGCGTTAGAGTGGGAAAAATCCAGCCAGGTCGACATTGGAATGGATCTCTCCTTATTTAATAATAAGGTTGTAGTAACAGCTGAATATTATAACAAGTTAACCAACGACATGTTACTGCCTATCAGCATACCGGCCGTATCAGGGTTTACTTCCAGCTTGGCTAACATTGGAAAAGTAGAAAACAAAGGTTATGAATTTGCCATAGATTACAAGGCAAAGGTTGGAATGCTAAATATCCGAAACAGCTTTAATATCGCCTTTAACCGCAGTAAGATACTCGCAATTAAGGGTCCTAATGATGCATTGTACTATGGAAATTTTTACGGAGGGTACAATGTGCAAAAAGTTGGCCGCCCGATTGGCATGATATACGGGTATAAAAAACTCGGCATATTCAATACGCAGGAAGAGATTGATAAATCTCCTAAACAAGACGGCGTTATTCCCGGCGGTATGAGATTTTTGGACGCCGATGGTAACGGCGAAGTAACTTATGATACCAAGGACATGGTAGAAATAGGCAATCCGAATCCGGCCTTTACCTGGGCGCACACACTCGCCATGGATTTCAAAAAATTTGATTTTAATATTTTATTATTAGGTGCCCAGAAATTTGATATCTACCGCAATATCGAAGCTTCCACTATGAATATGGATGGGGTTTTCAATGTTTTAGACAAGGCAAAGGATCGCTGGAGGTCTCCTCAAAATCCAGGTTCAAATCCCGGTGCGAAAAATTCACAAGGTGGTACCAATTTTTTTAAATGGAGCCGTGAAAGCAGTGAACGTTATGTATATGACGCAAGTTATATGTGGATAAAAAATGTAAGCCTTGGGTATGCCTTACCAAAAATAAAAAACATAAGCAGTGCCAGGGTTTTTATAAGCGTAACTAATTTGTTCCTCGTTACTAATTATCCTGGAAATAATCCTGATGTAAGCCAAAGGCAATCGATAGAAGGTGGAAACGATGATGAGGCTTATCCGGTTCCAAGAACATTTGCCATAGGCGCTAAAATTAACTTTTAAAACTTACTTCAATGAAACACATAATCAATATAGGACTCCTGATAATCTGCCTGTCAAATATTTCTTGCAGCAAGAATTTTCTTAATAAGACCGACCCTACAAGAATAGGCACAGAATTATTTTTTAAGGACCAGGTGCAGATAGACCAGGCCATGAATGGTATATATGGGCAAATCCAGGGAATAAACAATTCGGCGTATATTTTTAAGGAGATGATGTCTGACAATACCACCTTTGATTTAAACCCTTTGGACAGAGGTGGCGCGGCGGGCTGGGAGGCTTTTGAATTTTCCACGGTGAATTCAGGAAATGGCGAGATTTCAAATTTGTGGAACCAATATTACAGGGTCATGTACAATGTAAACAATACTTTGGTTAGACTTCCCGCTTCTACAATAACTGACGCGTCAAAAAAACAAGTTGAGGGGGAACTTAAATTCCTGCGTTCTTTTTTATATTTTGATCTGGTTCGTTATTGGGGAGATGTTGTGCTTGTAACAAAAACACTGGAAACACCGGATGAAGCCTTCAACCAGTTGAGGGCGCCCCAGGCGCAGGTTTATACACAAATAGAAACTGATTTAAAAGATGCGATAGCTTCGCTTCCCGTTAAATATACTGCTGTTTATACAGGCCGTGCCACCAAAGGCGCTGCTATAGGTTTATTGGGTTCTGTTTACCTTACAGAAAAGAAACATACTGAAGCAGTTGCCACATTAAATACAATTCTGCCTCTGGGATATGCTTTGTTAGCATCTTATCAGGATGTATTCGACCCAACCAAAAAGAACAGCATTGAATCTATTTTTGAAATTCAGTACCAGGGTGGAAACGACCTGGGAGAATGGAGTAATTTTATGTATGTCTTCGCCCCGAGACTTTCAGGGGCGGCTATTACCGGTTATGCGAATGTTAATCCGGCGGGGCGTAACATTCCAACCAACGATATGATCGCGGCTTATGAACCTGGTGATCTGCGCAAAGATGTATCCTTAAAAACAGGCTACACTGCAACAAATGGCACCGTAGTCCCTATACCATATATAAATAAATACAATCATGTGCATACCATTGCCGGGCGTACAGACGATAACTGGCCGGTTATCAGGTATGCTGATGTGTTGCTAATGCTGGCAGAGTCAATCAATGAAGCCACCGGTCCTACTGCGGAGGCCTTAGGTTATCTTAACCAGGTACGTACCCGTGCCGGGCTCGCTCCTTTAGCCGGCCTCGACAAAGCTACTTTTAAAGTCAGGGTACTACAGGAAAGAAGAGTGGAACTGGCTTTCGAAAACCAACGGTGGTTCGATCTTAAAAGAACGAAAACGCCAGCGGAATTAGTGGCTTTTATGAATGCTCACGGCGCCCGGGAAAAAGCAAATCCAACTGTTGACAGGGGAGGTATCGCCTTTAACGCGTTGGACTATATTTATACGGAGAATGAAGTAGTGTTGCCTATACCTGCACCGCAGATCCTGATTAACGCACAGTTATCTCAGAATACAGGCTATTAGGATAGTCATGCTGAATTTTAAATAGTTTTTTGAATCAGGATTCACAGGATGGAAAAATAATTCTTGGAATTTTGTCACTACGAGCTTTTAGTGAAAGATTGGATACCTATCCACGAAATGCTGAAAATTATTCTTCCATCCTGTAAATTCTGATTTAAAATTATCGTTGAAACTTATTAAAACAACTAAAACCTTTAACCATCAACCACGCCTCTGTGTGCAATTTTTTGCCTATTTTTATATTTTGGCAGACCAATGAAAACATTAAGAAAGAACACCTCCCGAACGCAAATTATTGTTACGGCTATAATAATGGCAGTATGTCTGCTACAGCCTTTCCTCATCAACAGCGGGTTTGCGCAAGCCATTGAAGCTGCTCCCGCCGCCACTGCCGGAACATTCTGGCTCTGGCGCTTTTTTGGAAGGCTCCATCCACTGGCTGTTCACTTTCCTGTCGGGCTGATTTTATTCGCAGCGATACTTGAACTTTTTACGCTGAAAAAATTCAATTCGGTGCTTCGTCCTGGTATAAACCTGCTTGTGACCGCGGGGGTGGTATCAGCAATTATCTCGGTTGTATTCGGACTGTTATTATCCGGCGATGGGGATTATGGTGCAGGTCTTTTAAACCTGCACATGTGGACGGGCATCGTAACAGCTTTGCTGGGTGCTGTTTCCTGGTATTTACTTTACAGGGTACTTAAAACAAACCAACGGAGCCTGGTAATATCTTACCGCAGTGTATTATTTATATGTGCTATTGGCGTTTCCGTCGCAGGTCATTTTGGAGCATCATTAACGCATGGCAAAGACTACCTGTCGGGTGTGCTTCCCTGGAGTTCAGATTTTGTTGCCGGCAAAACGGGCAGTTTTGATATGACTGCTATGAAAAAGGATACGGGCAAACTAACCAGGAAACAGGAAGCGGAATTAAACGTACAGGTTAGGGCTATCTTCGCGCATAATTGTTATAAATGTCATGGTGCAGAAAAAGTAAAAGGTGAGTTAAGGCTAGACAGGAAAGACATGGTGTTTAAAGGGGGTGAAGACGGCCCTATCATCATACCCGGCAATGCCCGCGAAAGTGAGATATTCAAGCGTATTACCTTACCCGCCGATCACAAGGATGTAATGCCTTCCAAAGGAAAGAAATTATCTGGCGATGACATCGCCGTGATAGATTACTGGATACAAAAAGGCGCGCCATGGCCTGAAGGACAGGATGCTAAAAATGTTTTCCGCCTGGCTAAACTCGAACCAAGGAATCCTCCACTTCCTCCTGCAACAGATAATCTTATCAACCCTATTGACAGGTGGACAAATCAGTATTTCGTAAAACATAAAACAGCCTGGGCAAAACCCGTCAACGACAGGATATACTTAAGAAGGATTTTTATGGATATCATCGGGCTTCTCCCTCGTCCGGAAGATTTTGAAACATTCAGCAAAGACAATCGCCCCGATAAAAGAGCTTTATGGGTAAGGCAATTGCTGAACCGCGAAGATGATTACGCCCAGCAGTGGCTGACTTTCTGGAACGATGCTTTAAGGAATGATTATACCGGTACCGGTTATATAACAAAGGGTCGTTACAACATTACAGACTGGTTATATAAATCAATAAAAGCTAATAAACCATACGACCAGTTTGTGAAAGAGCTGATCAGCCCTACACCGGAATCGAAAGGATTTATAGAAGGTATCAAGTGGCGCGGTGTGGTCAATGCCAGCCAAAGAACAGAAATGCAGGCAGCGCAGAATGTTTCGCAGGTATTATTCGGACTGAATCTAAAATGTACCTCCTGCCATAACAGTTTTATCAGCGATTGGAAACTGGACGACGCATACGCCTTTGCAAATATTTTTGCTGATAGCTCACTGGAAATTAACCGTTGCGACAAACCTACAGGCAAATTTACGAATGCAAGGATACTCTGGAAACAACTGGGTTCTATTGACAGTAGCGCAAAAACAATTGTAAAACGGGCTCAACTGGCAGAGGTTATAACGAACCCGGAGAATGGCCGCCTGTACCGCACACTTGTAAACAGGATATGGGCGCAGTTAATGGGCCGGGGTCTCATCGAACCTGTTGACGTTATGGATAATGAACCGTGGAGTCAGGACATGATGGACTGGCTGGCTTATAACTTCCAGCAGAACAAATCTGATATTAAAGAACTGATTTACCTTATCACTACGTCAAATACTTACCAGCTACCTTCTGCAGGATTTAAGGATCCTAATAAGATTATATCACAGGATTATACATTCACCGGCACATTGCGAAAAAGAATGTCGGCGGAGCAATTCTCAGATGCGGTTGGCATGGTTATCGGGCCACTCTTTCCTGATTCTCTTGTGAGGTATAATCCAACCGGTCAGCCGGATTACGATCAGTCGAGTCATCTCTTCGCCCGTGCATCACTGGTAGTAAACAACACATTCCTAACAGCCTTGGGAAGGCCTAACCGCGAAACCGTTTCAACAAGCAGGGAATCGCAGGCAAACCTGTTACAGGCGCTGGAGCTTACCAACGGCGATCGTTTTAATTCAGTTATAAAAAAAGGCGCGGAAAACTGGAAACAAAAATATAAAACCAGTGATGTTATTATTAAAGAAATTTATAAGCGTGCCCTGGGAAGAGAAGCGCTGCCGGAGGAATATAAGATTGCTAATAAATTACTCGGCGGCAACCCTGATACTAATGCTATCCAGGATCTGTTCTGGGCCATCATGCTGCTGCCTGAATTTCAAATCATTTACTAGGGGAATCAGGTATGAGGTATGAGAAAAACAGCTTAACGCAGTAATCAGCTAAGAGAAAACAGTAATTGATAAATGTAATTAAATGGTCTGTAAAACAGTTGAATCCGGTTGAGCTATGAATATACATACCTCATACCTCATTTCCCATGCCACATGCCTCATACCCTCATACCTCATTTTCCCTTACCTTTAATATCTTAATTCTTTGCTCATGAATAGTCAATGGAACAGAAGGGAATTTTTAAAACGCAGCAGCGCTGCCACGATGGCCGCACTTGCAGCCGGAGTCCCTTTAACAAGTTTACTAACTTCCTGCAACA